>Ga0131853_10006946_pt1 | contig 20453 bp, 17 predicted proteins | sample TergutLab28metaG_FD_92764 | JGI IMG/M metagenome (GOLD analysis project Ga0131853, IMG submission 92764) | Labiotermes labralis P1 segment gut microbial communities from Petit-Saut dam, French Guiana - Lab288 P1 (version 2) (version 2) | ecosystem: Host-associated > Arthropoda: Insects >...
CCGCAAACCCTCTATGCCCACTGGATTGCGAATCCGACGATTACGATTACCTTTAACGGAAACGGCGGTACGCCTACAGCGCAAGTTGTACCGGGCAGAGTCTCCGGCGACACCTATGCCGCTACGTTCGCTGCGATTACAACACCGACACGAGACGGCTATATATTCGCCGGCTGGTTTACCACAGCGGCGGCGACAGGCGGAATGCAGATTACCGCTACCAGTATCGTTCCGGCGGGGGCAATTGACCGAGTTGTTTACGCACGGTGGGCTCCCATTCCGACCATCATCATCACCTTTGATGCCCAAGGCGGCACCCCCGACCCGCAGACGGCATCTGTGGAAACAGGCGTTCTCTATGAGGATGCACTGTCGCAAGTCGTTGTTCCGGCCCGGCCCGGCTATGTCTTCGTCGGCTGGTTTACAACGCCGGACGGGGATATGAGCGGTGTGCAGATTCTTGCGGACACAACCGTCACAGCAACGACGAATCAAACCCTCTATGCCCACTGGATTGCGGTGGGGGTGACCATTACCTTTGATGCACAGGGCGGCATACCCGCAACACAGGTCGTCCCCGGCAAGATGCCCGGTGATACCTATGCCATCTCTCTTGTCTCGGCGACAGTGCCCACAAGAGAATTTTATGCCTTCCAAGGCTGGTTTACAGCACCCACGGGCGGAACCAAGATTACCGACACAGACACGGTCCCCACAACAGATACCACCCTTTACGCCCAGTGGGAACCGATTCAGATTATCATCCGCTTTGACGCCTTAGGGGCCGCGCCCGCCATGCAGGAAGAGCCTGCAACAACAGGAAACACCTTCGCGGCACCTCTTGCCGCTGCTATCACGCCAACTATGGACGGCAATACATTTGTCGGTTGGTTCACCCAAGTCATCGGCGGAGTTCAGGTATCCCCTATGGATATCGTCACACAAACAACGGACCAAACACTTTATGCACGATTTACGCCCACGCCCCTACCCACGGTGACCTTTGATGCGAACGGCGGCACACCTGCAATACAGACTGCCGCAGTTACGGTTGGCGACAGCTATGAGACCGCATTTTCCGGCATCACAACACCGGCAAGAGCGGGCTATACCTTCTTGGGATGGTTTACTGATGCCGCCGGGGGAACGCGTGTGCTCGCATCGGATTTGGTGGTACTAACAAGCGACCACACCCTCTATGCACATTGGGCAGCAGGCCAATTTAGAGGTGATGTCACCCTGACGGAGGTTCACTATGCCTACCTGATCGGAGAAGGGCACAATCATATTGCACCAAATGATTTTATCACCCGTGCCGAGGTAGCAAGCGCACTCTTACGGATTATCAGCGATGAGACGAGGGCTGCGTTCTGGACGCTTGAAAACCCCTTCCCTGATGTGCCGAACAACGGGGGTGCTTGGTTTAGTAATGCGATTTCAGTGGCGAACAGCACGGGAATCATGACAGGGTTCCCGGACGGCACGTTCAGGCCGGGACAACATATGACACGAGCGGAAGTTGTCACCGCTTTGACAAGGTATTTGGCGAACACACAATACGATGGCACGGTGGATTTGTTCCCGGATATTTCCACCAGTTGGGCGAGAGATAGCATCAATTTAGCTGCACAGCTCGGCTGGGTGCATGGGGATCAGCATGGGTACTTTAACCCCAACGCGAGTATCACAAGAGCAGAGGTCATTACCATAATCAACCGTGTGTTGAACCGCACAGCCGTTGACATTGATACGGCGAATATGAACACTTGGGCAGATAACCCAGACACAAATGCTTGGTTCTACTGGGCAGTACAGATCGGATCAAACTCCGCACTCGGCGCTCCTGTACGCAACTGGGCGGCTTTGCAGCTACCGAATGCGAGAGCGGAAGATGCGATTGTTTAAGAAAGGACGGCGTAGCAATTGCTACGCCGTCCTTTGAGAATGGATAGTACTATAGCTCTTATAAAATCGTAACCCCGGCGCTTTCCGCCGCCTCGACGAATTCGTCGGCGGGGCGTTTGTCGGTGATGACGTAATCTATGTCTTCCAAGGTGGCAAATGTAAAGGGCATGAGCCGGTGAAACTTTACTGCGTCGCAGAACACCGCCGTCTTTCTGGCACGGCTGATGACCTGATGCTTGACCATCATCTCACTCTCTTTCCCGCAAGTAAATCCGGCGGTCTTGCCATAACCGGAAACACCGATGAAGGCAAAGTCAATATTGATCGTCTCTAAAAACTGGAGGGTACTGTGGCCGGAGATGGCAAGGTTTTCTTTATTTAACGTGCCGGGACAAATGGTCACCGCAGGGCCTTGAATGGAAGCGAGTGCTACGGCAATGTTTGGCCCTGTGGTAATGGCCATGCCGGGGGTGGGCGGCAAAATCCGCGCCAAGGCCAAACAAGAGGTGCCGGAGTCTAAGAATACGCTGGTCTGGCCCCCCACAAGTGCCGCCGCTTTTTTTGCCATTTGGGCCTTACCGGTTTGGTTTTCACCGGCACGGACTTCAAAAGTTAAGTCCCGCTGGTGCCGGATGTTCCGGGCACCGCCCCGAACTTTAGTAATTAGCCCCGCAGCGGCTAAGGCGTCTAGGTCTCGATGGATGGTCATCAGCGAAATTTCCGGAAATCGGCTTTGCAACTCTTTCATGGTAACGACTTCATTTTCTTGAATAAACAGATTCATCTGCTCTTGACGAATCTCATACATACCCATCCCTCCGTTCGCTTATGCGTATGTTATAATTTCTTTTATTCTATCACACTTTAACATTTTGTCAATATATAGCCAAAGAAGGCCGCTCTTTGAAGGGCGGCCTTCAAACAAGTGCTATATCACAAAATTCCCACCCTGGAACACCGGAACTTCTGCCCCATCGCTGGTCACCCCGGTGATCGACAAATCTTCGGTTCCGATCATGAAATCCACATGTACCAGCGAATCATTCATTCCTCTGGCCAACAGTTCTTCTTCCGTCCTCTCTTGCGAGTCCCGGAACTTCGGGTACGCCTTGCCAAAAGCCAAGTGACAAGAGGCATTTTCGTCAAACAGCGTATTGTAAAACAGTATTCCCATCTCTGAGATGGGCGACTGATAAGGAACCAGCGCAATCTCACCCAGATAGCGGGCACCCTCATCAATATCCAACTCTTTTTCCAGATGCTCTAGGCCGGAAGTGGCCTCTACCTTGACAATTTTGCCCGCCTCAAAGGTGAATTTCATATCTTCCACCAAGTTGCCGTTGAGGGACAGGGGCATACTGGCATATGCCACGCCCTCCGTGCCGTATTTGTCCGGCAGGACGAAAAGTTCCTCCGTGGGGATATTGGCCACGAACTCTGCCCCGGTGCCAGCACGTTCGCCGCAGGCCACCCATTGGTGCTCTTCCGGCAGCCGCAGGGTCAGGTCTGTGCCCAAACTGTTTTGGTAGTGAAGCGTTTGAAACCGGTATTCATTCAACATGTCCGCCCGGGCGGACATAGTTTTGATTTTTTCCCTCCAAATGGCCACCGGGTCACCAGTGCCTATGTGGACGGCTTTGAAAATCGCAGCCCATAATTGCGCCATGGTTTCTGAAATAGGCGTATCCGGGAACACTTTACTTGCCCACGCCTCGGACGGGATGGCGGCAATCGTCCAAGGGAACGCATTTGCCATCTGCTGGTCGGAATAGCTTTTCAAGGCTGTCCCCCTAGCGATATTGGCCCGTTGGATGCGGTCGGGTGAGACCCCCATGAGTAGTTCCGGGTTAGAGGCGGTGATGTGGATAACAGCAGCCCCTTGTTCAGCGTATTCGTCATAAAATGCCGGAATCCACCGGGGCACCTCGTCAAACACGGCCTCGTCCGCCCGTAGATAGTGCAAGCGTTGCAGGGCCTCATCATAAAACCGAGAGACCACTTCTTTTGCACCGGCGTTGTACGCCTCTTCCGCTACCAACCGGGCGAAATAGGCACTGTCTGTGGCGGCAGAAACGACCACCGCCTGTCCCCCTTGGACATTTGCCCCCACCTGAACGATAAGCCGGGCATAGTCTTGTAAGTGTTGTTGCATGAGCATGGCTCCTTTCTGGCGATAGGTACTTGATACTGTTATCATATCAGTAGGTAGCCCAAAGTACAATGGTTTTATTCTTAGGTTTGGGGCCTTGGGTGGCTATATTCGCCTTTTCGCTTACAGGTTTTAGCTACCGTAAGCGTCAAACGCAACGAGCAGGAATCAAAGTCCAAATTGCCACGTTTAAAAATCATGTTTGACTGTTTGCTGGATTGTGAGGGTTTGTCTGGAATCCTATATATGGCGCATGAAAATGGATTCCTGTGGCAGCGGGCAATTATGGTTTACCCGTTCACTCTCCATTTTTTCCTTGCATGTGAAGGCGTTATCCAGTATAATAGTTAATAGACTAAACAAATGAATTGAGCGAGGTGATGCATATGTTCCATGAGGCAATGCGTGCCGTGAATGAAGCCGAAGCCAAGGCAAAGGCCCTGCGGCAAACGGCCACAGAGGCGGCGGAGGACGCTTTGGCTACGGCAGAAGCCCAAGGAGCGGCGAGCGTACAGGCCGCCATTGAGACAGGCGAGGCCGAGTGTGCCGAACTCTTACGGCAAGCGGAGGAAGATGCACTCCGTCAAGCGACAAAGCTCGCCGCCAACACAGAAAACAAAAAAGCCGCCTTGGGTGCCCGTGTGGAGACCACCCGAGGTAAGGCAGTTGACTTTATCATGGGAAGGATCGTGGGCCAATGATTGTCAAGATGAAACGGCTCCGTCTCATGGGGCTACAGGCTGATAGAGATATATTGCTCCGCCGCTTAATGGCATTGGGCTGTGTGGAGCTCCGTGCCGGGCCGGAGCGGGATACAGGCCCCGCCCCGGAGCAAGAATCCCGCTTGGCGGAATTACAGGAGAAGCTACAATTATTACAAGAGGCATTGGAGGTACTAAAGCGATACGCTCCAGAGAAAGGCCGCCTGTTCCAAGAAAAAGACGCAGTAAGCCGGGATGTTTTTTTCAGCGACGGTGTGACCCAGCGGGGCTTGGCGTTAGCGGACGACCTGCTCTTGCACGATGAGCGCATCCAGCGGCTGCATACAATGATTGCCCACGCCAAAGAAAACCGGACGGCGATTTTACCATGGCAGCATCTGGAAGTGCCCCTCAATACCAGAGAGACGGAACATGCAATATTCCTACTGGGTACCGTGCCCTTGACTGCCGACCCGGAGCAAGTACGGGAAACGCTGGCGCATATCTCACCGGATGCGGCCCTGTACCATGTGGGGTCAACAAAGCAGGAACACTGTCTCATGGCGGTCTGCCATCGGGCGGTGCATGATGATATTCTGCATACTCTAAAAGAACTGGGCTTTTCTGAGGCGATCTTTGACCGCGCCATCACGGGCACAGGCCCACAGAGCATGACGGCCCTCGTGCACGAGTCGGAAAAGGCCGCTGCTGAACTGGAAGTGCTCAAAGAAGAAATCGCCGTTCTCGGCAAACAGCGGGCAGAGTTAAAACTCTGCATTGATCGCCTAACCCAAGAGGTCATCTTAGAAGAGGCGAAGAAAAAGGTACAGACTCAAGACGCGAAATTCACATTAGAGGGCTGGTTCTCCGCCCCGCAAGAGCCGGAGCTTACTGCGTTGTTGAGTGAATTTTCCTGTACGTGGGAACAATCTGACCCCACCCCGGCAGAGTATCACCAAGTGCCGGTGAAGCTACAAGGCAACCGAATTACACGGCCCTTGAACATGGTCACAGAAATGTATGGTCTGCCCGCTTACGACGGGATTGACCCCAACGGGCTGATTATGCCGTTTTTTTCGATTTTCTTCGGGATTATGTACGCAGACTTGGGCTATGGTCTTGTTTTGCTGGCAATTTCTTTATTCTTATTCTTTCGTAGGAAACGCCTTAGCCGGGGGCTGCAACAGGCGGCGGGATTGCTGTTCCAAGTGAGTATCACTACCGCCGTGTTTGGCGCACTGTTCGGCGGCTTTTTCGGGGATGCGATTCCCATGTTCTCTGAAACATTTCTAGCCCGGCGGATAGACATGTGGGCACTGATTAACCCCATGGAAAATCCCCTCTTCCTAATGATGGGGGCCTTGGTTTTAGGCGGGATACAGATTCTCATCGGCATGTGTGTCCGGGTGTATTTATGCTTCCGGGACGGCAGACCTTTAGACGCTGTGTTTGACGTGGGGACTTGGTGGCTGTTATTTGGCGGTATTGCACTGTTGGCTCTGGGCCATGGCCCGTGGCTTGCCGTTGCTGGTGTGGTGAGTATCATCGCCTTTCAGGGTCGGCACGCCCCCACTGTGTTGGGGAAGATATTTGGCGGGGTCGGGAAGTTATATAGTCTCGTGAATTATCTGTCGGATATCCTCAGCTACCTCCGACTCATGGCACTGTTTTTGGCCACCGGCGTTATCGCCAGTGTGTTTAACATGTTGGGATCGCTATTGGGTGACGGTCTGGGCGGCGGAATCTTGGGGATAGTCGGGTTTATCGTGGTCTTTTTAGTGGGGCATGTCTTTAATATGGGCATCAACATCATCGGCACCTACGTCCATACCATCCGGCTCCAATATCTAGAGTTCTTTGGCCAATTCTACAAAGAAGGCGGGCGGCCGTTCCGGCCCCTCTTTATCAATACAAAGTACTACGACATTACAGAATAAGCAGGGGGAATAAAATATGGACATTGCAACATTATGGAATATGCTGGGCACAGGGATTGCCCTACTCGGTGCAACACTGGCGGTTGGTCTCGCCTGTTTCGCCGCCGCCAAAGGCAGCGGTTATGCCGGGGAAGCCGCCGCCGGACTATTGGCGGAAGACCCGTCTAAATTTTCCAAAGCGATGATTTTGGTCGTTATCCCCGGCACCAACGGGCTATACGGCTTGGTAGCATGGTTTATGGTGCTGAGTCAACTGGGTGCCTTTGGCGGCGGACTGGCGGAGCTTTCTTTGATGCAAGGGCTTGCGTTCTTTGGGGCATGTGTGCCCATGATGACCGGTGGATTGTCCGCCATTGCGCAGGGTCGTGTGGCCGCCGCTTCCGTGGGGGTACTGGCCCGGCAAGAGGGGGACTGGGCCAAGGGGATGATTCTCTGTATCTTGATTGAGTTTTTTGCCATTTTGTCACTCTTGGCATCTTTCCTGACCATCATGAGCATCCCGGTTTAAGGGGGGTGCGCATATGAACGGAATTGAGAACATTACAGCACGGATTCTAACAGATGCAGAGCGGGATGCCAAGACCATCCGGGATCGTTCTGCCGTGACTTGCCAGCGGGTCACAGAAAAGTACACCAAAGAGGCGGAAGATGCCTACTGGAAGCTGGTTAGTGCCGGGAAGCAAGAGGCGACACAACTGTCTGAGCGCATAGCGGGAACTGCCGCGATGGAAGCGAAAAAGCAAATTTTGACCTTTAAGCAAAACATGGTAGAGCAGACGTTTCAGGCCGTTACCGACAAGCTTGTCAATTTGCCGGAGGACGAGTATGTGGCCTTTCTCACGGGCTTAATTTGTCGTGCCGCCAGAACTGGGGAGGAACAGCTTATCTTCTCTCCCAAAGACCGGGGGCAGTTCGGGAAAAAGGCGACCATGGCCGCCAATGAGGCCCTCGCTAAAGCGGGGAAGACCGCTCAATTGACTATGAGCGAGACCACCCGAGAAATGTTAGGCGGCGTTATTGTCACTGACGGTAAGATTGACATGAACTGTAGCATTGAAGCACTGGTAGAAGAGGCCCGCGGCCCCTTGACCAATCAGGTAGCAAGCATATTATTTGAGTAGTAACTAGGAGGACAGGCGAGATGGAAAAACATCGAGATATTGACTTCCTCTTTCTCTCCGCTTTGGTCAAGGGCAAAGAAAACAATCTGCTGACCAGAGAACAGCTAGAGCGCATGATCTCCGCCCCGGAACTGCGAGAGGCGGCACGGGTGCTGGAAGATGCGGGCTATGGCCGTGTAAAGCTTGACGACCCCTATCAATTAGACGCCGCCATCATCGCCCGACAGACAGAGATTTTCCACGAAATTACAATACGAAGTCCTGCGCCGGAGATTGTGGATGTGTTCCACATCCCCTATGATTATCACAATGCCAAAGTATTGGTCAAAGCGGAACTGGCAGACGAGGACGGGGAACACCTCATGTCCGACAACGGCCGGGTGCATCATAGTGTATTTGCCGAGGTGTTTCACGATGGCCCCTTGGTCAGTATGCCTCCAGTGTTAGCAAAAGCCACCTTAGAGGCCAAGGAACTGCTTCAAACCACAGGGGACGCACAAGCCATGGATCTATTGTTAGACCGGGCCATGTATCAAGAATATCTGACCCTAGCCGATAGCTTGGGGGATACGTTTTTCACAAGCTATGTGCGATTGTTAATTGACACCGTCAACCTCCGCACGATAGTACGGGGCAGACGAATGGAACTGGGCCGAGAACGGCTGTCGGAATCCTTTATTGCAGGCGGGAAACGCTCTCTTCGGCGAATGAAGGATGCTGTGGCCAAAGACACCCGGTTAGATATTCTCTACGCCGCCACACCCTTAGAACAGGCGGCTATTGCAGGGCAAGCCGCCATGACAGGTGGAAGCCTCATGGCCTTTGAACGCATGGCGGCAGGGGCGGTCTCTGCTTATCTGGAACAAAGCCGGCATGTGGCCTTTGGCATCGCCCCCATTATCGCCTATATGGCGGCCATAGAGCGGGAGGGCCAAGCCATCCGCACCATTGCGGCAGGCCGTGCGGCAGAGCTAAATCCTACTGAAATACGGGAAAGGATAGGTAGCTAACTATGGCAAAAGTACACACCAAAGTCGGTGTTATCGGTGAGCGGGCTTGTGTCATGGGTTTTGCGGCCTTGGGTCTGTCCGTCTACCCAGTAGAAGAGGGGCAAGAGGCATTAGAGACCTTTCGCCGTCTGGCCCGGTGCGACCAGTACGCCATTATTTTCATCACCGAGGCCCTCGTGGGGTCACTGGCGGCGGAAATTGCAAAATACAAAGACAAGGCGGACACCGCCATCATTGTCATTCCCGGTCGTGGTGAGCCGCAAGGCTTAGGGCTAAACGCCTTAAAACAGGCGGTAGAACGGGCCGTGGGGATTGATATTTTAGCGCAATAATTATTCTGTTGTAAGATACAGGTTTGGAAAGGGTTTGATGATAGATGGGTGGAACAATCGTCAAGGTGTCCGGCCCTCTGGTTGTGGCCGAGGGGTTATCGGATGCCAACATGGCCGATGTGGTACGTATCGGCCACGAGCGGCTTATCGGCGAGATTCTTAATATGACCGGCGACACGGCCTCAATTCAAGTGTACGAAGAAACCGGCGGCCTCGGCCCCGGCGGTGAGGTGGTGACTACCGGCGTGCCCCTCTCTGTAGAGCTTGGCCCGGGACTGCTCGACAATATCTACGACGGTATCCAGCGGCCTCTGGAAGAAATCCGCGCGCTCACCGGCGACACCATTGCCCGTGGTGTAGAGGTTCCGGCCTTAGACCGGGAGCGCCTTTGGGAGTTTACGCCCACCGTCACCATTGGCGACAAAGTGGTCGGCGGGGATGTCATCGGTACGGTGCAAGAGACCAGTGCCCTGCTCCACAAAATCATGGTGCCTCCCGGCATTTCCGGTACGGTGGCGGAAGTCCACAGCGGAGAGCGGACGGTGACGGAGCCTGTGGTCAAACTTCACAGTGCAGACGGCAAAGAGCACAAGCTCACCATGTTACAACGGTGGCCCGTCCGTGTGGGGCGGCCCTTTAACCGAAAATTTGTCCCCGTCACTCCGGTTCAGTCGGGCCAGCGGGTGATTGATACTATGTTCCCATTGGCAAAAGGCGGCACCGCCGCCGTCCCCGGCCCCTTCGGTTCGGGGAAAACCGTGGTGCAGCACGCCTTAGCCAAGTGGTCGGATGTGGACGTGGTGGTCTATATCGGCTGTGGCGAGCGGGGCAACGAGATGACGGATGTACTCAAAGAGTTCCCGGAACTGGTTGACCCCAGAAGCGGTGAGCCGCTTATGAGACGCACCGTGCTCATCGCCAACACCTCCGACATGCCCGTAGCCGCTAGAGAGGCATCCATCTACACCGGCATCACCATCGCCGAGTACTTCCGTGACATGGGGTATGACGTGGCCGTCATCGGTGACTCCACCTCTCGTTGGGCGGAAGCGTTGCGGGAAATGAGCGGCCGCTTGGAGGAGATGCCCGGAGAAGAGGGGTACCCTGCCTATCTCGGTTCTCGCCTAGCCCAGTTCTACGAGCGGGCCGGGGTGGTAGAGTGTTTGGGCACTGACGGCAGGCGAGGAACTCTCACCGCCATCGGGGCCGTGAGCCCGCCGGGGGGTGATACCTCCGAGCCGGTCAGTCAGGCCACCATGCGGATTGTCAAAGTGTTCTGGGGATTGGATGCCAGCCTTGCTTATGCCCGGCACTTCCCGGCCATTAACTGGTTGACCAGTTATTCCCTCTATACCGATAATCTGGCCGGGTGGTATGATGAGCATCTGGGGCCAAGTTTCCTGAAAAATCGCACCACCGCCCTAAAAATGCTGCAAGAAGAGTCCGGTTTGCAAGAGATTGTACGGCTGGTTGGGCAAGACAGCCTTTCCCCGGAAGATCGGCTGACCTTAGAGACGGCGAAGATGATTCGGGAGGATTTTCTGCAACAAAACGCTTTTGTGGATGTAGACAACCATTCATCTTACACCCGACAGGCTCGGTTACTGGGGCTGATTCTGCACTACGACAGCCTTTGCCGCAGTGCCCACGCCGAAGGTGCAGACATGGAGCGGTTGCTTACCATTGAGACCAAAGATGTTATCGGCCGCGCCAAGACTGTGCCGGATGACCGCTTTGAAGCCGCCTACGATGAGATTGAAATTCTCTTAGATGCCCAGATTTCAGAAGTCCTGCGGGAAAGGGATGACTAGATGGCTAACGCCTCAAACGAAATGCAAGCATTCCGTTTGGGGGGAACCGGCCTGCGGGCCGGGCCGCTGCGGCGGTATGTGGTGTTGGATTCGAGGTACACGCCCCCGAATCCAACGAACTATGATTTTTTCGCCTTTGTCGCACACTATCGCGCACTCGGCGGCGAAAAAGCTTTTCGCTAATGCGAAAAGGGCGAGGACGACGAGGAGGACAAATAGGATATGAGAAAAGAATACCGTACCATACGAGAGATTTCCGGCCCGCTTCTGATGATTCAGAACGTGGATGGTGTCACGTTTGACGAGTTGGGCGAGATTGAACTGCCCTCTGGGGATATCCGCCACTGTAAAGTGCTGGAAGTGGACGGCGACCGGGCCGTGGTTCAACTCTTCGAGTCCCCGGCGGGGATTAACCTCGCCGAGAGTAAAGTCCGCTTTCTCGGTCACGGCCAGCAACTGGGCGTGTCAGAGGATATTCTAGGCCGGGTGTTTGACGGCATGGGCAACCCCATTGACGGTGGCCCTCCCATTTTGGCGGAAAAATATATGGACATCAACGGTCTGCCCATGAACCCGGCGGCCAGAGATTATCCGTCTGAGTTTATCCAGACCGGCGTGTCGTCCATTGACGGACTGAATACGCTTGTCCGAGGGCAAAAGTTACCTATTTTCTCCGGCTCCGGGATGCCCCATGCGCCTTTGGCGGCGCAGATTGCAAGACAGGCACGGGTGCTGGGCACGGATACCAACTTCGCCGTTGTGTTTGCGGCTATGGGTATCACCTTTGAAGAGTCCGAGTACTTCGTGGACGAGTTCCGCCGCACCGGGGCCATTGACCGGGCCGTCATGTTTACCAACCTCGCCGATAACCCCGCAGTAGAGCGGATTGCCACCCCCCGCATGGCCCTCACGGCGGCGGAATATCTGGCCTTTGAAAAAGAGATGCACGTTCTGGTCATCTTAACCGACATCACCTATTACGCCGATGCCCTGCGGGAAATCTCCGCCGCTCGGAAGGAAGTCCCCGGCCGCCGTGGATATCCGGGATACTTGTACACAGACCTTGCCACCATGTACGAGCGGGCGGGGCGCAGAAAGGGCAAGGCGGGCTCTATCACCATGATTCCCATCCTCACCATGCCGGAAGATGATAAAACCCATCCCATCCCCGACCTCACTGGTTATATCACCGAGGGGCAGGTTATTCTGTCTCGTGACCTCTACCGCCGTGGTGTCCAGCCGCCGGTGGATGTATTGCCGTCTTTGTCCCGCCTCAAAGACAAGGGCATTGGCGGGGGCAAAACCAGAGAAGACCACGCCGGTACCATGAACCAACTCTTTGCGGCCTACGCCAGAGGGAAAGATGCCAAAGAACTCATGACCATCATGGGTGAAGCGGCCTTAACAGACGTGGATAAAAAGTTCGCCCAATTCGCTGATGAATTTGAAAAACGCTACGTGGGCCAAGGATTTGAGACCAACCGGAGCATTGAAGACACCCTGAATCTCGGCTGGGAGCTACTGGCTATCTTACCGAAAAACGAATTAAAGCGAATCAAAGAAGAGTATATCGAAAAATACCTGCCCGAGGGGGAATAACCCATGGCACGCGCAACCACCATCAACCCCACCCGGATGGAGTTGACCCGGATTAAGGGTCGGCTCCACACCGCCCGGCGGGGACATAAACTGCTCAAAGACAAGCGAGACGAGCTCATGCGCCAGTTTTGGGACATTGTGTTCCAAAACCGGGAACTCCGTGCCCGGGTAGAGGCGGGGTTGCTAGGGGCCAATCACGCCATGTCCGTGGCCTCCGCCATGATGGGCCCGCGCTTGTTCGAGCAGGCGTTACTCTACCCCCAACAGCAAATTAAATTACATGTACGGTTTGAAAGTCTGGTGGGCATCAGCGTCCCTCGCTACGACACCAAAACCCGCCACAGCAGGAGCGCTACGTTTCCGTATAGCTTTGCTCAAACCAACGGCGAATTAGACACGGCCCTCGGCGTGTTAGCGGACGTGTTCCAAGACATGTTGCGGCTGGCTGAGGTTGAAAAAACCATGCAACTTTTAGCCGAAGAGATCGAAAAAACCCGCCGCCGGGTAAATGCCTTAGAGCATGTCATGATCCCGGAAATGCAGCGGAATATTAAATATATCACCATGAAGCTGGAAGAAAACGACCGCTCGACCAAGATTCGCTTGATGAAAGTGAAGGACATGGTGCTCAAACAAGCCCATGATTTTAAGGAATAAACGAGGGGGCGTATTTCATGTTGCAACGCCTGACGTCTGGTTATATTGCCTTGTTGCTTACTGTGTTTCTGTTGGCGTTTCCCCCCGGCGGCTATGGGGCCATCGGGGAATTTACGTACAGGCTTTTTTTGCTGTTATGCGGCGGATATGTAGTGGCCGTTCTCGTGCTTCGCACCCAGCTTGCACTCATTGGGACACAGCCCATTGGGAATGTGGGGGCACGTATCAAGGCCGCCCCGCTATCTGTTAAATTTCTGTTTGCATTTTTGCTATTCATCATCATATCGGCCCTGCTCTCTCCTTATCCCGGCACATTCCGGGGCGCATTCCGGCAAGAGGGTGTGTTGACCGTGGCTATTTACATCCTCAGCACTGTGTTTGTGGCTAAATATATCCGACCGCAAAAGTGGATGCTCTATCTATTGGGCATCGGGATGGGGTTGGTCAGTATTCTCTCCCTCATCCAACTCACAGGGGCGAATCCCTTTGCCCTCTACCCAGAAGGACATAATTACTACGGTGCGGGGATATATTACTCTGGAGCATATCTGGGAACCCTCGGCAATGTCGGGTTCACTGCGGCATTTCTTTGTATCGGGGTGGGTGTGCTCTCTATGGCGCTCATCAAATTTGATACTCGCAAAGATTGGCTTCTTGCGATCCCTTTGTTCTTGGCGGTATTTCTCATATTTGTGATGGGCGTGGATGCGGCGTTTGTGGCACTGGCCGCAGGGATGGTGCTCATGTTCCCCGTTGCGGTGACAAGCGGGAACACTCTAACGCGGACACTGCTTATCTTGGCGGTGGTAGCGGCGGCGTTTGGGCTGTCGCAAGTGTTGGTGTTTCAAGACGGGCCGATTCTGTTCGTTCCGCCTCGCCTTTTGGTTATAGTTGCTACAATATGCTTGCTTTTGTTGGTCGTATTTGTTATGATAAAGCATGGCACTTTTTCGACAATTCCCGCCAAATGGTATCGTATCGGCGCAACCATTGTGGCACTGGGCGCAATTTGTGCCGTATTTGCCTATCTCTGGTTCTATAATGGCCCGGAGCATGGTATGGTTTGGGAGGCATCGGAAATCCTCCATGGGCGTTGGGACGATACCTTTGGAACCCGCCGTGTCTATATATGGCGGCATGTATGGGAGGGGATTCGCCCCGGAACCCTGCTCTTCGGCACCGGGCCGGACACCTTGGGATTTTGGCCCATTGAACCCTTTCGCCGCTATATCCTGGAGATTGGCAGAGAAGTTGTCTCCGGCATTGATGCGGCCCACAATGAGTACTTACATATCCTTGTTACCAATGGCTTACTTGCCCTTCTCGCTTACTTCGGCGCACTGGTCACAGCGGCTGTGTCTTGGGTACGCCAACCGGACAACCACCTCTCCGCCATGGCCGGAGCGGGGATGCTGTTTTACGCAATTCAGGCACTGTTCGGGATTTCCATGTCCATCGCCGCACCGTTCTTTTGGACGTGCTTTGCGGTTCTGATATATGCGAATAGACAAAATCTGAAGGAGAAACTTAAAAAATGAAACACTTTGCAAAAACAAAACGACTCATTGCCCTAAATCTGGCGGTGATTCTACTACTGGCCGCCATGATGCCCATGGGGGCGTTGGCTGACGAAACGCCAACATGGGGCGAGGTTACGGTATCTGTAAACGATCCCGATTTGGGAGGTGTGTGGTTGTCCGGAGAGCAGTTTGTAGAGGCCGGGGAGCAGGTGTGGTTAGGAGCATGGACAAGATCCGTTGCCGCAGATTTCGTAGGTTGGGAAGTGGTTTCCGGTGGTGTGACCATTATCGACACCTATTCATCTCCATTTGCGTTTGAGGCATATTTCATCATGCCAACTCCAGCGGTGGACGTAGAAGTCCAGGCGGTATTTGAGCGAGACCCCAATGTGGGCGAGGTTACGTTTTTTGTCAATCGCCCCGGTTCAGATATTGATTCTCAGCGCAACACGGAGCGGGCATCGTCGGGGAATGTGCCGATATCTGTATCCGACCTTTCGTGGTGGTGGCAGGAGTTGGAATGGATGGAATTTGTACGCTGGGAAGTGATGTCCGGCGGCGTGACCATTGCTGACCCCACTTCGCCTGAGACATATTTTATCATGCCCACACCGGCAGTGGATGTGCAGATACGAGCAGTGATGCGGGCTAAAGAGCTGAGGGAGCTTGACTTCCCGGTTCGAATAAGCGAGATGAATCGAACGGTTTTTGTGGATGTGGCCGGTGAGTATACGTTTCGTGTGAAAGATAGCTCTGACTGGGGCCTATGGGACGAGGATTTAATGGCATTTCGCATTCTCAATGCCCAAGGGAATGAGGTTGTGCCCATTGAGATTGAGAATAACGCAAGATTTACCAGAGATGCTCGGTTTCATCTGCAAACGGGACAGTATACATTTACTGTACGTTACCCCAACAGCTTTGACATCTCCCCGGCACCATATGCGTCATTGCGCCTGTGGCTTTGGGACGATGCCACTACGCCGCCCACCAACAACCCTTGGGGCGTGGTCGTAGGTGGAGGCCGTCTTGCAGATGATGCAGATGAGGATATTTGGGTCGGCTGGGGTTCGGCTTCCAACGTGCGCCCAGTACCGGGTGAGACAGTGCAATTAAATGCAACGCCGCAACGCGGATTTGAGTTTGTGCGTTGGAATGTAACCTCCGGCGATGTTACCTTGAATAATCCTACTGCACCCAACGCAACTTTTCCCATGCCGAATAGCGATGTTTTTTTAGAGCCGATATTCCGGGTGCGGGATGATGCCGGGCGGGTGATAGTCAATGTAAATAATCCCGCTTTCGGGTGGATTGCGTACCCTCACTCAGATACGGCACTGGCCGCACTAGCCGGAGATAGAGTAAATCTGGAAGCTGTGCCCAGTAGTAGATGGGAATGGTGTGACGAGTATGGTAGCATCAATGTCCCTCTCACTGAATTTGTACGCTGGGAGGTGCTCTCCGGCAATGTGGCCATTGCCGACCCCACTTCGCTTGAGACATATTTTACTATGCTGGCTCCTGCGGTTGACGTGAAGATACAAGCGGTGTTTCGGTTGCTGGACGGGTTTGATGCGGGAATCGTGACAGTCAATGTAAACAACCCAGATTTGGGCTGGGCTTGGCCCGGCCAACCGCGGATAGAGTTGGCTGGAGGCATAGTAGCGCTGAGTGCTTCGGCCCGAAGCGGCAATGAGTTCGTGCGCTGGGACGTAATTTCCGGCGATGTTACGATTGCCAACCCCACTTCAAGATGGGCATATTTTACCATGCCAACCCCTGCGGTTGATGTGGAAATAGAAGCTGTGTTTGTACCAATCGGCACTCCGCCGCCCCCGCCTCGTGTACCAGTAACAGGTGTAACCATTGCCGGGGAAACCACACGCAACCTGACAGTCGGGCAAACCCTCCCATTGGCCGCCACCGTTGCGCCAGCGAATGCAACAAATCCGGCTGTAACATGGATATCCAGCAACCCAGCTATTGCAACGGTCAATGCAACCGGACAGATTACTGCCGTGGCACCCGGTACTGCGACAATCACGGTGACAACAGCAGACGGAGGCCATAGGGCAAGCGTCACCGTAACCGTAACAGCAGCCACAACACCCCCGGTCGCAGTAACAGGTGTGACCATTGCCGGAGAGGCCACACGCAACCTGACAGTCGGGCAAACCCTCCCATTTGGCCGCCACTGTTGTGCCAGCGAATGCAACAAATCCGGCTGTAACATGGGCATCCAGCCACCCAGCTATTGCAACGGTCAATGCAAGCGGACAGATTACCGCAGTGGCCCCCGGTACTGCGACAATCACGGTGACAACAGCAGACGGAGGCCATAGGGCAACCGTTGCCGTAACCGTGGCAGCAGCCACAGCACCCCCGGTTGCAGTAACAGGCGTGACCATCGCCGGAGAGGCCACACGCAACCTGACGGTTGGGCAAACCCTCCCATTGGCCGCCACCGTTGCGCCAGCGAATGCAACAAATCCGGCTGTAACGGTGCTCTATCGTATGGAAGGGGAGCCGGATGTGGAATTTGAGCCGACCTTCAATGATGTCCCGGCGGGCAGATGGTACAGTGAGGCCGTGATTTGGGCGAACCAAAACGGAATTGTTACAGGTATCGGCGGTAGTCGGTTTGCCCCCAGCGGCAATATCACCCGTGAACAATTGGCAACCATGCTCTATCGTTATGCCGGGTATAAGGGATATGACAGGGATGTCCCGGATACGGCAAGCTTAGATGAGTTCTCGGACTATGCGCTGACAAGCAGCTGGGCCGAAGATGCCATGCGCTGGGCCGTTTACCACGAACTTGTCCGTGGCGATAGGGGAGCATTGATGCCGGACGGCACTGCAACTAGGGCGCAATATGCCACTATTTTGCAAAGATTGATTGACCGCTTTGAATTTGAGCGGTAACATGGAAATGTGACAAGAACATCCCCTAGAGAGGGTTCTCTCTAGGGGATGTTGATATTTTAGGTTTTGTCACAGGTAAATGATTCGCTGATTTTCACTGCCTCGCCACTGTAGATTCAGGTTGCGGCGGGCCTTATCATAGGGGCCATCGACTAAAACGTCAATTTCCCGGAGCAGCACTTGGGCTGTTGGCATCGTTTGCAACGCTTCCAGCGTCCAACCGGTGTAGCACCAGACATTCAGTCCCGCAGCTCGGGCGGCATGAGCCAATTTGGCACAGTCCTCCGGCTGGTTGAAGGGTTCGCCCCCGGTGAGGGTCAGGCCATCGGTGAGGGGGTTTTTTTTCATATCTGCGATAATGTCTTCCACCGGGATATCCTTGCCGCCCATGGGGTCATGGGTGTCCGGGTTGTGGCACCCTGGACAGGCATGGGGGCAACCTTGGGTAAATACCACAAATCGCAACCCCGGCCCGTCTACAATCGAGTCGTGAAGTGTGCGATGGATACGCATACTACGCCGCCCAGTCCAATGCAGCGCCGCCGGGGGTCAACTCAAGTTCCAGCGCGTCAATAAATCGCTCTAAAATCACCGCAACCTGTGCCCGGGACGAGTCATGCAAGGGTTGTAAGGCCAGTGCGCCCTCCTGAGGGACACCGGAGATGAGACCCTGCTCTACCGTCCATGCCATGGCCCCACGGGCCCAGAAGGCAACGGTGCCGTGGTCAACAAAGGTGTAGAGTGCCGATGGGTCGCCTGTAGTGTCCGTCCCAATATACGTTGTGAATCGGGCTAGGATGGTGGCAGCTTCTTGACGGGTCACATGGCCGGTGGGCGAGAACCGATTCCCCCCGGTGCCGACGACAATGCTGTTGTTTGCGGCCCATCCCACATAGCGGCTGTACCAACTGTCGTTTACCGTGTCGTGAAAGGGGTCATTCTGATTCGGGACATGGCCGCCGGTGCGTGTATATAGCCTACCCAGTACCGTGACGAACATAGCACGGCTCATGGGCATGTTCGGTGAAAATTGCCAGCCGGAGGTGCCTGTAAACAGACCCAAGTCCACTACGTTGAGGATGCTTGTATAAGCCCAGTGGCCAGTGACGTCAATAAACTGACCGGGGATCATTACCGCTAAGAACCGCTCAAAATCCACGGTACCGTGACCAAACAGGGTATTGAATCCCGGCGGGCCCCGGTGGACAGCAGATTGGATAAGTACATCTTGGAACTGTGCGGTGGTCATATTGGGGTCTAGCACCCGGGCGGCGGCCGCCATGGCGGCTACGAAGGGGGCGGCGAAACTGGTGCCCCGGGCATTTGTGTTGTAGCTAGATGTTCCAATGTTGTGCAATGTCAAAAGCCCGTCACCGGGGGCAGTGACCGTGAGGGTTCTGTTACGCTGAGAGAAACTGGGCACATTCCCGTGTTGATCCACAGCACCCACGCTAATCACGTTGGGGAAGGATGCGGGGAAAATTAAATCATCGGTACCGTGATTCCCAGCCGCGGCCACAAGAATGACCCCGTGGGCATCAGCGTAGTTAATGGCATTCTCTAAAGCCTGGCTGGTGGCGGAGCGGTCTAAACCGAAACTCATGTTGATGACATGGGCATCAAAATCATTCACAGCACCGTAAATAGCGCGGATGGCATGGCCCACAGTGCCTCGACCGGAGTCAAGAACACGGAGGGGGATGATGGTAACTTCACAGAGCAGTCCGGCTAAGCCTAAGTGGTTGTTTCGCATCGCAGCAATGACACCTGCCACTTGAGTGCCATGGCCCTGTGGGTCGCGGGTATCGGTATTATTGTCGATGTAGTTAAAGCCTTGGGCAATACGGGTCTGATTGAAATCCTCATGGTAGCGGTGGATGCCGCTGTCGATGACAGCAACCCGCACCCCACGCCCGGTCATACCCAAGTCCCAGAGGGCGGAGGCGTTGACGAAGTTCATGCACCACTGATAAGGGAACAGGGGGTCATTGGGGGCATTGAACAGCACAATGTCATAGTTTGGCTCGATGTAAGCAATCTGCCCTTCGTGCCAGAGCAGTGCCGCATCTTCTAAACAGTCAATTACAAACAGGTTGTCCACAATCTCTTCCGTCTCAATGCCAAGCCGGAGCGGCGAGATGTGCGGCCCAGGAGAAACGCCCGGACGGAGGTGAACCAGATACCCATCATAGTTTGCCCCGGGAGAAGGTTCCACCTCGAATACGCTGATTTTCGCCTCATCTGCGGCAAATGCCATGGGGAGTGTGAAAACCAGTGCAAGTAATACCAGAAATAATAGAAGTCGTTTCACTAGAAGAATACCTCTGCTTTCATATCTTATACTATAAGTATAAGCCATATATGGTGGAAAAAGCAATAGGGAGATTACAATTGGCGAAAAATCTTTGAATTGTGGGAGAGTGCATTCGGTGCTTTGCTCTTGCCCTTCGCAGAGGATGCGCCCTCGGCATTTGGCGGCAGCCACTATAAGTTCACCACCGCATTCCTGTTTTCGGAATGCGGCGGTGTCTGCTTATTTTTACTCTTTCCTATTCCCCTAATGTCTGCATAAACCGCATCTACCTAGCCTGTTATTTCACCTCTGGTGGTTTATTCTGCTTTTGTGCCAAAGCTACCCCTGCCGCCTTTGCCTTGGGACGTATCACCACCTCGTATAATGTATTTACGGTGTTTTTCACAAGAACATCGAATGAAAACTTGTTATCTTGTCGTCAAGATGGGATAATAGGTTCCGACAGGCAGAGGGCGCAGTCGACCTCCTTGAA
>Ga0131853_10006947_pt1 | contig 20450 bp, 25 predicted proteins | sample TergutLab28metaG_FD_92764 | JGI IMG/M metagenome (GOLD analysis project Ga0131853, IMG submission 92764) | Labiotermes labralis P1 segment gut microbial communities from Petit-Saut dam, French Guiana - Lab288 P1 (version 2) (version 2) | ecosystem: Host-associated > Arthropoda: Insects >...
GAAGCCAATGGATGAGGAATTGTCGTAAATATTAAGATCCACACGACTAATGAGAGATGGCTACGGCACAGGAAGATGTGCCTCCACGTGAATTGTACTCATGAGCTACCGATGCAAAACCCAGCAGATCTAACAAACTGCGCACATTAAAGTCTTGTTTTTAATACCAATTAAAAAGTAAATTGGACTTCCCGAAGGGCGTGTGCGTTATGCAGAGGTGTTATTTACATTTTTTAATTACAGTTGTTATTAACTCTTATACACAAGTGTTATATATAATATTCACTTTGTATTATGTACCTTGGGGTAATGTGAAATAATGCCATATTGAGGAGAAATTGTTTACATTTAAATTATAGAACTTATCATGTACACACTAATAGAGTTTTATCTACTTATCTGGAGAATAATGCTTAGTTCTTCATATCAAACAACTGTTTCATATGTGTGCTTTCCATACGTTGTCAGAATACCTCTGCAATAGCACAAGAGATTGGCGTCCCCAATGATATTCCTCTTTCAGGTTGGTATATATGGTCCTTGAAGAAGGAAAAATTTTGTTGTAGAATGACATCCAAACGTGTTATCTTCTTAGTGTTTTGCGCATCATGATTTTTATTAATAGCAGCATAATTCATTCATTGCAGTTAATGAATACCAGATGTTGTAATTACAAATGTCCTAGCTCCTGTTGACGTGTGTCAACACCCAAAACATTTAGAGCTGCCTACAGAAATGTTATAAACTTAGTAAATCACATCTTGTTAATAAATTATTAAATTTGATTTACGATGCACTGACCAATGTGTATAAATTTCGTTAATGCCAAACAAGGAAAAGAGCTTTACCAATTCAAGAACATTAAAAAAAATCGGTATAGAAAAAACGCAGCTATCTGGTCCATCACATTGTGTAGACAAAACAGGCTAACCTCCCAGTATATCAACATCTGAATAAATGGTAAATGTCAACAATGCCAGAAAAACATGAAAGCAGCTTCCCACTTCCGCATTAATCAAGGAAGGATTTTCCTGTGTACCAAGAAACAAAAACACAATGAACAGCTATATAAATTACACCTAATATAGGTCGCCAGAAGGCAAAACCTATGGCTGAATATATTATTAACAATAGAGAACAAATTACGACAAGCAATGGTGGTTCACTGCAATAACCTTAACTGCAAACTCGACATTCTACAAAACAAGCAACAAGACAAGAACAGTAACCACTTCAGTATTAACCAGGGCGGTCTGGCCCGCCAAGGGGCTAAGCCCCCGGGCACATAATTAAAAAATTGTTGGTGCAGTGGGCCGCAAAATTAAAAAAGGGGAAAAAGCCAGGGCCGAAATTAAAATAAAGGGGAAACAAGAAATGTTCTGAAAGATTTTATGGGAATAAGGAATGGTATTCTAGGATGCTTGAAGGTAGGAAAGTGTAGGAAATGCTCCGTGCCTCGCCTACGCGTAAGGCTGTTTTAGGATTGACCTTCGTGAGTCGAAGTAGTGAGTGTAAGTTTGTAATTAGAGCTGTGCCTCCGTGAGGATGGGTGAAGTTGAACGACTGTAGTGAGAGCAAGATGGGAATAAGGACTAATTGAAGGTAGAGAAGTGGAGGCATTCCGCCTTGCCCCACCTACGCCCATGGGTCCGTTTGGATTGACCCTCGTGAGCACAAGTGTGGTTTTCGCGATCGCCAGTGATTGGGTCTCCACCGAAAAGAAATGTTCGGAAAGATTTTGATGGGAATAAGGAGTGTTATTATCGGATGCTTGAAGGTAGAGAAGTGTAGGAATACCTCCGTGTACCCTACGCCTCAGGCTGTGTTAGTATTGGCCCTCGTGATTCGAAGTAGTGAGTGCAAGATTGTAATAAGTGTTGTGCCTCCGTGAGAATGGGTGAAGTTGAAGGGCTGTAGTGACAGCAAGATGGTAATAGGGATAAATTGAGGGTAGAGAAGTGGAGGAATTCCACCGTGCCACACCTACGCCCAAGACTCTGTTTGGATTGACCCTCGTGAGCCCAGGTGTGGTTTTCGCAATCGCCAGTAAGTGGGTCTCCACCGAAATTCGAAAAGAGCTATAACCCTGGGTTGAAATCCAAAAAAAAGGGGGCGAGGGAAATGGTAATGTTCAAGGTGTCATGTCGTCGAGGGTTCAGGTGAAGTGTCCAAGCGCTGGTCACCTCTGTGTCCCGCATGCTGTGTTGGTAGTAACTACTAGCGTGTTCATTAAAGGTACGCCATCTTGATTCACACGTATATTATTGGCAAAAAGCTTACATAAAGATATGCTACTACTTGTAGCTGTACATTCACACAGTATTAGGAAGAAAGAATTTCCTCCACATCCTTCCCTCCCTGGTCAACGTCCATTGGGATGACCGGCTGGTTCGGACGGGTGATTTTATTCCCTTCTGTGGTGCGGAGTACAACGGTGCTTATCATTCCATCTCGTCCCTCTATGAGCTTTTCGATGACAGCCCTTTTCCACATGTGCCGTGGACGGACATCTTCTTGCAGCAGCGCAATGTCCCCTCTCCTAAACTTGGTAGATGCTTGCTGCTGCCGGACTTCATGGAAACTCCTCACAGTCGTGAGGTACTCCTATGCCACCCTCTCCAAAATCGTCTGCGTGCTTCCGCCGCATCCTAAGTCCTTTCTTTAGGCTCCCGTTAGTCTCCGGCTCTGGTCCAGATGGTATTGGCGTTAGTCTCTCCCCAGTGAGGAAGTGTGCTGGTGTTAATGCCCCTGCCTCGATTTCGGCCTGCACAATTTTTCTTGAGTCAATGGCAGCTTCTATAGCCACAAAAGTGGTATTCAGTCCTTCTTGAGAAACTGGAATCGACCCAGTACCTTACGTAGACAACGTTTCGTAGTTTCGATCATCCTTTTCCACCATCCTCCCCACCAAGCTGCCCTCGTAGCAATAAACGTCGAACGAATATTGTGATGAGCGAGGAATTGGTCAGTTTTGGCTGCAAATAGAGAGGACGATAGTTGAGCTAGGTGTTTGTTGATTGCATGAAAGGTCTGAGCGTTGTCTGTGTAAACGGTGTGTGGCAGTCCTCGTCTCCCCACGAACCGTTGGAGAGCCAATAAAAACTTGTTGGTGGACATTTCAGTGCATAATTATAAATGAACAGCACGTGTAGTAACATATGTAAAGAGAGCAATAAAACATTCTCTCATGTTACTCTCCACCTTGATATACAAAGGCCCTGCGAAGTCAATTCCTGTAACCCCAAAGGGTTTCTGGAGTATCACCCGGTCTGCGGGAAGTGGGGCTTCGATTTGGTAACCGTGATGGGCTTTAGTCACTTTGCAAGGACGACATCTTTGCAGCACCTTCTTTATGGCTTGACGTGCACGCAAAATCCAAAATTTTTCTCTCAGTTCGGATAGAAGGATACGCAATCCCAAGTGATGAAGGCGTGTGTGCGTTTGCCAAATCAGCAGGTAAACAAAGTGGTGCTTGCCATCGAGCAGGTTGGTGTGACGTTAGTTTCTCAAACATCGGCGCATTGTAAGCGCCCTCCGAGTCGAAAAAGTCCATCTTCTCGGAATGGGTTGTATCGAGTGAGTTTTGATTCCTTGGGCAGATCAGCGTTTTTCTGAAGTGCGTCAAGTACCGCCGACAAACATTCAGCCTGGACCGACTTGATTCAGTGCAAGCGTGCTTGAGTGAGTTCTGACGCTGTCAGTTCGCCGGACGATCGGTGGGAACGCCGGATATTGCGTATGAAGCGAAAGATCCAAGCCGTGATGCGCAATGCTTCCACTGTGTCGGCGTCGTGTATGTCTGCATTTCCGTGACCCGGTTACAAACTAATGTTTTCCATCTACTGGGATTACTACGTAACCAGCTCAGAGCCACCGTAACGTCAGTCCATAAAGTGGCATCCCTGATGTCCAAGCCTGTCTCTCGGCTGAAATACTCCAGTAGTCTCGCTCCTACAAGCGCGGCGAGAAGTTCCAGAAGAGGAAGGGTTATTTTCTTCACTGGAGCAAGTCTGTTTTTACTGCAAGCTAGTCTGAATATAATGCCTTCACTTGTAGATGATCGGACGTACTGGACCGCTCCATAAACCCTTTCGGACGCGTCACAGAAAACATGTATCTGAGTGTCGTGAACTTTTGATGTTCCCATTCAACGAGGAATGTCGATGTCCGCTAGAAGAGGTAATGAAGTTATTCATGCGTGCCAACGAGCTTCAATGCCATGGGGCAGAATCTCCTCCCACCGCATGCCCCTACACCAGGTTCCTTGGAAGAGTATCTTCGCGATAGCGAAAACAGGTGAAAATAAGCCCAAGGGGTCGTAAAACCCAGCAGTCTTTTGGAGGAGTTGACTCTTAGTTGCGGGCCCTTGTGTTGTTTTATCCTTGATGTCCCCGGGATCTACCGAGAGTGTGCAGGATTCTGTATTCCAATCTACGCCCGAGGATTGCGTCGTACTCTGAATCTCCTGACATTCTACCTTCCAAATTCCTTTTAGTTCTTCGCAGCTGGTGACCCATTTATCCATTGGGAGTTTGATGGTTTTCATCAATGCACTGAGCTCGTAATAAATACTGATTGCTCCATTGCCGCCCTCAACACCGGCTACGAAGTCATTCATAAAAATATTGTTTTCTAACAGGGGGACTGAATTAGGATATTCTTCTCTACACATTGTGGCAAGTTCCCTCACAGTAGCGGAGAGCAGGGAAAGGCTGCACGTGAGACCGAAGGGAAGACGAGTGAACCTGTAAGTTATCACCTCATGTGTGGTGAGCGGTTGCCTTTATCGTCTTCGGAGATCCTGTTCCAAAAGAAACTTTTAGGTCTCTATCCCTACGGTCCAGAGACAGTTGGTGGAAAGCTTCTTGTATGTCACCAATTACTGCCACAGGATGTCCGCGAAAACGTAGTAGAGTCGCTAACACTTCAGGGAGTAGGTTGGGGCCCATCTCAAATACATCATTCAAAGAGGGGCTGTTGCCTTCGCCGGAGGACGCGTCGAAGTCTATTCTCCACTTGATTTTTCCGCGGCGTTCCTGCTTCACCGCATGGTGTGGCAGATAGAATACTCCAGTCGAATTTTCTGTAGTTGGCGCTAGTTCCACCTGCTCCTTCATTAGGTTGTCTAGCATCTGCTCTTCGTAGAATGTCCGTAAAGCGTCATCTTGTTGTAGTCGCTTCTGGAGGGTACGGAATCTCCTTTCTGCAGTGTCACGATTCAGAGACAGATCGCACATATTCTTCTTCGGGAGGCGTACGACTCTGTGACCGTGTTCTCTACGGTACGAGTCGCGGAATTCTTGTAGTATTTGGGAGTCTCCAGCCGTCAGTGGCTTTTGTTGGTTGGGTGTGATTCCAATTGTTTCTAGGTCCAAAAATCTTCGCAAATCATATTCCAGGTGCTGCAGATTTATGTGATTAATCATAATCTCGTTAGCAGTAATACCCGTTCTATTTCCAGTCAAAATCCAGCCGAACTTCGTAGGGAACAAAACCAGTGACGAAGAAAGACGTATTGTAGAAGCATCCTTTATTATTCTCCAATAATGGTCCCCTCGAATCAGGACATCAATGGGGAGGTCTTGTTCTCACTTCCTGGGGTCAGATAATTTTATTTTGCGAGTCTGCGTCCTAATAGTGATGTCATGAGGGAACGTGGTGTGAGGACATAAGGCGTGAATACTCTCAAAGGCAGTGAGAGGTACGGTGGTATTTTTCCATATGCTCTGCGCAGAAGCTCGCAACTCAGCGTGGGCCAGAGTCAGAGGGCCGTGACTCTAATGCACTTACCACCAAGTCCCGGCGATCAACCACCTCTAATTTCAATTCGTCAATTTAAGTCTTAGCGACGAAGCTTTACTGACTGCCGGCGTCCAAAACACACGCGTGAGCTTGCTCAGTCCTGCGGGTCTAATAACCCATATACGTACTGTCTGTAAGTAGGTGAAGCCAGGAGAGGCGACGTCTATCTTGCCGACGGTAGTTGGTGCAGTCTCTTTAGTAGGTGTAATAACGGCCTCGTCTCATTACATATTGATCTATTATGCGCCCCTTTGCATCTCGTGCATAAGTCTCTACCCATCTTGCTGCAAACTCTTGCGTTGTGGCCGCGATTAAAGGAGGGAAAGCTGCGATGTGCTGATTTGAGCTCCTCTCTGCTTTCGCTTACCCCCGTGTCCATTCTGCTTTCTTGAGCCCAGTGGCCTGTGACTCATAAAACACACAGAAAGGGTCCCCAGTATGTCTGTCCTTTCGTTCTGATTTCGAATGTTTAGAGTTCACATGAAGCGCCGCTGCTGAGTGGATGTAGTTCGGATGATAAAGTGTCTATCCGCGTATTTTCTGTGCGGTGAGAGCCCCGTCTACTGCTTCGCCGAGAAATTCCATAAGTTTTAGATTGTCTCCTTCTGAAAGACGTTGCCGTTTGACATGGAGGATCAACCGCTGGCAAAATTCGGGCGGAAAGGCGCGTAGTATCCTAGGTATCAAAACCTTACCGTGACCGTTAACATCTTCCCCCAATGCCCGAAGATCTTGGACGCGGCGATGACACTCGATGAATGTGGTGTTCAATTCGTCTGTCGTGGCATATTTTGCCGGAGGTAGGCCCTCGAGAAAATCGAGGTGGGCTTCAATGATGCGGTTCGTGTCTCCATATCCAGCGAGCAGAATTCCCTTGGTCTCTTCGTATGTATTTGCAGTCACAGCTATTCCGTCCATCTAAGTTTTTGGCTCCCCCTCCAAGTATCCTAGGAGGAAAACATGCTTGTTGATAGTCGAAAGCGAAGCGTCTTCGTCAATTGAGGATCGGAACTGCTCCCAAAATCGAGACCAAGTCTCGACATTACCTGCAAATGACTCAAGTTTGATTGCGGGAAGCTTCACCGACTGTGTGACGGGACCAATTGACCCGTGTATATTCAATGGTGCAGTGGTAGCGGACAGATCGTTGTCCATACGTCTACTAGCCTTCTCGATTGCCCGTTTCGTCTTGTCAATATATTCTTCACAGGCCTTTTTATCTTCCTCGTACTCATCGTCGGATAAAAGGTCGTGAATAGCAACATCCAGTGAGATAAGTCTATCTAAAGTCTCTTGCATACCACCGCGGTACTGTTCAAAGTCATCAAGTGAAGTGGATTCCTCAAACCCATCTTGCAACGTGGAAAAACTTGTCGCATTTGCCCTCTCCCTGGCTTGCCTTCTCTTCAGATTGTGGATTTTGACAGCTGGTTCCTCTGTCATCATAGTACAGGTTACACTTGTATGGTAGCGTAAGCAGGCAGTGTGTTCAATGCGCTCGTAGTAAGGTCTCCCGCCTGATAGATGGCGCTAGTTACCGTGAGAGTGCAAGCGACCTAGTGGTGTTTCACAGTTACAACAACAGATGGCACGCTTACAGGTTTTCGAATAGTGCAACTCTCACTACGGTCTAGTAATTGACTTAGATAATAAAAATAGCAATAGGGAAACGGGTTTTGAAGTTAGTAAGCCACTGAAATTAGTAAGTCGTAGTAAATCGATTCCTTTAACTTAGCTGCTTGTGACATATGATTGTCGTGTTGAAGCGATGCGTAATGGCGACTCGATCTCGCGGCGTTCTGGCTGGCCTGTCGTATCCCTTCCTTTTCTTTTAAACTGTTTCCGCTTTCCAGTGTGCCAAGAGATGAAATTACTCCGTACCCACTTTCGCATTAAATGCACTGTACCACTGCTTCTAAATCCCTGTATTCTTTGTTTTCGGCACCAAATATTGGGAGTAGCTACTAGCGGGTTCATGAAAGGTACGCCATCTTTATTCACATTTATTGGCAAAGAGCTTACATAAATATATACTACTATTTGTAGCTGCACATTCACATAATATTAGGAAGAAAGAAGTTCCTCCACATGCTGTAAGGTGCTGCTCTTGCAATATTCCGCGCGTACGTGAGAACTGTAACGGTTCGTTAACCGGGAGCTGTTTTAAGTGCATTTTATCACGCGCTCGGGCAGCGCACGTGAGAACCGTAACGCCTTGTTGACCGGGAGCTGATGAAAGTGCATTTTATCACGCGCTCAGTAGCGTGATTTGATGTTGGAAAAAAAGCGCTATCGCTGGAAGTTAATCGAGCAGCCGATATGATTTTCGGGGCATGTACCGAACACCGTGATCGGGTAGTCTAAATATCCATTTACAGAAGTTTTGTTATTGCAGGTACGAAAGCGCTAACAAATATGAGTTAAATATCTTTAAGCCTATATCCTGAGAAAGCGATATAGGACTACCAGGGCTGGCTTGTATGGACATGTTATATGGCAAAAAGTGTGGCGGGGTAAAATGGGGATTAGACGTCGAGAACATATAGGTTCTGTATAAAACGCTGCGTTATAGGATCCCTTAGCGTTGATGTCTGCGCTTGCTGCACCTCGAAGCTGTGACGAATATGAAGGAAGGATGTGACATTGTGCAGTTAGGTAAGGGCATTCCGCTATCTGTTAATACGCAGCAATTGGCTTATGCTAAGTCAGTATTAATGTAGTGAAATGCACTTATAGAAACCGAGGCCTTAGTGAGAAGCATTGAAGAAGTGTATGGAAACTGGATAAGAATTCACCTAGGTTGGTGCATCTGGCCGCTCTAAACAGGCTGTTGTTTAGTAAAGAGAGACGTCGTGCTGGGAAGAACATAGCGTGCCCTGATCCTCGGAATAAACGTAAGAGCCTTTTACCAGTTCATTTCCAGCTTCATGTAGCATCGGATCTATAGTCGTCTTAGCATAATTTCCTTTACCGTTAGAGGGTTGGTAATTACCTAGAAGATGCTCTTGCATGCTGTGCAAACCCGTGGCAGAGACGTGGGGGTGTCGGCAGCGCTCACGTATGAGAAGAAGAAGACAAACGCAGGTTAGTGCAGTGATTCTTACATTTCACGTCGAAAAACCAATAGGGGCGTGTTCGCAGGAGGTACAGCACAAAATGAATACACAACATTCAGCTAGAATGTGTTTATTCAAAACAGAGAAAAGCAGTAGTGATACATAGATCGGCTATCAATTATATGTCCGCACAAAGGCTTCTAATACCCCCTAAATGTGAGGTTAGTCTATGTGTTAACTGATGATAGTCAGCGGTTCCACGTACGGCAAAACAACATTCAGCAAATGACGTTTATTCAAAACAGAGAATTGCGGCAGTGATACATAAATTTAAAATTAATTATATGTTTCACACAAACGTTACGAGGCTCTCATAGAGGTAAAAGTAATGTATGTGTTTACTGGCGTTAGACATCGGTTCCACATACAAAACTGAATTTAGGGACAGCGTCAGATACAGAAACAAGTCCGGTAAAGCAAGTATGTAATCGCGCAATTATTGCTGCACGACATGAAATATTCGTGCAAGATAGTGCAGGTCCAGTGACGTCAGACATATGTACTCAGCGCCGAGATACATTCTGGCTAACCCGCGGCTGCTCCTGGGCGTATTTAACCGAAAGTTACCGCTTTCGCACCTGATGAATGGGTCCACCTCCCCTTTGCACATAGAATCGTGTATCTTGAGTAGAAACTCCGCCAGCGTGTAGAATTGCTCTTCTGTGAGAATGGACTTTTACCCAACCCTCCGTATGGCACCGAATTGCACCAGCGATTGATAGTAGCGAGCGGGGTAGAATCCGATAGACACGTATTTGTTTTTTTCCCTATTGATGAAAAACTGCGCATGAGCTGGAATGTCTCTTGATCGAATGCGGGACTGGCAGCTGCTCCTGGACGAGGGGGTTAAACATCCTCTTCCTCCATTTAGCAGCAACGTCGGTGGACCGTTTAGCAATATGCTGTCTAGAATTCATCGCAGCGAGGATCAGAGTAGTGGGATGGACGAATTGCTCGACCGGTTTATGGGGCTGCAACAAATTCGGCATTATGACGTGTCGTGTCAGGAGGACATTGGACAAAATCCTTCTTCTGCGGATAGTACATTAAACAATCGTAGATAATGCTCGGTTTTGGTTGCGAAAGCTAATCTAGGAAACTTGTGATATGGTAAGATAAACCAGCGGTCGTGTTTGAAAGAGCCGGGTGAAGGGCAATTAACAAACTCTAGGTTATGGATCGGCCGTCCTGTGAGTCCTGCGAGGAATGTATATTTAGTGACGCCTTAGGCGTAGAGGTGTGCGAATCCCGCCACGGTTTCGTTAATGACCGTGTGTAATTCCCTATATTCTATATACACATCGGTCCAATTTATTCTGTTCTCTATTGAGCAATCATCCGCCATTTTGTACGGACTTTTGAATCGGAAAGTCTGGGACGCGGCAGCGCTGGCCATGCAGAGCTCCTTGATGACCGTCTCATTCTGTCGCTCCACCAAAAACTCGTAATCAATCACGACCGCCCTACCAGCATTGACCACAGCCGACACGGGACAGTTTGACCCCGAATTTGGTAGCGAACGACCGCTCCACCTGTACTTCTGCTTCGCATGCATCGAAGAACGAGATTAATTGTTTTGGAATGTAGCCCCGATCCATGTAGAGAGCGAATAGACCGCAGTACTTGACGAAGACGTTACTCGTTAGGCCTTGCATCTGTCTCCTGTTATGGTCCCAGGACGTGCAGTTGGGTTTAGTGAACGCCAGGATGTCGGGTACGAGCGGTACGATACCATACAATTCGAAGTAGTATGCACTCGTATATTTGGGTCGGAAGTGTACGGCTAGCCAGTCTGAACGTCCCACAGTGTGGGGATTGGCGCGCGATCGCATATTTTAGGAGGTCGGAGGGGAAAACCTCGATGTATGAGAGAACATCACGCAGTGTACAGAGTATTTACATATTGTACATCTCTCTCTCTCTCTCTTGGAAGTCGGTCGTGATGTTGCGCGAAAAATCAATGAAGACGGAATTGTCGAATTCGAGGTACAGCAGACACGTGATTGCTTCGGTTAATGGCTTATTGAATTTCAACCCGATTATGATTTTGCCATTCACGGGGTGGGACTATGACCCTCCGACGCACTCCGGCCTTGTGTGAGGTCAAAGAGAAACATGAAATAGCCGTTTATATATTTCGTGTGTTATCTGCAGTCCTGAGTTCGAGTGATGTATGCCAGACGCTTCGAAAAGCGTCCTGTAGCCAATGGCGGAAGTTTTTTCATGAACCATTCCCAGAGATACGCTATCGTTAGGGAACTGTTCCCGTTCACAAACAGCGAAAAATCGCTGGTATCGTAATGTTGAAATCTCTATGGGTTGCTGTGCAACGAACCGATAAAATCGGTTCTTAACCTTTGTGAACAAGAGAAGTTTGGGGATGGGAAGTAGGCCGGCGTTTTCGGTAGACAACAATTTTGATCCGAAGTAGAATGTGAAGGTCTTGATTTCGACGCTCATTAGGTTATCCCGCGCGTGACTACCCATGCTCAGAGTCGAATTGTGAGCTATCAAAATGGCGGAGTTCTGCCTTACGCTTCTGACTATAATTGGGCTTCCCGAAACTTGAAAACGGTTTTCGAATCTGTAGTCTTGTTCATTATATAGAAGGTCGATCGGACCTTCGTTTGTCTGATCTGCAACCTGATACCTGGCAGTAAGTATAGTGGTATATTACATAGGTCAATATGCTTTCGACCGAAGAGCTGGACTTCCTTATTCGCGCCAAGTTTCTTCAAACGAGTGACGAATACCCGTTTCGTCGTGACAGTCAGATTCTCGGTCGTAGGGTCGCAAGCCTGCATGTCGCCCGTGTCGAAATACCAGTAAGCGTTTGTGAGATGTGAGGCTTCCCCATCTGTGCCGTAGGTCATGAGAGTCTGGACATAAGAGTGACAATGTTATTGCTCGCTCGCCTGCGTGATGGTGACGCCATTGTGTGTGATGTTATATTGACATAAGAGGGGTGGATGAAAATTATTTTTCACGACCGTGAGGTCCGTAACATCCACATCGTTTCCCGAAACCGAGATCAATTTTCCCCTGACGGAGAGTTTGATATCTAGATCTATGTAAGTATCGTTATTGGCAGGTATAAAAAATTCCAGATCTTTTTCATCCAGGGGGGCGATGGGACTGTCCGCTGTCTCTATCGTTCCGAGCACAGAGTCTGAATATGTCTGAGCGCGAAGATGTCAAACTCTCTACTAACGGACGTTATGTCCTCGGCAGATATGATGATTGAAGAGTGACTGAAGGAAACTAAGAATTGAAGTTCCTTTTTATTATTTCTCGGACGCGCTTGGTCTTTTTTGTAGACTTTGCCCTACTGGGGCTCCTACTTCCATCTCTGACGCGTTTGCTTCCACGACCTCGCAATTAGCTAATCAAATTAAGTGCCGAATCAGAAACATGTTTAGACATGATATCTGCAGCACTCACTTCGGGTCACCTGTGTTCCGCGATATCGGTCAGGATCTTGCCACCAGTACGCAATTTCTCGCGGCCCACAGCCTTGGCTCCGCTCCACAGGATAGTTCGAACCCAGCGAAAGAGAATGCCGAAAAAATTGCCGATCTCGTGTCCTCGCTGAAGTTAGAGCGGGGCGGAAAAAACTGTTCCGATCCTCGGTGTATGACCTCGACCCGCCTGATTTAGGTACTACACCTCTAATGGATGCATCGTTAAAAATGTCCCATTGGAGATGCCGAACCTGCTTTTTACAGATTACCATTGGTAATTCTTGTGAAAATGTAGCAGCAGCTTTGTGGGCGTCGTTATGTCCTCGAAGGGGTTGTGCAGCCACTCTGACGTTAAGAACTCGATTAGAACGTCCTGAAATTTCCGCTGCTCAACGGGCACTTAATGCACGTTTCGAAAATCGTGGTGACATAATTCTATTAAAGGGAAGACAAGCGGACGGTGCTGCCGCCCACAAATTGCGGCGATATCAAGTTATAGTATAACAGGACGGGGTTTCCCCTATGAGCTGCACGGAACACTAAATTTCACAGACCCCCACTTCGAAATTGGAGTTCGAACCCAGGTCTACGGACTGCGGCAGTTTCACCGTGAAATCGGCGAGTGTATTCTGTTCTTAGATATCTCGCGAGGCGTTGCGGAACAGAGTCACGTAAAAGTGGTTTGGAATATGGCCCTCCGCCTTATTACATATTCCTCACGTTAGTTGCAGGAACCAAAGAGTCGGAATTCTGACTATAACCTCGCCAGCGGAAAACGTATTCCCAAGTGCTCGTTTTACCGTCTTGTCCAGTATTTTATCTATTTCATAAGCGGTCCGGTCTGTTATGCGTACGGGGGTCAATTCCTCCCGATAAAAATGGCCGTCTATAGGCGTGCGGTTCAAATCCTCGAGCTTGTAGACGATTCGCTGGCGTGTCTCGATTACTTTCACGACCCGATATATCCCGGTGCTGAAATTATGTTCGGCAGCCTTGGCAAACTGCATCTTCTCCATGCTGATGCGCTCGGGCTGCCCTACTCGAAACGACGCTTTCGCGTTGCGAAAGCGCTGTCTACGGGCCTCCATTATCTTCCATATCGCGAGAACGTCCGAATCGGTCACTCGCGAGGGCGCTGCCAGTCGTCGAGGGAACCGTGCCGTTGTTGGCCCTGACAAATTTAGGGAGAACATCGATATATCTGTAGGTATTTTTATATGTAAAGTATTTTTAGGGTGTATCGCAAATCGTGCGATGCGCACTTTCCACGACCACACATTTCAAGTCGTGGTTTTTACACACGTGAAACTGCAAGCCCGTTCCCCGTAACGTATCCTGAAAATGATTATTTAGAAATTCCTTGTCCTTATCAGTTCGTAACCATATGGGATGCCGTTTTGGGCTCGAATATATTCGGTAATCAAATATGGACCGAAACGCTGAGGGAACGAAAGTTCCGCTTTTTGTCTTTACGGGGACCATATGTAGACATTTCGAGGATACCTCTGTAACAGATATAATGTATCTGTGATTATCGTTGTATTTTGCGTAGGCATGTACATCCGTCAAGTCGCATTCACACAGGTTCATCACGTTAATCACAGTACACGGAATACGCGCGAAAATTTCTTCCCATGTCTGTGAAGCGTATAGGTAACCTGTTCCTTTAAACAGGCCCTGATGGCTTCGACAGACTATGTCGTCGACGTCGGTGCATCTTTTCTCGCCTCCATCCGAAGCTTTCCCAGGGTCGAGAAGGCCGACGGTCGGGCGGTTTCCTAATATAATCTGCTAGTAGTAGTGGTAATTTATACTTTACCACTTACGCCTTAACGCGGATTCGACACCCGTCCTTTTGGTTTCGCAAAGAGGGGCGCAATGGCATCGCGAAATTTCTTTCCTCGCATTATATTAATGTAATCGCCAGGCTGATATCTGTTGAAATGAGCGTTAGTCGTTATCAATATTTTTTTACACGTCTTTAGATCGTCTTTGTTGATAAGTTCCGTATTCACGTTTTTACGCGTCAATAGTTCCCATAACAACTCCTTCCCTCTAAACACGGTCCCCTTAATTCTAATATCGCCATTCTTGCGGATACCGTACTCTGTATCGAGAAAACGCCTCCTGTAGGGACTAGGTACGTTTCCGACATTTTCTCTACCGTACGTCTGTGCCTCCTCTTTGACGGTAACATCATCAGCATCATCATTATTGTCGTCATCATCATCTCCGATTCCGGGAATAGATTCTTGTTTAGGGAACGCCAACATGCGTCCTGCGTCGCGTCTTTTGCTGAGGCGTTTTCGCCTCAATTTTAGGGGCTATCAACTGTTTGGAAGCTGGATCGGGGGAAGGGGAGGTATCCTAGTTAGAAATTGCCGTGTCACTCATCACTTATCTTAGAAAATCCGAGATCGCCTTCGTCTGCGTTTTCCGTCTGATATCGGCCTCACGAATCTTTTGGCGCATCATTACCCACTTTTCATACGGATGGTGTTTAAGTCTGTATCTATGTTTCTTCCGCTCGCGAAGCGAAGAGAGGGCGTCGTTGGTCCCTATGGTAATGGTCGGCCGAGACGAGGTACATCTTACGTAACATGTTTATCATTTTATAATGCGCGGGATCTAAGGATGAGGCCGGCGATCGTCGGCAGAATGGCGCCTAGTAGGGGCAACAGAATCCCCCGCGCTGAAATATGAGTCCCTTCTTGCCCGATAGAGACACGTGCCTACGGCCATCTTGCGAAGCGCGGCCTTGAATTTATGCAGCTTGCACGTGTTAAAAACTGACAATTTTATATTGCCGTTCAGGACGTTCAACAAACACTCGCTTATACAATTCACGAGTTTTTTTTGTTACAGTTTGTTATTAAGGCTTTACGCCATCAAGGTTCAGCTGTTTTGAGCACGTGAAAGTCGTGACATATGCATTTCACACGCTTCATCCCCTATATCAAAATAGACGACAGGAGGATATTCTGTCGGGAATATATTGGTTCGAATCCGCAGAACGTTATTCCTACCTTGTGTCAGATCCAAGATGAGGTAACCGTGGGATTATCGAGTAACATCCAGGTAAGCGTTATATAACCCAATAATATCTTCGGGATACAATTGGTGGGCCAAATACATGAAATGCTTCTTATCTCTAACTTTTTCAACGCGACCAGATAATGGGCATTCAGCGAAATATCTCTACAGTAGCGTCCCTGATGAAAGAGATTTTGCGTAATCAAAATCACGCTGAAATTTCTGTGATGGCTACCTCTCGTAAACAAGTCACACACTTGCTCAGAATAAAAGTCATTTAACAGATCGTCTGGTATCACGAGACACGGTTTGCCGCGAGCGTTAACAAAGTTCTGCGGTACGCCCTCGTTATAAATGGTGTTTTTGGGCAACTGCTGACGCGACGGAACCGCGGTCTTCTCGCTGTAACACCAGATTATACCGCCGTCAAATTCTCGTGCGGTGCAGAGGGCGTTACGTTTCTGTAGGAATCTTATGAAAATGACGTTTTGCCAGAACCGCTAGGTCCGCTCACTATATATGAGAACGGATGCATAAATATAAGATAATCACACATGGATGGTCAGGTTCTTACACGACGCTCTCCTTAGTCACCCTGCCTATTTATACCTGAACGGGACGGACTTTTGTCACCTAATTGTCGTCTCTTGCATAAGGAAATTTTGTACAGATTTTCTTCAGGTTCAGTGACTATCTATACAGTTCCAGCTCCCCTCCTCTTATGCTTTATTTTGCTCTGTGTGTGTACCTTCACGGTAGGTTTCCCCATTCCCAGAATCAAGTCCTTGACCTCTTCGAAATTCACCAACTGCGAAGCGCTGTAATTCATAGTTATGGTCCGGATTTTACAGACGGTTTTCGACCGTCCGGACGCAGTATTGAGCAGCATGTACGCATATTTTTTGACCCAAGCTCACAAATTCTACTATGCTCTCTGAGACTTACAATTTGGATGCCATGTCTCCCAGGTTGTCCCCTGTTTCAATCGGCCTAGGTTCGTGTCTCGGTTGAATGTATGTTACAGAATCTGTGTCGCAACAGATCGCTTTCTCTTGCAGCCTGTCGGGTTAACGATACAGATGAATCCTTGCCCCTGCTGTGACGTAAGCGCCTACGACCTCATTCGGATGTCGTAAGTTCGGCAAGTGTTCCTTTGCCGCATACTTCCACGACACCTAGACCGCGTTATCATTCGCAAACACGAGATTCAACACCGTGGTCCATGGCGTCGCCAGAAATCTGTAGAGTTTTTTTATTTTCTGAAATCATTCACATGGAGTTGGGGCACAATTTCGCCGAACCCGGTTTCGCTGCGACACCCCTAATAGACTCCTTATCTAGTCGGATTCCTTCACTCTCCCAAAACGTTTCGACATACCGCTCCTCATCCTTAGGGCTTCGACCCAATCGGGATAGCCGCTCGAATCCGGTTTCAATTTCAGGGAAGTGTTTATATAATCCACGAATAGTCCACCCTCGTCAGTGTAGGGGTTGAATTGAATGACTTTATATTCGTAAACGTAATAGATTTCGAGTATTTTAAAACACTTTTCCACGGCCATTCGCACCTAATCCAATACCCAAGTGCCGGTGAGAGACCGCTCCCCCTCGTCAGTGTAGGGGTTGAATTGAATGACTTTATATTCGTAAACGTAATAGATTTCGAGTATTTTAAAACACTTTTCCACGGCCATTCGCACCTAATCCAATACCCACGTGCCGGTGAGAGACCGCTCCCCATCGTCGGTATACTCGCATTCTCCACTGGCTGAAGTGAGAGCGCATGATCTACACAAGCAAATCATAAGTTTCTTGTTGCTTCTGAAAGGGAGAACCGAATGAAACAGTCTCTGTGGAGGAATGATAGAACATTTTATCAGACCGTGCATACGCAGGCACACTTCCATATCCTTGCACGCGTCCCCTACGTGATTGACTGGATGACCTACGGGAAACTTGAAATACTTGCAAATGTACGGATACAAACTCATAACGTCGACATATTTGATAGTCTCATTTTCGCGTACCTTGTAGTGTAAAAGCATGGCCTCTGTTCGGCCCCCGTAGAGGGCATCACGGGTATAGAGCGAACTTAGTTCTGCTATCGGATGTGTCAGCAATTCGGGTTTCTGCTTCACTAGACCCGAGTCGTCAAATGCATATTCCCAAATATACTTGACCTGAAATCCCGCTCGCGTTATCTGTTCCAAACGATACTTCGTGCGTTAATACCGTTCGGCTAACCTATCCCCACTCATGGTGCGGACGGCACAGAACGTCTGACACGTGTGCCCGTGGAAAAAGCAGCCAAAGTATTCATACAATATATTGGTCTCGGGACAGTAACCGTCCACACTGAGGCGGTGTAATTCTGACAACCTGTCCTCGTGCCCGTTACGAGCATGCATGATCCGCACCCCGTCCGTCTGTTCCATATGCAGCAGCCACTACATTGCCTTCTTCCTGTACTTGTTATTACCATGTACCCTCCCGCCGGAATGAGTCCTATAGCTTCGGACTTCAGAAACCGTTTGCGCAAGATATTATTACATGCAGACGCGATCGGTATCGCCTCGTCAAAGACATCGATGTTGCCAATGTGCATTAACTCGCGTCTAAACACACGACAAGCCTGCCTTACGACCGTGACGTCATCTTGAGAGTAGATTTCCAACACGTGCCTGTTATCAAATGGCAAGTATTTCTGGCTCTCGTACCAGACGAGAAATTCTCTCCTCTCCTCTTCGCTCATCTCGTTAGCTCCATGAAACGAGATATCGGGGATGGGGCCTATATACTTTCGGTTTTCCTCGGTATTAAAATAGTTAGGTTACCACGATTTGGTAACTGTCAGACCTAACGCCTAGGGCAGCTTACGCAGTGCAAATGGCAGAAGGGACACGTCCAGAAAGACCAGGTGCTCCGTCTTCATGCACATGATCTTTAACTCGTTCATGATCAGTTCAGGCTTCCATTTCAACACGATCGCCCTATTCAAGATGAAATGGAAGTCGAACGCCTTTGCGTTGTGTACGATCGCTACAATCTTATTGGCCCAGTGGCGTGGTTCTCTTAGATAAGTTTGAATGTCCCCGAGAGGATCGTCCCAGAACGAGTTCTTTCGCTTGCCGCATCGCACGCAGTCTCCGTCTTCCGCATCCTCGCTTGTGCGCAGAACTGTTGCACGCAGACAAGGTCTGGTGCGTGTAATTTAGCATTGTCTGCATATCTCACATTTTGAGTGGTCTCAAAATCATGTAATACGTAAAGTACCTTATCACCTGCAGTAGGCAGCGCGTCCATCAGATGTCTCATATAGCACAGGTGATCCACGTCTCTGTTCTGCTTGCAGTCATCACACAATCGCTTGTTACATTCATGATTTCCGTGCGCCACGAGCTATTCACATGTTGCGCAACAACGCTCAGGTTCGCACACGGAACGTTCCTGTATAGCGTTTTGCTTGTTATTGTCGTAACATGTGCGGCTTCTAAAATGCCTGTTGCTTTCGGCAAAGAATTCGAACACTGGAGAACGCGCACGGCAGACTGACCATGCAATCGCTACACGTCTGGTCACAGACTGCGTTATCTACGTTAACATGCATTGTGGCACGCTTTACAAACGTACTTCTTAGCTATTGCCCCAGTAAATTTAGTGATCACATGATAGGGCCTTTCGACGTCGTTGTACAGTAGGTTGATTCGTTTTGCGGATTCGACAGGACCTTCAAACATTAAGTCTTCGCAGCTCAAGCCTTGATACACAACTATCTTACAGTCGCGAAAATGTTCCTGAAATCTGACCATTTCGGCGATCTCCGCCCCTTTGGATAGATCGATTCCTGTCGTTTCAAGTAGGTTGCGCTGTAGGGAACGTGGCTTCCGAATTTGACGATACGCCTTATAATTCGGATCATTATCTACTCTCGATATCGCTATTACACGAGCGTCCGCTAAACATTTATCTCAGACTTTTCCTCCACGATACTTTGCTTGAGGTGAGCCATGACGGAAAGCGGTTTTCCCATGCTCTTAATTGTACGCTTACCAAAACGGACGGGCATCTGACCGAATGTACGGTTACACCTAATGTGTCCAGGGCTTTGAATGCAGTATTCGACTGCGAGACTCTCTCAAAGACGCTCCATATTACGTCTCCGGATAGTTGATCTTTCCGTCTGAAATTGATTCCGATCGGTTTGTCATTTTGGTTTACCCGATTTTCAATATTCATCCCAACCATATCACTATCGTCTACATCGCGCAACGCGTGGTCAAAGAAATCGTTCAAAGTAGCTACGAAATGTGCTACGGGGTCGCTATTATCCTACGATGCTATTAAACGCATGGTAAGCTGCCTTCCTACAGCATTCTACCGCCTGTACTGTCTCGTATTTGTGTCCATTATCCCGAAACTGCGAGCCATAATTTTTCTCTCTACAATTCTAACGAGACACAACTATTTAGATTTGTCAATACAAACACTTATATAACTTATCGTAACTGTAGTCAGAATAATACTTACAGTTCCGCCTATGGAGCCCACTGTTGCTGCCGCTTGCAAGCGACCTCCTATTTATTGCTGGTGGATACTGACGTCATTTTCTTGTTTGTTTCAAACATTTACTGACCTATATTTAACAGCGACACGTTTACATAATACGTCACGCAAATTGGAGGAAGAGATCCTTAAGGTATTTATTATTTTTAATACTACTTCTTAGGTCACACACAAATTAATTTCTGCTTTAAGAGCATATGAGCCATTCCGGTTAGGATTGGCTCAACGCCGTCTCCAGGCGGAAGTCAGTTCTCTAGAATTTTCTGTACCCGTCATCCCATCCCAAGGTTACCACTATCGATTGGCTGCCGTGAGATGGTGAGGGGTTGAGAGGCTTAGGCGGTTAATCACGGAGTCGTGGCTGAGGACTGTGTGTGTGCCCAGTGGACTCTCTCTCTTGGATTCAAGCTTGGGTGGCAGCAAGGCGACCTTACGGACAGCTATCTACCCTTGGTGCGCCATTAGACCGCGGCGC
>Ga0131853_10006949_pt1 | contig 20449 bp, 6 predicted proteins | sample TergutLab28metaG_FD_92764 | JGI IMG/M metagenome (GOLD analysis project Ga0131853, IMG submission 92764) | Labiotermes labralis P1 segment gut microbial communities from Petit-Saut dam, French Guiana - Lab288 P1 (version 2) (version 2) | ecosystem: Host-associated > Arthropoda: Insects >...
GCGGCCGGTGCGTAAGGCTGACAACCTACCACCATCCTGTGCCGTTGTCACGAAATCTGGGAACCTTAACTTCCTGGAACCCTCTGGGCCACTCCAGGCCTGTAACGGGACTGCTTTACCTTTACCAGTAATTAGGCTTGCCTTAAACACGGTTCTTCAGCCATGAAAGTAAGGTAAAAAAAAGGTAAAGTGCACCCTTGTACAGGCATTGAGGCTCTGTACAGGCCGTACGGCCCATAGGGGGAGTGGAGGTGTAGCTCTACTCTTTCTTGACCACGGCACTAGAAGCGGGTGAGAAGCCGTGAAAGTCGTGCACACATAATTTGGACTGACAGTCAAATATGTGCTGGAAATAGTTTCCATTTGGAAACGTATTTTCAATTTTCGAATTCCAATTTAATGTTCATAAAATATAGGCCTGTTTTCAACAATAAACAAATCTTTTACGTCTTTCACATTTGTTACAGCATGGCGAAAAATGGCTGCGTGAGTAAAGCGACGGTTTGCAAGTTTCTGTTGCAATATGATGTTGCTTCAGAATCAATAAAATTGAATGCTGGAGATTTTTAAGTGCTACGGATTGTTACGCCGTGTTAGGTGCTACATACAGACATTTGCAGAGATCGTAATGCCGTCGTCTTCAGTTCAAGAAGACAGACCCTGAATATGAACGCACTACAGTTCTCCGAAACGTCGATAACTGTTTACCAGTCGACACGGCGTGGCATCCGAAAGACTTGAATCTTCAGCTGCTGTCCTTTGACAACTTCAAATGTCGCGACGTGGAATACTTCTTTAAGCAAAGTCCGAAATCCCCTTTCGGATATACATATTTAGGCGCTTCCGCAAAATTGCCAACAGCGGCTGTTAGCTTCGTCATGTCTGTCTGCCCGTCCGTCCGCATGGAACAACTCGGCTCCCACTGGATGGATTTTCATTAAATTTGATATTTGAATATTTTTCGAAAATCTATGGAGAAAATTCAAGTTTCATTAAAATTTGACAAGAGTAAGGGTACTTTACATGAAGACCTGTGTACATTTATAACAATATCTCGCTCAGTTCTTCAGAGAATGAGAAATTCTTGAGACGTAAGTTGTAGAGAAAATTAAAATACACATTTCGTGTTCAGTAACTTTTTCTGAAAATCGTACCGTTTATTAGATAAATGGAGAGCCAGACGTGTCACAGGTGACATAATACGGTGCATGCACTTTGCATGCCGGATAGCTAAATATACATACATGCACTCAGAATATGCAATAACGTAGCGTTTATCATGGCAGCAGTGGTTACGGGAACGCTACTCAGTGTCACGTTTATTGGTATTTGGCCCGTTTTGTTATACATATTCCCGAAACCGACAAAAAAAAATCGGGAAGAAAGTTTGTATCTTCATTAGAACGGCGTTTTATTTCGTTTGATTTTTTAATCTTATTTTAAAGATAGACGTCAAGTTCCGTCGCCTGAACACAAGCAGGAGTGACATACATACGTTTGGCGCACGAGATGTTTGCGGATGAAAATAGCTTTAATTAAACCCTCGTCATTGGAGCACTAGCGCGCTGCAATTCAGCTGTGAGACTATGCTGTCCTCGGCTGAAATTTCCTGGAATTACCACAGACCTTTGAAAATAGCTTAATGGCTCTTAATAAAATGTGTAATTTTAATGAATGTTTAACGAATGTGTCAACATTTCTTGCACCATAAGTTTGGTGAGTCACTTGTGTGGCAGTGTGCTTTTAAAGCCAGTGCCTCTTTATAGTTTGTGTAAACTTAAGATTTTTAGAAACAGAGTTAGGAAAGCAGTTGTAAACAGGGTGAAATGAAAGGAATAGAATTGAGGCGAAAATCATCTAAAAGTGCAGTGAAGTGTAGTGATGTGAGGTGAAATGGAGCGTAGGAAATTTAAATGGGGTTGAGCCAAATTAGAGGGTAGTGAAGAGTTGGGTGAAGTTTAAAAGAGAGGAAGTGAAGTGTCGACAAGTGTAGTGACGTTGAGGGAAATGTAGTTGGGTGAAGTTTAGTGAAGTGGAGTGAAGGTTTTAGTAACAGGGTGTCTAACATTATTAGAAGATATATAAATCATATGAAGTTTGCTGCTTTTATGGCTTTTTCGTTTATCGCATTTGTTTCATTTTCCTTTGTTTCCATTTTTTTTATAATTGTATGATTTGTGTGCTTTTGTTTAATTTAGTAAATTATGTATTTTTATTGTTATGTTAATATATTCTTATTTGTATGTATGTTCTGTTATGTGTATTGTGTTTCATTGTGCTGTTCTATGTGTTGTTTGTGTTTAAATGTGTACTGTACTACTGCTGCCGGGTGTCAACCCAATTGCAGTTAACAAGTATATCATATCATATGTGTTCTTTACTTCGTACGGGTCCGTGGGTCATGCATCTCGTTTCGACAGCGTAAGACTAATTACAGCATATCGGCGAACACCCGGTCTGAAGTTACGAGTTCGAATGTCGTATTTTATGGCTGTATTTGTGTATATCGTTTTTCTCGAGTCAAGAGGTCAGTAAGATGGCCTTGTTGTTACACAACATGGTTTGGAAGTGTGTGTGTATGTGGTGGTAAATATGTGTTAATTTCTAATCTGCCCCTTAGATGCAGGTTATTGGTCAGTTTAATTCTCTGCCCTTTGTCTTTTCAGTTGTGGGATTCATCTAGTTTATATTACATTTTCATATGTTGTGTGAATGGAAGTATTTTTCTTTAAAATGTGACAAAAAATCGTTTCTGTAAACTGTAGACCTAAGTGCATTTATGACAATATCTCAGTCATTTCTTCTTAGAATGGAAACGTTTCGGACAAAAGTTGTAGTGAAAATCAAAACACACATTTTGTGTTCAATAACTCCCCCCCCCCGCCGAATATCGTGCCATTTATGATATAACGTGGAAAAAATATTGTAGAGCCGGACGGGCCACAGATGACAGTATAATACGGCGCATGCGCTTTGCCTGCTGGATAACTAATGCTACAAACACACCCACAGAATATGTGATGCGTATTGCGCGTTCGTGCACACGCCTCAATATAACGTTATACGTACACTATCTGTCTTGTCTCCAAATTGTCCGGACCGGCTGTGGGGCCCACCCAGCCCCCTGACCAATGGCTACCGCAGGCTCTGTCCATAGTGTTGAAGTGTGAGGTCGTGCAGTTGGCTGCTGACCTCGTTCTGGTGCCGAAGTTCAAGGCAGACTGTCTTGCGTGTCATTCTTTGCATAGTGCTTAATTGATTAAGCACAGGAAAACTTTGTGTTATCTCATTTACAAAGACCAGTAAGTTGTCTTTGTTTAGGGGAATGATCGTTGCTTTCACCTTCAGTCGTACGATTACTCATCAGTACACCGTTAGAGTAAAAAACAGCGCGTTTTTTTGACGTTTAAAGCAAGTGCTAACGTGTTTCAACCGATGTCCTTTAAAGGGTTTGCTGTAGAAGGAGATTATGTGGTGTCCGTTGGCCTTACAGTCTACATCAGGGGTCAACAAATTTTCCGCAAATGGAGGCGCCGCTTCAAAATTCTAGGCTCTAGAAGGATAACATGGAGCAAGTTCCATACTGAACACCCTCAAATGTTATGCACGACCGGAAAATGAGGTATTTAATAAAAGTAATGCAGATCCCAATTGCCGCGCTAAGGCGTGTGTCTGCGGCCTCTCGCTTGCTGACATTGCCGGTTCGAATCCCGCCGGGGGCATGAATATCGTCCGGGTGCCCTGGATTTGTGCACCCCTGTTCAAAATATTTTAGCGGTGAGAAACTGTATCTTTTAGGAATCAGTCCCATTTCTTGTAAGTCACTTTACCGATCTAAGTAAATCAATGAATGTAGAACTGCTCGCGCATGTATGTTTAACAGGGACATTCGTTCTGTTGTTTTCTGGAGGCAGACGATTGGCGTGTAGAGGAGTATAAATTATATTGGAGGTAAATACCAAATCATCTGTCCTCTGGGACGTGTCGCCGTGTGGTTTGGTAGATTGGTGCCGACATTTCGAAGCAGTAGGTGAGTAGGCCTGACCTTTCGGAAGAACATGGCGAATAGTAGTTGTGTACGACGTAATTCTGTGGAAAGACTAAGAACTAGTCACAAGACCTACAGGGGAGCATCGGAATAGAAAAGTGTCGTGTTACGTACCTATTTCCGTTTGATGTTTGATAAGCGGGTGGTTGCAGTATTTATTAAGCTAGTTAGTGCTAGAGCGTAGGTCAAGTTTGTCCTACAAGGCAACTTTGTGTGTGGATTCGGTGATGTGTGTACTTGTGTGTTTTATTTGCGATTTATGTAATCATGTAGTTGGCCCGCACTGTGTAGTGTCGAGAGGTAAGATTACTTCAGAATGTTTCTTGGAGTGCATTATCTAATCTACAAAACGTGGGCAGCTATTTACCTATCGAAACAGCGTGACGTCCCAGATGACAAACTTTGTGAGCACCGCTGTGAGCCTCAAACCTCGCAAAGAATAATGGGGTGGAAAATTTTGCGGAACGATTTAGTCGTTGTCAAATGGGGGTCCTACCGCGGCATTTTCCTGGAGACGCTAAAGAAACTTAGAAAATTTTAGGAGTACTGCCTATTCCGCCAGGAATTTCGTTCAGTGACTTAACCGTACCTAAATTCATAGTCGTAGCATGGCTAATAACTTGCGGGGGAGGGGGGGGGGGCAGTCAAGAAATCGACCGTGTTTGTTAGGATGCCTGTATTCTGCGTCTCGTAAAACGGAGTTTTTTTTCATGTTTTTCTTTCGTTACACTATCCAAATAATGGTTAAGAATATATTTATAGTTACCCCTCTTCATCTCAGTAGCTCCAGCCAAAAAAATTATTGTTAGGTAGAAAAAATGTTGGAGGGGCATTTACTCCCCCCATCTTGCACCCCCGAAGTTACGCCTGTGCCTATGCCCGGCTGCTACGTAGCTTATGGGTCATGCCGTAGTTGTCGGCGCAGAGCCCCCTGTTCGCTCCCAGGATGCTTTGTTTGGGTTTTGTGGTGCACATTCTGCCACCAGGACAGGGTTTTCTTCGAGTACTTTTTATTCTGTCACTATCATTCGTCCAAGTTCATTAATGATTCTGCCTTCCGGAGGATGGACAGTGGGGCCATTAGAGACCGCAGTTCCACAGACAGTCTCACTCCATCACAAGAGAATGAAGAGAAAATGTAAATACCACGTGCAGAGTGCAGCAGCTTACGAGCAGGTAGCACAATACAATTATGGACTTTCCGTACTAACCTGCTCTAAAAGTAGTCTTGGAAACATGGAATAATTGTGTGTACAGTTCTAACGGGATAGAAACCAACACCTTTCTACAAATTTCTTTCCCTGTCACGTTTCCTCCACTTTTCTTGTGATGTAGGATAATTCCTTAGTAGATAAAAACTCGTATCTGCCACTGAGTTGTACGCCAGGTCTTGGCGGTTCACACCAGCTGTACTAAAGCGGAGCAGATTATGAAGAGAAACTTCGTTGTGTTAAAAGTACTTATAATGTATGAAATGATGTTTGTTTTGAAGAATAACATTTCAGGATTTCATGCTGTCTAACTTGGTAGGAATTCCGAGGAAATCTACGTGACTCCGTTCAAACGAGGGCAGTATTTTCGTCAGAAACGTTTACAAATTTTTACGAGATTACACTGCATCATATTTCAGAAGAGATTTTTCATACCTGCGCCGTGAGAACTTGAAACCTTAAGAACTCTGAATTCTGTTAAGGATATCGGCTTAATAGTAACCGAAGTCAAAATTGCTATTGTCCATGCCATGTAGGGCTGTGGGAGGGTGGAGGTAGTTCTCCGCGTCTTCTGAACCTCGAAACAGGATGGAAGCGAGTGGTTAGCGTTACGCTTCATGTAGGTATTCACTTCTGACAGAGAAAGTGCATTACTTCGTGGCATGTCTAAGATGCAGTAGACGTGTTCATTAGCATAGTTAACGTGGCTTTTGTTTTCCAAGGCTGTCCGTAATTTATTGACAGATATGCCTAAGTAGGTCAGGATCCGGAGTAGCTCAGTGGGCGTTATGACTTTGTGGTGTTCGAGACGCCCGAGGAATGATTTTTAGCAGAGTCAGAGGTTTCTCCCTTCTTCACTGCCTCCGTACCGGCTCTGGAGCACCCGGCCTTCTATTTAATGGACACCGGGAGTAAAGCGGCCGTAGCGTAAAGCTGGCCACTCACATCTATCTAGTGACGAGGTGAATAATGCGCAGAGCTGTACTTCTACTCCCCCATGTGCCTTCGTGGCGCATGCCTTAATTAGGCATAGGGCGACTTTTCTTTCTTTCCACCTTAATGGGTCAGCGTGGTTGTGCCTTTCTTCGTTAGTGTCGTTCATTTACTGGTTTTGGTATGTATTTGTTCATGTAAGAGAAGAAGGCCAAGTTAACTCGAGAAAGAACCACTTTGGTTTCGTTCCTGACCTGTGTCTGTTTCGAATCTGGGCTTGAACACCAGCTGTCCTTGTTGACGTGGTTCGTGGGTTGCCACAGCACTTTGAAATAAATGCCTGGATGGTACCTTAAATTCAGCCACGCCCCCTTCCTGCCATATCCCTTTCAGTTGATCATTTACTAATCAGTATACATTTCACTGTACCGAGCACGGTTTTGTACCAGCAGCGCTCTAGATGTATGTGGGAGGTACCAGGTTCATATGTCAGCCAGGGCGTCGACTATCCTGATGGAGATTCTCTGTGCTTTTCATTAGCCCTTCCAGCAAAATGTCGGTAGAGTACTTTAAACCAAGCCACAAACTCATCCTTCGATGTATTTTCGGATTTACTGTTCACTGTCCAATCATACGACTCCTTATGTGTGAGACGATAGCGTGATTAAATAGTTAATTAACCGTTTAAAGCTTAGTGGTTAGTATATGTACCGGCGAGTTTGACACTAAAAGTATCGAATGTTCAGCGATATTTGCGTTGCCGCATTTTTTAAAACTGCTATTGCAATGTGTCGTATTCATTAATTTGACTCTAATCCTTGTTTTATCACAATATAAGTTCATTTAATTAACACACCAACTAATGTACACATGTATTACTTAAAATTCTAAAACTTTTACATTAAAACGCTCCTACATGTTTCGATCATAAGATCATCCTCAGGGAGCATACACTGTTCCTTGCTAAAATGAAAGTTTAAAAACACACAGTGATTAACATCGTTATGTTAACTTATGTTAAAGACAAACACAAGTTAACATAACGATGTTAATCACTATGTGTTTTTAAACTTTCACTTTAGCAAGGAACAGTGTATGCTCCCTGAGGATGATCTTATGATCGAAACATGTAGGAGCGTTTTAATGTAAAAGTTTTAGAATTTTAAGTAATACATGTGTGCATTAGTTGATGTGTTAATTAAATGAAACGACAAAATGCACGGTGCAACGATAAAGACAATGTAAGTTATTATGTAGTACCATTTTGTTTTTGAAGAAGTAAGCTCCAAGACTGGGGCCGATCCTTTTCCCCGAACGTGGTGTCAAATTTCAGTACATACGATGCAACAAGACAGATAATATATGTGCGTATAAACATAACATTGAGGCGTTTTCGCATAACCATTTTGCCTTGGAAAAAGAGTAAATATTAAATATCCGGCATGCAAATCGTATACGCCATAATGTCATCCGTGGCTTTTCTGGCGCTACCATATTTTTCCACATTATCTCATGAACGACACGATTTTCGAAAAAAAAAAAAAAAAGTTTTGAACGTGACACGTGTTTTTGATTTCCTCTACAACTTGTGTCTGCAACATTTCTCATTCTAAGAAGAACTGAGCGAGATATTAACATTAATGTACATAACTGTTCGTTTGCAAGTGCCCGTTACTCTTGTTATCAGATTTTAATGAAGGTTATATTTTCTCGATAGATTTTCAAAACATTCTCAAATGTCAAACTTTATGAAAATCCGCACAGTGGGAGCCAAGTTGTTCCATAGGGACGGACAGACAGACGGATATGACGAGTCTAATAGTCGCTTTTCGCTATTTTGCGAACGCGCTTAAAAACGTCCATAAAGTCAGTGATTTCGAACTACTCTTTTGGTCGTGTCAGTGGAAGCATGCTGTTTTTATCTGTGACATACGGACTCTATCTTCAGTCTCTATATAATGCAGATTAATTTTCCTGATTTCAAACTTTCGTCTTGTTCTGAATGTTGTATTCTTTCTATTGGGTGATCCCCGTCTTCTGAATTTTTGTGCCGATGTTTCGGAACACCCTGTTCCATCTTCGTAGGTGGTGTCAGCTGACACCACCTATGACGATGGAACAGATTATTTTTGTTCTTTAAAGGGTTAATTAATTGATTAATTAATTAATTATTTAATAGTTACCGCAGTTGTGGTTTCATTATTAGTTTTACTCGTGTAACAGGGAAGGACCGGATTACCTCAGACTGAGGAAATGCACAAAGGCCATTGTGTGTTCGATGCCAAGAATGCAAGTACAGGGCATGAACCGAACATCTGCAGCTGCATTCGTGCGCTCGTCTTGGCTGACCGTTTGACTTCTCCCTTTGATTGGTACGAACTTCATTGTTGGCAGCGTGTCTCAGTCTTCCTCATTGTTATTCTGCCCTCTGTCTCTGCGGAGTAACACCGTTCGCGTGATGCATGTTGGGTTCTGATGAGCTCGCTATTGAAATGACATTGGAGAAGGACGCGCTCTATTTTGGTAGCAGAATCTGTGATTCAAACATTTGATCCGTTGTATAAATTACGCGCATGACTGAGCCGTCCATTTACCTTTCAGAAGTAGGCTGGATTATTTTCGATTAAAAGTGTATTATGTGTAGGTTGTGTTAAATCAACAGTATTTTAAATTTTAACAGTTTAACATCACCATATTTTATTACGAAAATTAAATGTATTAAAGAACGACTGAATCGCAAATATATTTGTAAGAAGTGAGTTCTTACTTTCACAATGCTATTTGTGTACGTGTTTTAATATGGTCTCGAAGCCAGCCTGATGATAACCCTACAGGGTCGAAGCGTGTAATTTTGTGGATACTTTATAAAGTTGTGTTCGATGTGTATTCCGTGTTTTATGGTATTTTAAATTACAGTTCATCTGACCTGTTCGTTTATATACGAGCTGTTCTTTAATACTGAGCATACATGTTACATACTGTTTTTAGTTACACGTCGATAACGTGCATAGACATTCAGATAAGACAAAATGGATGGCAGTTACAGTGATAGCAATAACAGCAGTAATGATCGTGACATTTGAGTTTTTCACCGCTGTAAAAACTTAATTTATGGTCGTCAGAGTTCTGCGACACTGTGTAGTGTGTAAGACGGTTACCGTCATTCCGGATTAACTTGCTGTCTGCATCCTCAAAGTACAGGCCGTCCCCATTATTGTGTCTCTGCGTATTGCAGGTTTATCGCATAGAATGTCTGCATCCGCCAGGGCATAACCGTGGTAGCTTCCCAGGGACACGACTCAAGGGGCATCCTGCAGATAGCGGTAGCAGGTTCCTTCCGAAACGTTAGTAAACACCTGTGAGACTAGACAGTGTCCTAATCTAGACGATTGAATAGGGAGTTTAATTTTATTTATTAATGCCTATTTTTGTTTCTCCGTCTTCTCAGACGTCAGTTCAAATAACTCTGGGAGTGTGTTTGATTCGTTTTAGATGGCGTATGTGGTTGATATTGAGGTTATGATGGCTGTGGTATCCGACACGATGATGCACGACCTAATCTATACGTATCGTTACGATTCTCAGATTTTATTTTCAGACGTCTCTCGTTATGGTGTACCCATCATGTAATACGGCGTGTGGGGGGGGGATACGAGTACCGTTGGGATTCCCAGGGGATAATTCCCCGTCGCCGTCAGTAAAATTACCAAAATATAGTGTGGTGACGCAGCTTAAAACAATTTTTCACGTGCAAAGTAAATCTTTTAAATTAGACTTATTATAATATATCATATCATATATTATATTATATTAACCAACTAAGTGCACAGTGGTAATGTGTAATTTCATTATTAAAACATTACATCTCGAACGTGTTTCGATCTTTCATAAATAATAATAATAATAATAACAATCACCATCAGGGAAACTATACAGCTATCAGTGAGACCTGAAGTATAATAAAATTTCTGTAATTATAGTAGTACATTGTAGTAGGTCTTCGGATCTTGAACAGTGTGAAGAAGCATGAAATGTGGAATGTTGATGATCTCATATGAAATGGATGTAAGGATGTACTGGCGTGGAACTCTGATTTTTAGTATCTTGGAAACAACTTGTGTGTGGAACGATGGTAGGCACGAAATGAATAATAATAATAATAACAATAATAGACTTATAAAAAAGCATGGTCTGTGTAGCGACTCGCTATGGGCTGGACGGTGCAGGGATCGAATCCCGGTGGGAGCGAGATTTTCCGCACCCGTCCAGGCCGGCTGTGAGGCCCACCCAGCCTCCTATGCAATGGGTACCGGGTCTTTCCCGGGGGTAAAGCGGCCGGGGCCTGGCGTTGGCCACCCACCCCCACCAAGCGCCGAGGTTAAAGAAAGATTAGAACTATACCTCTACTCCCCCATGGGCCTTTGTGGCCTGTTCTAGTGTGAACTTTACCTCGTTACCTTTACTTATTATTTTGCAGTTTGGAGGAGGGCGTTAGAGAAGTTTAACTCCTTCGTTTTCCGCGTCTCATTGAATGTAACGTGCTGATCGCACGTTCTTCCGCAGCAGACAGTGTATTGGCAACTCCAAGTTCCAACCCACATTACTAGGTGAAGGGCTGCAGCCATCTGACACAGATAGTCGACAACCTCGTAAAGTAGCCATAAATATACAGGGGATGTGACTTAAATTTGCCCGAAAAGCGGCATTGAACAAAAGAGACTCGCATCAGAAGACGCTGTAACTGTGCCTTGTGGAATACCATTCTTAAGGATGGCTCTCACTTTTGCACTTTGGTGTCTGTGGACCAAGTGTGTACAGACTGACGAGATTACATTCGGATCTATAACAAACGGATCTTGAAGGATTCGAAGGTATCAGAATTGCTGTGACGTTTGTAATATACAGTAGTCCCTCGGCAATCCGGACGACGTGTATATGGGTAGAAGGGTCATTCGGATCACCGAGGGGAAACTACGTGGTAAAGGTATACACAACATTTCTTCCGTGAAGGAACACCTAAAATAATTTTTATTGCCCCGAAGAACCAAAATATTTAAATATTGAGTTCATTTCTTACGTTATTTGGGTCTACTTTCCGATTAATGCCGCGTTGTCAAGGTGGTCCCCCATAGCTGTTTTATACTAATGTTATTATATTTATATTCATTTTTTGTTCTGTAAGCCATTTATACACAGTTTTGTTTAAATATATGCCGAAATCTCTTTTCTGATCTTTGTTACAGCATCGGAATGTGTTCCTGTAAGCTACGTCTTTATTCATTCGTAACAACTTATCATTTAAAAATTTCATTCTCCAGTTTCTAGTTCCCAAACAGTCCAATAATGTGTGTATGACATCCTCTTCACTTAAACGTAATGGGCACCTTCCTTTATCAGTGTTTCTTCTCACTCCGTTCAATTGCTACACCCTGCTAGTAGCCACGGTATTCCATTTCTTTCTTTCCTTGAACATTATTCTATATACAGTTTCTTACCCCAAGAGAAGTTTATTTCTCGGCATAGTGTTTGAGCTTTTCTGTGACAGCTTTGCTAAAAATATTTTGTGTTTCAGTATTGCATCTTTCCTTCACTATCTTTGTTATTTCTGTCAAGTTACACTCTCTTTGCTTCGTTCGTACAAATGCTAATCAAATGTGATACAGAACCAAAATGCCCACAGACCAGAACAAAAATAAGATATAGTACCGTCCGGAGATTACTGCAGTATTACCAATCGGACAAAAAATTTCCTCGATATTTCGAGGGTTATTTGGAAATTTTCGTTCCATTTCGAAATTTTTATGTATTTCACTGCTTATCTGGGAACCCCTAATAGTCTTCTGCGGAACACTGAGTCGGTCTTTTCGATGGAGACACAAAGTGCTGTGAGTTTGTAAATATTTTATTGATGAAATTAGTACTTCGGATGTTGATAGATTCCAGTACTGGGTAAAGCAGCTGACATTAGTTCCAGTTATGTATAGCGCTACAAGATCAGGAATAGTAGTCTCGAATGAATAAAGATATTTAGGTCCAGGCCTGTGCAAAATCTGAATTTCCTGTATGTCTCTTTTGCGTGAGATGCAAAAGTCGCCCTGGTTCTGTCATTTTTGTATACAGGTTTCGTTTCGGTTTGTGATTCCGTTAATAATTTTCAGGCCAGAAGCTTTCCGTGGGCAAAAACGTTCTGGAAACAGTGCAATAGGTTATACGGTTGTTTGTTGATTAACGACTCTGTATCATCTGCTCTGGTTATTTAGCAGTGAATAGAATTGCATCATTATATGCGGGGAAGGTGAATTACATAGAATGTTGTACAAAGCGGCTAGTTGTTTCAAAGTACAGTGCTTGTCACATGTCGTTTGGAAGGAGCGAGGGAAACCAATACGCTGTTGGTCAGCCTTTTGGGCATCTGCCGGAGCGTCAAACCGGGTACCCCCTGAAAAAGCGTCGGATGCGTAATAGGTGTGACGGTTGTGTTCGCTGTCCATGTAAGGGTTAAGGGAGCGGTTGGATTGTGAGGTTGTTGCTACGAGTTAAACACTTAGTGAAAGTACTCGAAGACTTCCTAAGCCTACAGTCCCATGGGATTTGCGGGTGTTATGACGGTGGATTATTACGCTGTGTATTCTGTTAGGTAGATCCTTACGTTTCGGGGGAACCTGCTACGTCCGTATTTTGAGTATAATTCGTCCTGAAATCTATGCGAACGATGCAGACAGTAAGTTCCTCCGAAACTTTGGTAGTGCCTACCAGACTACAGCGGTACCCTGAACCAGGTGAACATGATCTTAAGAGCTCCATAAATAATTCTTATAGTTACATAAGCAGTGAACTGAAGGAAGGTCTGGGAATCCATTAGTTAAGCGTAACCTTCATTAGACATTCGGGCTACATTAGGTCTATTTACGGACTCAGCTTGCTCAGAAGTGTGTTAGTATCATTTTATACCCGTAACTCTGTGATTTTATTTGTCGGTCGGACAGATTTTGTCCCTTGAGGTTGCCCTTGCTGTATTTGGTCTCTTGAACAGGGTCCGGTTTTGAATCTGCCAGTCTTACGAAACCACGCAAGTGGCAGTAATCTGGCAGACTGTCCGTCTGTCCGTACAGAAATATATTATGTCAGACGCCTACAAAAGTATCTAGATCTATTTTTGTTTTTCGGATCCGTGGCGGATTTAATGAGGAAGGTCGGCCGCTTGGATGGCGGATCCGGGCCAAGGAACGATCGTACATGCTTCATCGGTAGCCTTACTTTTTAATACAGAAAGTCGGTTTTGGCATTTTTATATTTCGATACTTGGCTGAGTTGTGTCATAACTTAATGACTTCCATAATGTGTGATTTATGACGTCGAATATTAATAAGAGCCAACGAAACAAGGATATGAAAGCAAGAAGTACTGCTTGACTCTTCGAAGCATGAAGTTCATTGCTATTATATTTAGATACTCATTTCCTACGTCATAGGCACGCTGCGTTTGCGATCTACAGATCAAGTAGTCAATGCTGTTTATTACATATACTCGTACCGTACGAAACTCATAAGTACGCCGTGGGAAAGTGCAGTGTTTAATGTTTAACATTATCCATGTTCCGTGTAGTCAACTAGTTCAGAGTATTTATTCTAACAACTACACAACAAAAGACATTAGTTTATAAACAAATGACAGCCCTCCTACATGTTGCGGCCTACAGTGGCCATCTTCAGGGTGGTGTTTAACAAAGGAAAGAGTAATTATTGGCTAATCATATTAGACTTGTGCAAATATAAAGCTAAAATACATGTTTAAATAAAATTACGTGGTAAAGTTAACTTGTAACAGTTGCATGTATTCGAATATATCATGATTGTATCATGATACCTATGAATACATGTAATTTGTTCCAAGTTGCAAACTTTCTGCCCTTTAAAGACAGAAGTGTTTGTTTATATAAGGAATCAGTGCATACCGCCCAGTAAATGCCACTTCGGTCCAGCAAGATCACTGGTAGGGCAAGATATTTTTTTCTACTCCAGCAAGTTCTATCTTGCTCTGGGGCCCACGCAGCCTTTTGTTGAGTGTGTACTGACGGTGGAGCGTCCTGAGCTTGAAGCTGCCCATTCACCTGCATCCAGTGCAGAGGAAGAACGCGTGGTGCTGCACCTGCATTCGTGACGGTACTTAATTAAAACACGGAAACAAGACCCGTATTGCTAGGCCGCCCAGGTAGTAGGCCGTCTTCCTTCTGATGCCATTAGCTGTGCTTTGAAGTTTCCAGGGCATTGTTGATGGAGGTTACAATCTTCTGAGACTACCCTGAAGATGGAGGTAGTAAGCGTTCCAAAATTTACTCTACCCATTAGCTGTGCTCTGAGGTTTTCAGGGCATTGTTGATGGAGGTTACAGTCTTCTGAGATGGAGGTAGCCAACCTTCCATAATTTAGGCACCAAATTACCAAGCAACACGGCGTGATATCCTAGAAAATTGTAATGAAACAAGCTGAGAAAATTTACGCTTTAAACATACGTGATACAGAAAATTCCGGAAGTGTTCATGTTATGTTTGAGGCCAGACGTTTTTTTCTGAACGCCGAAAGGTATAGTGAAATTCAGGCAGGTGTTTTAATTGATATGCTACCTGCTTGTACATGTACAAAGGATCCCTTTGTAAAGTTTGCGCGTCAGCGGAAGGTGGGTTACATTTGGTGACACTGGAGAAATGCGCGTTTTTGTTGCACTGGGCCTTCATATGTTGCCTGGCCGGATGATAAGGGCAGTGTTTTCCTCGGAAATGTTGGTATTTACCTACTAGGCTGTACTGTGTCAGCCAAAGGACCACAGTTTGTATCTTAACCTGCTTGCAAACCGCAGCCTTCACATGATGCGAGATATCTGTGGTTGTGACATAATATTCTTTTTTGGGGGTGGGGGCAGTTTGTCCATTGTCTAATTTTTAATGAAACACTACGTTCCGGAAGCCGCTTGTGCTTCCGTTTTGAGGTAAATGAAAGCGCCTAGTCTGGTGGAGTTATTCACAGTTACTGGGCCGTACACGTACGTACGTTCGTTTGTTCGTATGTATGTATGCATGCATGTATGTGTGTGTGTGTATGCATGCATGTATGTGTGTTTGTATGTATGTATATATGCATTCATGTATGTGTGTATGAATGCATGCATGTATGTGTGTATGTATGTATGCATGCATGCATGCATGCGTGCACGTGTGTATGTATGTATGTGTGTGTGTGTGTATGCATGCATGTATGTATGTATGTATGTATGTGCGTGTGTATGCATGTATGTATACGTGTATGTATGTGTGTATGTGTGTGTATGCATGCATGTATGTATGTATGTGTGTATGTATGTATACGTGCATGTATGTGTGTATGTATGCATGCATGTATGTGTGTATGTATGTATACATGCATGTATGTGTGTATTATGTATTTTTAATGTATGTATGCATGCATGCATGTGTGTGTGTGTATGTATGTATGTATGTATACATGCATGTGTGTGTGTATGTATATTATTAGGCATTCAAAAAATGGAGTGTTGCGTTGATCTGTACGGATTGTGGAATATTCCTTGCGTTAGAAATTAAGTAAAAGTCACTACGCCCAGTAGGTGAGAGAAGCTGTATCCAAGGGTTCCACCAGATCAGGTGCTTTTCACGCCTGAAGACGGAAGCAAAGCCGTTTTCTGAAACTTAATACCGCATTAAAAATTAGACGGCAGACAGAGTCGAAAAGAAAGAAGATTATGTTAGTGAGTCAGACTGCTTTATTTATGTAGACCCAGCGGTTATAAAAACCAATCAGTTTATGCCGTAAGTGGCACAAGTCGCTGTTTGTTCTTAGATAAATACAAAACACATAAATAAAGTGTGGGCACAGCGTACAATTTTACCACTAGTTTCACCGTCCAGGACATTTCATTAAGTTTACGTAACTTGCCGTATATTAACCCTTTACAGACGAAGCGCAGACTGCTACATTTAAAGACCCAGTCCGTACCGCGCTGTAAACACTTTTCATCTCGGTTTATGCTGTAAGTGGCACAAATCGCTGTTTGTTCTAAGATAAATACAAAACACATATATGCAGTGTGGGCAGAGCGTACAGTTGTTGAATGTGAAACGTGTTGGTGCTTCACTTAGCTGGCAGGCTTTAAAAGGATAACATCATCAGAGTCCTATGGAGTTGAACCTCTTGTAATTCTGTGTGACACTTTGGGAAACTATTGGGGCCCGACATTTTTATGAACGATTTGTTGGAATTTGGATATAGACTGGTGACTAGTGCCTTGTCACGTTTGGGATAGAACCTCTTCAGTCCTTGCTTGAAACATGGTGTTCTAGCGCGCGCCTTGGTCGTGGAAAACTCTGGGGCTGTTACAACAGTGTACCTATGGTGTCCAGGTTCCTGTCTGGAAGTTGCGATCCATCACGTGATCCAACACTGGACTTGCTTGAATGGAATAGCCGTCGCCCTAAAATCGACCCGCACATTATTACTGTTATTATCGTCTAGTCGTACCCCACGCTTGTGCAGAAACGAATCGATATTGAACCCGAGGGCAGTGCCCTGTCGTCGAGAAATCAAGTCTTGTGCGTAGTTAGTCTGTGAATTGACCATCCCGCAGTTGTCTGGTTTGGAGGCCGTGAAGGTGGAGACACGGCCACTGGCTCCAGTCTGGTACCGTCGATTGTGAGTGGACTCAAGGTAATTTGTGTGGTTCTGTCATGCATAAGTTATTACCAGTGTTGGTACATGATGTGTTGTTTCATGTTTTTAGTACACATTTATCGCTTGATTTTGCGCCCGCCTGTTACTTTTCTCGACAGTTTTTCTTTCTTGAAGTGCAACGTGGCGGTGGAACATTATGACCAGTTCGTGAGATTCGAGGTTCTGACGGCGTTGTCTATGAACATTTACATCTTACGGGATGTGGCGTCAATCCGTCAAGCAGACATTTTCGGGCGTTTCAGAAGAACGTATTGCTTCCATTTTTAGAGGAGCAGCCTGATGATGAATGTGTTTGGTCGAAACATGTAGCTGATATGAGCACGAAAAATACTATGTTTTGAGTGGATTTATTCTGCGTCTTAGAAGGCGGTAAGCTTACTATGGCCTATTGTTCTGTAAGTCATTTCATAACTTCAGCATTATTCTCAATTTTGTATGTTGATGAGAAGTAATTCCAGGATTGTGGCATACATTTCTGAGATGTGGGAATATGCATACTTAGCGTGAATGCCAAGTGTGAGAACACACTTTTTCTACAAACTTTTCCGAAGACGTTCAGCAATAGTGTTGACAGTCATTAATGTAGAAACTTAGAACTGATAACTTTCGGGTCGGTAAATATGAGGGGAGTACGTGTACTCAGAATAGTTGCTGTGTGCTTCGTGTCGAATAGTGCTGGACGTGAGTGAGGATGGTGATGAGGATCAGGTACGTTTAAGGACGTTGGTGGGCCCCGAGGTCCCCCTGCTTAGGCGATAGTTGGGTTCCAAAGAACGGTAGTTTAATTCAAAATGTTTCTCTCTCTTTGGCCCAACTGATTTAATTGCTGTTGAAAACTCTTAATTTTAATCCTATGAAAAATGAAATACCGAGGACCTGCAAATATTAGGCGTCCCTATATAGAATGTGGTCACCACAGCGGCCTAGCGCCAGGATTTTGTGCACCCCTGTCTTGAGGGTTGTAATGCTCGTACGTAGCCTAATCATGGATCACTGGAAGGATTGTCTCTGGAAGCCATACCTGCAGGTAGGATATGTCAAAATTTCCGTTGAAATTGTGCCGGGTGTTAACACCAGAGTGCTACTGTACGTACACTCCCAGAAGACTTTGAAACTTCATCTTCGCCACTGGAAGAACCTCGGTTCTCGCATGGCATTCAACCATTCTGCATCACTTTGCAAAGGGTTAAGTTGTCACTAACGGTGGGGTCGGTAATTTGTTAGGTCAGGTAATACACCAAAACTTGTCGTCGCTTAGCTGCGGTTGTGTAGGTCCGTATACGTTTTCCATTCTTTTTTTGTCATGAACGTATGTTGTAAAAGGGCGTTATTTACTACAATTCAAACCAACAAGTGCACACAATTTTATTAAAATTACAATAATATTATAAAACACGAACTGCTACATGTTTCGGGGCTTGTCCCATCGTCGGGGAGCACACAGTTGTATAACACATTTGCTTAACGTTAAGCTGGTGCTTTTTAAGCACTATTGTAAATGTGATAAAATGGTGTGCATTTGTTGGTCTGAATTATAATAGACTAACCTTTCAAAGCCAACTGGTTATATGATACACCAGCAGGTTTAACATTCAACAATTGTACGCTCTGCCCACACTGTATTTATGTGTTTTGTATTTATCTCAGAAAATTTGGTCGCTGACATTGAGGGAGGAAAGGAAGCTGAGGGTGTTTGAGAATATGGTGTTGTGGAGAATATTTGGACCTAGGAGGGACGAGGTAACGGGGGAATGGAGGAGACTGCGTAACGAGGAGCTAAATGATGTGTACTCCTCACCCAATATTGTGCGGGCGATAAAATCGAGAAGAATGAGATGGGCTGGGCATGTGGCGCGTGTGGGTGAGGAGAGGGGGGTGTATAGGGTCTTGGTGGGGAAACCGGAGGGAAAGAGACCACTGGAGAGACCTAGGCGTAGATGTGTGGATAATATTAGGATGGATCTCCAGGAGGTGGGATGTTGGTATGTGGACTGGATTGGACTAGCCCAGGATACAGACGGGTGGCGGACGCTTGTGAGTGCGGTAATGAACCTTCGGGTTTCGTGAAATGCGGGGAATTTCTTGACTAGCTGCAAACCAGTTAGCTTCTCAAGAAGGACTCTGCACCATGGAGTAAGTAAATAAGTAACCTTTCAAAGCCTACTGGTTACGTGATGCACCAGCAGTTTAACATTCAACAGCTGTACGCTCTGCCCACACTGTATTTATGTGTTTTGTATTTATCTTAAAAAAAAACAGCGACTTGTGCCACTTACATCATAACCTGATTGGTTTTTGTAGCCGAGATGAAAAGTGTTTACAGCGCGGTACGAACTGGGTCTTTAAATAAAGCAGTCTGCGCCTCGTCTGTAAAGGGTTAATTTGATTGAAATGCATGGTTTAGAGAATGTGATATGCGTTATTTTTAGTTAATTCGTCTGCGTAATTGTAATTGATACCGACACAGAGCAGCTTGTGTTCGCTACCTGTTTATGCGAGTTGCTAGAGAGACACTTTGTGCTGGTAGACATCCGTCATGCACTCGGACAGAGTTGACATTTCTCGGGTTAAGGTTGGAGACCCACTCTTCGCCGCGCGCACTCTGTCTCTGTCTGTACTGTGCTGACATCCGCTATGCCATTGACCGTTTACGGATGTAACGTATTTCCGTTCGTATTTCCATTAAATTGTTGCTTTTTTTTAAAAAAAAAAAGCCAATAATTCGTGAAGCGTATACTGCTAGAAAATAAGTTCTTTGTGACGATTTTGTGACTGTTTCCTTTTCGCTAATGAGAAGACTGTGATAAATTACATATCTTGTGAATTATTCGGTTCTTATTCCATCAACTGTGCAAGAATTGGGACATCCGCTATAGCTTCCCATGAAACTTTCTCCTTTTTGGTGTTAACTTCGGCATTCGTTGATTTCTTCACGATTCTCTGAGGTTTTCTTTTTCTGCTTTTTTTTTTTTTTAATGAACAGGTATATTGTTTATACGCTTTGCACTGGAGACCTGAGTTTGAAGTGTATTCCTTTTGCCCGTTCCCTCCCCTCAAAACACTTCAGTGCGTGAATTTAAAATTTACACGGCGTGCTAGGCACGCGTGCCTAACAACAGTGGGAATTTTCAGCGTCAACTGTAATGTGTGTAAGTTTTCTTTGTACTTCATTAGGCTGTATGATTCTCAATTTCGCTAGCAGTCCTCAATCTCTTTTGAAGATGCTGGCAGCAGGTTTGTCAGGAATATCGCTACGTTGCTAGCAAGCTATGCGGCGTCACGTCCGAGATTATCGCAATTTTGATATTTACTGCCTTGGGAATGTAACATTTCATATACATGATGATTGCAATTTTGTTCGGTCTCTGAATATGATAGGCCTATTAGTCATTGGATCCGTGGGGGGGGGGGGGGGCGGGAGGCTCTTTTGGTGGGTTTTGTCGGCCCGCGCACCCCCCTCCCCCTTTAATGTTTTTTGGGCCCCCCAAGAACAGGTTTCCTTTTTTGAACCCTCAAAC
>Ga0131853_10006950_pt1 | contig 20448 bp, 11 predicted proteins | sample TergutLab28metaG_FD_92764 | JGI IMG/M metagenome (GOLD analysis project Ga0131853, IMG submission 92764) | Labiotermes labralis P1 segment gut microbial communities from Petit-Saut dam, French Guiana - Lab288 P1 (version 2) (version 2) | ecosystem: Host-associated > Arthropoda: Insects >...
GGGGGCATGGATGTTTGTCTGTTGTGAGTGTTGTGTGTTGTCAGATAGAGGTCTCTGCGACGAGCTGATCACTCGTCCAGAGGTGTCCTACCGACTGTGATGCGTCGTTGTGTGTGATCTAGAAACCTCAAGAATGAGGAGATCATGGCCCGCGTTGGGCCGCAGCGCCACAAAAAAAAAACTTATTGTGACGGGGTTTAACGAACAGCGCTTTTTAGTAAGTACGCCTCACTGCGGAAAGGTTGCTCACGACATTATTAAAAGTGATGAATATTGCAGAGACGTGAGAATTCTGTGTGTTCGAGGGATGTTCCATAAATATGGTTCATTGGGTCATAAAGTTAAATGAGAAGCCATTAAAACGTTTGATGTAGCTAGTTTATTTCCCTGCAGTACCGTTAATTCTTAATATAGCCTCAGAACACGTTGATGAATTTGCGCTATCTTAAGCCCGAGCTCTAAAAATTCCTTCGCGGTAAGAATCGTGCTCTTGCATGCGCAACCATTAACGAACAGCCATCTCTACTTCCTCATTATTGTGGAATGTGCCGAGATAGGACGAATGCATCAAAGTGCTGGGCGATATTTTTTTAGAAATAACGACACATCTGTGGAATTTGACGTTCAGGTGACCGTGTATCTTGATAAATTCTTATAATAAAAGGAACTAATTTCTCAAATTTATTTTTGGAATTAAAACTCTACACGTTTCGGACAGTTCCTGTGTCCATTATCAGGGGTTTTTCACTGCACACACAGCAATGGTATATGTCATACAGGTTTGCTGACAGCTCGCAAGCTGTCAGCAAACCTGTATGTCATATACCATTGCTGCATGTACAGTGAAAAACTCCTGATGATGGGCAGGGGAACTGTCCGAAACGTGTAGAGTTTTATTCCAAAAATAAATTTGAGAAATTAGTGCATATAGTTGGTTTCATTATAAGAACATCTGTGGAAATATGTTAGCTGGAATTTAGGTAATTTTTTTTTGTGGCCTTAGACGCCTTACTTACTGACCGTCTGTCATAGACCAATGTTTTGTGTGAACCCACTGGAGCACTGTTTTGTGTGAACCCACTGGAGCACTGTTTACGAATTCGGCGAGCTGTTTCGAGGTATGTTCACATTACGTTGTCCTGTTTCATCCTCAGAGGTCCACAGATGTGATGGTCGCTTTCCTTCCGCATACTTTACGTTTGAAAGGTATGCTTTATAACCTTGACCTTACTTGGCTTACGATTTGTCATTACCTTGACGGTTTTGACCCTAACGTCAGTAGGCACGCAGGTATGCGGGTTTAACAGATCCGCTTCCATAATCGGTTTTGGCACTCCAGATGCTTGTTTGTCAGAAACTTTTGTTGCATGATAGCGAATTTGTAGTTCTTGGCGTTGCGTTAGGCCTGAGGTTTTGAATTCTAGATTTCACACGTTGAGACAAGTATAAAGGGGGGGGGGGGGTCTAGGCTCATGACGAACAGGTTGACTGCCGGCCAGACCTAATTGTTCTGTTTTTATGCGTCCAAAGCTGCGAAGCCACAGAGCGTCGTACCGCCGGACCAGAATAGCATAATGACTTTGAGACGTCTTGACAGCCCTTCGATCGGAGAATGGAGAAAATGACATCCGACAGCGGCCACTGAACCGTGTTTTATGTCGCGTTTTTTCTCTGTAATGTAATTTTAAAGAGAAGCGAAGCTAACGGAATGAAATACGTGCCGCGTTGTGATGACGTTCTTGTTTGATTCGAACCAGTAAAAATGAATCAAGAACAGCAATATCCATTTGTAATGCAAAACGGCTGTTGGTTGCAAGACATCACGTTACACGAGCAATAAACACATGAAACAATATCAAAAAACATATGCAGCATATCAGGTCCCAGAGATCGCGCTGTCTAAGGCGTAGGTCGGCGGCCGCTCGCCTGCTGAGATCGTGGGTTCGAATCCCACAAGGGGGCATGGATGTCTGTTGTGAGTGTTGTGTGTTGTGCAGGTAGAGGTCTAAACGACGGGCTGATCAGTCGTCCAGACTAGGTCTACCGACTGTGGTGTGTCATTGTGTCTGATCTAGAAACGTCGGGAATGAGGACGCCCTGGCGCCTTGGCGGTGGAGGGGGGGGGGGCTGTCGCGCCAAAAGGAAGAAAGAAGGAAAGGAATATGAGCATTTCAACCTTGGACAAATGACAATGGAATGTATTTGTAAAAACTGATGTAATACCTTTTGTGCCACGTTTTATTATACTTTATATTGTTCCATTTTATGTTGTTTCGTTTTGTCTTTTCTTAGAAACTTCGAGAAAGCTGAACAATTAATTATATAATTTTATGTCGTCTTCCTCCGCGTTTGGTGAAGTTTAAGAGCCTGCAGATGGACCTAAGTTAGGTCGAAACATGCCACTGAACTAAATATACGTGCTGTGATGTCTTATAAACATAGTTTTGTGACTTACTGATTTTACTTGTCTGTATGAAGCGTGAAAATTTCATTGCAACAAAATTAAATGTTTTTAAAGCGTAAATTCGTAAGATGATTGAAGGAGTTTCTCATTCCGCCAAGCACGAATGCAGTCAACCTCACTTTATGAAAGACAGAACTTGAATGACCAGAGAGTGACCTGCACAATAGCAAGTGAGTGGGCTAGCCCTCTCGCCAAGCACGTGGTCACAGCTCGATTCGTTGGAAACAACAACGGGAGTTCAGAACGTTTGTATTAAAATGGTCCATAGGGGAGGTCGAAATATCGAACAGCGGGACTGCTGAAGTGTCGACAAGTGTAGTGAAGTATAGTTGGGGTGAAGTGTAGTTGGGTGAAGTGGAGTGAAGGTCTTAGTAACAGGGTGTCTGACATTATTAGAAGATATATAGATCAGATGAACTTTTGCTGCTTATATGGCTGTTTCGTTTGTCACATTCTTTCATATTCTTTTGGTTCTATTTTGTGTCACTGTATATATGGTTGTATGTTTTTTGTGTTTCTGTTTAATTTGTAAATGATGTACGTTTATAGTTTTGTTTATGTATTCTTATTATGTTTATGTATTCTTATTGTTATGTATGTTCTTTTCTGTGTATTCTGTTGCCTAATGTTATTCTGTGTACTGTTTGTGTGTAAATGTGTACTGTACCGGGGTGCTGATAAGTCCCTAGCCCGACCAGGAAGGAAACAAGCTCGGAAGCATGTCAGGGACGCGCGCGATTTCAACAACATCGAGACGCGAGCTGTCATCAAGGTTTTCTTCCTGCAAGGCAAGGCGCCGAAGGAAATTCACGCCATTCTGACACGAACATTAGCTTGGTTCCTTCCTGGTCCCTAAGGACTTATCGTCACCCTGTACTACTGCCACCGGTTGTCAGTCCAATTGCTGTTAACAAGTGTATCGTATCATACGTGATTCAACAGTCCACGGCTATCCTTTTGTGTTGGTCTCTTCAGGAGTTTTTCACTCTTGTTACACTGTTCGCGCATAGCATCAGCATGGTTGAAACACCTGCGTAATCTAATTGGGCCATTTACCGGGCTGAATGTTCGTACTGTTCTGTTAGTTTCAGGCTCCAGAAAGGTACCGTGAAATAAATATTGGGCATAGCCGTACAAAATTCAGTCGTCACTGCGACCAGGTGACCGTTGTTTGTGCATCCTTGAAAACACGCATTTGTTTTAGTGGTGTGAGTGATAATGTTGTTGGCCTAATTTGCAATAAGGGGGAGTCAGTGGGATAATATGGTTTGCATCGTCACTACGAAACTTTATGAAGAGATAATGTTTGCGTTCTGGAAATGAGACGTGTTGAGGAACCGTAGCAGAAGGTAATAAAATGTTTACAATTTTTCAACCTAACACAAACTTATTATATAAAAGATAATTAAATTATAATTAAAAGTTCATATTAACGACGCGTTTCGGCGTATTTATAAAGTCATATTCAGGCTGCAACTCAAAAGGCGTTATTGATATACAATTGACATTGTCCTTAGCCCTTTAAACGCCAAATTAATACCCATGTGCCATTTGCTGACATTATGAGGAGCTCACCATATTTTCCACGTTAGCAGGATAAGGGTTAAAATACGAAATCTCGTTTACATAAGAATATAAGATATAAAAATGTGGAATACAATCATAAATTAACAAAAGTTAATAGAAACGTGTTAAAATAGTGTTTGATTATGATAGGAGCGTTTTGTTGGGCAGTTTTGTAGAAGTTGTGTGTTGCGATGTTGTTTGTTTCCCACTTCACTGCTTTAATTGAAAGTTATTCTTTCGTGGGGCTCCTTTCCTTTGGTGTATGTTGAATATTATTCAATGTATTGAGCATAAGCGTATTTTCGTTTTTCCGTAGAGGATCGCTAGATGCAAGTGTGTTGCGATATGTAAATTTTGGAGCGTGTGTTGTGCGTATCTTATCGATGTCATGTTTTGTGTATAGGTTCGTCGTTTATGTAGAATGTAGACATGTACGTATTTTGTATAGTAACGTAGAACCGTTCATTTTAGCACTGATCACTTTTTTATAAGGCACTCTGTGTTTGTGTGTGTGTGTGAGCCAGGTAGCTCATTCGGTATAGCGACTGGCTACGGGCTGGACGGTCCGGGGATCGAATCCCGGTGAGGGACGAGATTTTCAGCACCTGTCCAGACCGACCCTGGGGCCCACCCAGCCTCCTGTACAATGGGTACCGGGTCTTTCCCGGGGGTAAAGAGCGGCCGGGGCGTGACGCTGACCCCTCACCCCCTTCTAGTGTTGTGGTCAAGAAAGAGTAGAGCTATACCTCTACCCCCCCCCTCCTATGGGCCGTACGGCCTGTACAGAGCCTCAGTGCCTGTAGAAGGGTGCACTTTTACTCTGTGTGTGTGTGTGTGTGTGTGTGGAATATGTAGTAACTTCGGTATTCAGAATGCCACGGTGTCGGTCCTTAAAGGTGGGTCCACACTTGTAACGTTACCGCGTAACGTAACGCCGTATCGTGACAGTGTGAACGGGGCTCGTGACCGCGTAACGAATCAAAGGTTGGTTACGCGGTCACGTTACGGGCTTGTTCGGTGCGCTGTCGGTATTTGGCTGTCACATCAAAGGGATGATACGGTTAAGGCCGGCGCAAGTGTGGACGTGCAGCGTGACGCTGCACGTCCACACTTGCTTCACCCCCACCGGGATTCGATCCCCGGACCGTCCAGCCCATAGCGACTCGCTATACCGACTGAGCTATCGCGGTTCCTATACTTTGTAGTATTGTTGGAAGAAACAGGAAGTGATGGTGCTGAAACAGTTCACCACACTAATGTGAGATGTGTAAGCCTGCCCTGTGGTGGGATTTTCGCTTGTTGAAGATCAAACGATCATGGGAAAGGACAGCAGTAAGAGGCCACGTGAATTTTGCTGACAAAATGCTACAAGGCAAAAAGTTGAGCTCGTTACTGAGATGTCTGATAGCATTAAGGCTTTCAAAGTCAAGCTTCCTGTGTGTGTGTGTGAGAAATCAGGTAAAAGTGCGCGACTTTGTACACTTCGGCACGTGAAAATCAAAGCAATATTTTTCCCTCAGCTTGTACAGCAGTATTCCAGAAGAATGATTCTTTTGCGAGACGTGACCGACGAGTGATTCTAGGGATTCAGATTTATGTAGCCGGAATTTATGTTGATTGTTTTTAGGGAAAGAATTGAGAAGGGTGCAAAAAATATGCAAATGGAGTTAGATTTGTTTGGATAATAACCAGAACCGTATTTTTTTTTTCCTGTGGCGCTGCTGCCCAACGCGGGCCATGACCTCATTGTTGAGGTTTCTAGATCACACACAGCGACGCATCACAGTCGGTAGGACTTATCTGGACGAGTGATCAGCCCGTCGCAGAGACATCTACTTGACAACACTCAACACAGGCATCCATGCGCAAGGCGAGATTCGAACCCACAATCCCAGCAAGCGGGCGGCCGTAGACCCGCGCCTTAGACCTCGCGGCCACTGAGATCGGCTGAACCGTAAGTTTACTGAAAGAAAATAGCGAGGTCTTTATAGCTACTTGCCACAAACCCATTTCCTCCCGTAAGGTCTTTTGCGTTAAGAATGACTGCAGTGTGTGTACGGTTTTTGAACATTGCAAAGCAAAAACAAGAAGAGGTTCCGCTTCCAACCGACACACGGACACGTGATATCTGTAATGAGGGTGCTTTGTAGTAACATCTTGTTTAGGTTGAAACTCCTCTCGCAGGCCAAACGATGCCAGTCTACGCCGTAGCGAAGCTGACAGAACTTTAACCATTTAAAGACTATGATTTTCCTTAATTATATTTAAAGACGCAGCTCGTACCGCGCAGAAAACGCCCATCGTCTCGGTTGTAAAAGCAACATAACGCTTTTTTTTCTGATATTCGTACAAAACACATTAATGCACAGTGTGGGCAGAACGTAGAGTTGTTGAATGTTGAATCTGGTGGCACGTATAGCGACCACATTGGGTTTTGGAAGTTTAAAGAATGTTAGTAGTTTTTACTATTTTCTTTATATTGTACAGTGATCAACCAATGCACAATTAATTGGCATTATTATACTGCTCCTACGTGTTTCGACAGTACTGTGTCATCCTCAGGGTGCTCGTAGTTAGTACCTTGCTAAGTTACACAAGTATGCCAAATGCAGTCGTTTGCTTCTGAAATGTGTTGGCACCCGCGCAGGAACCAGATTTCGTCTTTCGGCGAAACGGACGAGTCAGTTTAAATCGGCGTGGGGGCGTCAGTTCAGCCGAGGTGTGCGCATCAGCGGTAGTAATGCTGGATACACCATGTTCCGAGGTAGTGTGAAGAGTACTGGCTACCCACTCCATTCGCCAGTTTCCCCTTCCGTGCGTCACCGTGTTCCGTCACATTTAAACTGGACTCTAATACAGTTTAAAATTTCGCATATGTTTTATGCTGTTGGAAACTTTGTCTTTAAAATCTTAAACATATTAAAATAATAGTGTGTCAGAATATTTGTAATATAAAATTCGATGGTTTTTTTTTTCCTTAACAGTTTGTTGAAGGGGTTTGCTCTACTGGTTATGTGAGCGTGAAGGCGATGAATACGTGTCACATCGGTTTGTGAGTGAAGATAGAACGGTTCAATGAGACTTTAAGTTTAATTAGTTTTGATAATAATTAAATGGTGTAACTGTAACAAATCAGAGTTTTATCGAGGAAGAAATTAAGAGCAGATTGAAGTCAGGGAATGCTTGCTATCATTCGGTGCACAGTCTTTTGTCTTTCATTTCGCTATCCAAAAATGTAAAGGTTAAGATATACAGAACTTTAATTTTACGTGTTTTTTTATATGGGTGTGCAACTTGGTCGCTCACATTGAGGGAGGAACGTAGGCTGAGGGTGTTTGTAATAGGGTGTTGAGGAGAATATTTGGGCCTAAGAGGGACGAGGTGACAGGGGAGTGGAAGAAACTGCATAATCACGAAGTTAACGATCTGTACTGCTCACCCAATATTGTGCGGATGATAAAATCGAGATGGGTGAGATGGGCGCGGCATGTAGCACGTATGGGGGGAGGGGAGAGGCGTGTACAGGGTTTAGGTGGAGAAACCTGAGGGACAGACCGCTGGGGATACCCAGGCGCATATGGGAGGATAATATTAAGATGTATCTTCAGGAAGTGGAATGTGGGGGTACGGACTGGATCGAGGTGGCTCAGGATAGGGACAGGTGGCGGGCAGTTGTGAATGCGGTAATGACCCTTCGGGTTCAATAAAATGCGGGAAATTTCTTGACTAGCTGCAAACCGGTTAGTTTCTCAAGAATGACTCTGCTGCATGGAGTAAGTAAGTAAGTAATAATTAAATGGTGTGGTCTTAATCTTGTGTTTAATTTTAAACAAAATATGTAAAATTGTAATGCTGAAAACGACTTGCCGCTCGCCTCACACTGCTGCTGACCCTATCCGTTTTGCCCACATACTGTTTCAGTTTTAGACCCCTCATATAGACCCTGTCTGGTAATTTTCGAGTCTGCACGTTGAATTGAAACACGTCTTGTAGTGTGACACCCTGTTTACGGAGTTCAGCATAGTCCTGTTATCTGCAACACCCACGTTTCTATGGTCATCACTGTCGTTTCCTGTTCAGGTTCTCTCTCCCAGGCCGTCTTGGACGCAGTTCTACCGGCCAGTTCTCTTTAGGCCGTAGTGGTTTTATTACTTTCGCCTGTCGCACAAGTGCAGTAAGCCACGACCACTTCCACACCTTTCACAATTATTATTTTTTTTCTTTTTCATGATACCACCTAGTCTTTGCAGACTAACTAGGTATCTTATTCTGACCTAAATTGCTGCGTTGTCTATTTGCTGCAGTCGTCGCCCAACGGTTCAGCCTGCTTTATTCTGGCGTCTCATTCATGAGGTTTCGAAGTTACACACAACGACGCACAACAGTCGGTAGGACTTCCTTGGACGAGGGGCCAGCCCGTCGCAGAGACCTCTACCTGACAACACAGACAACAGACAAACGTCTATGCCCCCGGTGGTATTCGAACCCACGATCCCAGCAGGCGAACGGCCGTAGACCTACGCCTTAAGCCGCGCGGCCACTGGGACCGGCTCACAATTCGTTACAAATTATGCACTCCGTCTGACACAACTATACGTTTACTCTATTGTTAATTCTATTATTGGCTTCTGCTTTCGGCAACATAAGGCCATCATCAGGCCAATATTTACCAAAAACTTGAAATTCTGTTGCATATAGTACAGAAACTTTAATTCTTGCTTTTCGAGTTTTTGTATTGGTTAACGTAACGAGCTTGACTGGCTACGATAATCTTGATAGAGGCCTGATGATAGCCGTTTGAGGCCGAAACTAATGGTCAATAATAGAATAACAATAAAATAAACATACAGTTGTGTCGGACGGAGTACATGTTTAATTTATTTTTGAATGTGGTTGAAACACAACGGGATGTCCTGTATCAAGATTTTCAAAAATTCACTTACGCGGTTAATTAAGCAGTGATAAAAAACCAAAAAAAGAACTTCGTATTGTTTTGCAGCACAGGGCGATCTCTTGAATAAAACTAATGCGTCGCCGGTGGTTAGAAGTACGGGACAGCACTGTTATTTTATCGTGGGAACGTCGCCTGTTGCTTGGAATGTGAAACGTTGCAAGTTACGAGTGGAAGAACTCTTTATAATGTCACGCCACTGTGTAGACTTTACAGGGACAGATTTGTTACCAAACGGCAGCAGACATTGGACATATATGCTTGATTTTGATTTTTAATGTGGGCTGACTAGGTTATGGGTTGGACGCCCTTGAATTCGTGGTTCTAGTTTTGGCAGGGGGAAAGATACCGTTTCTCCAATGCGCCCAGATTGGCTCTGGGAACCACCCGGTCTCCTACGTAACGCGTACTTGGGGGGCGCTTTCCTTGGGGTTAGAGCGGTCATGGCTTGAAGTTGACTTCCAACTTTATCTGAAGTCGAGATTAATATGTGGAGCCATACCTTTTCTCCCTTAATATTGCGTGCATGATAATTACTTTCAGTAGCTGAATTCTGGGAGATTTCGAAATGGATAGTGCTGCCTCTAGCGGCGCATTCAATAAGCAGCTTCAAGCAAGATGGTGTATGCTACAGAATTCCAAGTACTGCGTAGCATAATTTGTATCACGCTGCCCTTTAATCTGATATTTATATCTGGACACGTATTTTGTTGCCGTGCTCACAAATTGTATCAGTACTTCCCTAGGGTGGTCCCTTGAGGGGTTGAAACATGGGGGGGGGGTAACAGTGTGAATAAGGTGGTGTTAACATATATAGAGCATTAGTCAAACGTTTACATAGAATACAGAATTGCATGTTTTACTACTGGATACTGCTGCCCTTAGCGGCGTATTCAGTAAGCATCCTCAAGCAAGATGGTGTATATTACAGCAGACAGTGTTCTTGTACTGGGTACGGTTGCTGCTAGTAGAGCATTCAGTAAGGAGTCGCAAGCCGAACGGCGTGTACCACAAATAACGGTGTTTGTGTACAGAGTGGTGCTGCCTGTAGCGGCCCATTCATTAAGCAGTTAACAATCAAGGTGGGGTATGCTACAGAAGAGCGTGTTTTGTAATGGATAGTGCTGCTTCGTAACGGCGCATTCACTAAGCAGTCGACAGCAATATGGTGTGTACTCCAGAAGAGCATGTATATTTGTGCCGAACGGGTGTACAGTGGGATTAATTCTACAAAGTCTCCAGCTTCAGGCGCAGGTAACCTTAGCGAGCCTATGCTGATGTCACAAAGTAGGGAAGAGCGCGAATTCGTGCCGTCGTTTATCAGAGGGTTTCTGCAGTCAGAGTGATGCAGGTGCCTGTGTTCGTCTGCTTATGCAGCAGCTGCACGTGATTGAGGTAGGAGGGCCGTAAGTTTTGGCGAGACTCGCGCTGAAGGTTGCCATGGAAAATGACAGGGACCTTGTGGAGGTTTTCCCGCTATACCAAGCTGTCCTTGTTACGACCCATTGTGAGTTCAGAGTGAGAGATGACTGTAGAAAAGGACTAAACCGATTGACAATCGAGAGGTTGGTGAAAAAAGGCTGAAGAGACCAGTTCTGTGTTGGATCGAAAATACAGTTCGGCAGATAGAAATCCTTTCGGATAAGCATAGGTTATAATAAAAGTGGAGGTTTTACCTAGAATGAGTTTTGGATTGTAATAGAGTGAATTGCCTGTTTGTATTGTCTGATAGTAGTGCAATTACTACGAATGTACCAAAGAAATGTGTATTATCTGTAGTTGTTCTCGTACCAGTGGACTGGTGGCTCCTCCCGCATTGTGAAAGATCACGTTTCACACCCATGTAAATCAAAAGGCAGCATTGGAGGTCCATACGATGCCATAACATATAATTATTGGAGCTGGCTATAAATCTAGGCAGCCGTAAATCTTATGTTTATTGGACCGTGCATCATCTTGATAGTTGAGTAAAGAGAGACCAACTTGATGTCACTTGCTTTATTGTTTCATTATTTAATGCTCAACGTGTTTCGGATGTTAATACATCCATCCTCAAGAGCTTGCGACTTATTTGATGAGTTATTTCATGGGTTGTATTGCTCTGGTACTATGTGTGTTGGTGTTACGTTGTGGTTTGGCTAGGGTGGTGTGGTATCCGGAGTGCTTCAGTGCTTCAGCCTACATACGGATACCACACCACCCCAGCCGAACCACACCGTAACACCAACACACATCGAACCAGAGCAATACAACCCATGAAATAGCTGAACAAATAAGTCGCAAGCTCATGAGGATGGATGTACTAACATCCGAAACACGTTGAGCATTAAATAATGAAATAATAAAGCAAGTGACATCAAGTTGGTCTAGCTTTATTCAACTAGGCAGCCGTATTTACAAAATAATTTCAGTTAGAACGACTTGAAACGTTCTGAATATACACAGATTGTCATATTCGTAATGACACTGATATGAACCTTTATCAACATTGGTAGCAACAAGAGCAGTAGCTTATTATAGGTTTAAAGGCGAATGTCAATGAAATCTTAGGTATGCAGTTGTGCATGAAGAGTGCTGGAATTTCGAATTGTGAGTACGTTTGGTTGTATGTGATCTGGTTTGAATTACTCGGAAAGGCGGTTTTCTTGTTAGCCAGTGCATGAAGAGTTGCTGTGGCTGTAATAGGCAGTGCCACGTGTTGGCTATGTGGAGCTGCAGCACGTCAAGCTCACGTCCCACGGTGTTCAAACAGTAGCGCGTGTTCGTGTCGTGACACCAGAACTACAAACAAAGCCATGTTTTGTTCAAGCAGTAGCGTGTTCGTGTCGTGACACCAGAACTACGAACAAAGCCACGTTGTGTTCAAACAGTAGCGCGTGTTCGTGTCGTGACACCAGAACTACGAACAAAACCACGTTGTGTTCAAACAGTAGCGCGTGTTCGTGTCGTGACACCAGAACTACAAACAAAGCCATGTTTTGTTCAAGCAGTAGCGTGTTCGTGTCGTGACACCAGAACTACGAACAAAACCACGTTGTGTTCAAACAGTAGCGCGTGTTCGTGTCGTGACACCAGAACTAGAAACAAAGCCATGTTTTGTTCAAGCAGTAGCGCGTGTTCGTGTCGTGACACCAGAACTACGAACAAAGCCGTGTTGTGTTCAAGCAGTAGCGCGTGTTCGTGTCGTGACACCAGAACTACGAACAAAGCCACGTTGTGTTCAAGCAGTAGCGCGTGTTCGTGTCGTGACACCAAAACTACGAACAAAGCCGTGTTGTGTTCAAGCAGTAGCGTGTTCGTGTCGTGACACCAGAACTACGAACAAAGCCACGTTGTGTTCAAGCAGTAGCGCGTGTTCGTGTCGTGACACCAGAATTACGAACAAAGCCGTGTTGTGTTCAAGCAGTAGCGTGTTCGTGTCGTGACACCAGAACTACGAACAAAGCCGTGTTGTGTTCAAGCAGTAGCGTGTGTTCATGCCGTGATCGCAGAAAAACTGTTGGTCTTAATCGCGTACATATTTTACGGAAATTTTGAAGTTGGATTCGCGTCGCACAGTGAAAGTGAATGACTGCTCGCTTTGTTATGAAGGGTGTATGTCGTCCATGATAATCGGCAGGGTGTTTCAGTGCGGAACAAATATGAATAATGCAGTCCATTAGTCTTGTGCGGGTCGATAGTATACCATGATCTTAAAATTGCAAACGGCGTTTTCAATTTTGTGCGGTATTTTCAATTTTTGCGGCGATCGTGTAGGGTGGGTAGAAGTCCTGGTTTTAACTCTGAATGTCTCTAGTTGGAATCCCTTCCCGGATGCCGGCTGTCCTGTGGTATTTTTCGTGGTTTTGCAGAGTTATTCCAGGAAAATGCCGGAGTTTTACTTCGGATGAAGCCACGGTGTCTGCGCTCCACGTCCTTCCCATTATATTTTTGACTAATCATTCATCCATAGTCATTTCCGGCGTTTTCTTTCTCGTTTTGACGCCTTGAAGTAAAACGTTACGTCACGTTTCGGAACTTTGTATTTTCTCCATTTTCGGGGTCGAAGTGATGAGATTTACAGAAATAAATGACCCACTGTGTAGTGTTTTCCATTTTGTTTGACAGAAGTAATTTTTGTCATAGACTACCGTCATTAATTGAAGTACATAATTTATTGACATTTGCTTGAGGGTTGAGGGGGATTCATTGCCATGTTTATGTGCAGGAAGGGCTTCATGAGAAGTGCGCAGTTGCAACTGTGATGTGCGGAACTAGTGACGCATTTTTTAAAGACTTGTGGCGTGTAAAGGGTCCCATGTACCCTAAAGGGCCCCATACACTCTATGTTAAACTATGCACTTTTACTGTGTATAAAAAATTGCACGAAAAACTGAACTGAATGTTCTCTGGCACAGCGCAGGTTTCCCATTAGGTTTGCCAGTTTTTTTTTGTCAGTTGTGTGTGTCTTCTTGTGAGTGTGACTATGGTGGATAAAAACAAGGCTGTCGTTTGCTGTTTGCTAGCCACATCGGCCACAGTGTTATCCGAAAAGAAGAAACGAAAGCGTAAAATGTGGAATAAGGAGTGGTATTTGAAAAGGAATATATCATGCGATGTTCATCTGCTGAATGAATTGCTAGAAACGGATGTGCCATAGATGATGCCATCGTGGTGTCGGCAGGTAAACTGAGGAAACTGTGGGATTCCCTGAGTGAACTGCGCAGTTCTGTGTGAAAGACGGCCAGAGAGGACAGTTCTGAGGCCTGCGCTGTTGCCTATGAAAACTGAGCAGTATACTCAGTTTTCCTTCACACAGTAAAGTCGCTCAGTTTAACTGAGAGTGTATGATAGCGCTCTTAAGATGGCGATCGCAGGACCTGCCTAATGTTTCGTCATAGTCAGCGGTTCCAGCCCTGGACGTAACACCGCGTCTTGAAGCCGGAGGACCATGTAGCAAGGAGTACGACACCATTAGAAGAGGAGAAGCTTGTTGACGTCGTAAAATGTAACCCCCCCCTTTTTTGGGGGGTTTATTCGTTTTCCCTGTTTTAACATTACGCCGATCCCTCTGTTCAGTATTTGTATAGTTCAGTTTGACTGAGTTTGTGCCTCGTTCTGTGTTTGCTCACTCTATGTCTGTCACTTCACAAGGTTGTCACCATATAGACAATGAACGGTGCGTCTGACTTGTAATTTTTTTATTTGTACTTTAACCTTTTGACGCCTAATGTCAACTATAGTGGTCGTACCGCACCGCTAATCTATAAAGTTGCATTTTATATATGTATTCAACAAATATAGTTACTGAATATTTTAAACATGGTATATACTCTCTGTTTTTCTCTCTTCAAAGTGCAGTTTTTTTCATAATTCTAACTTATTTGGTTCCTGTATTATTCACATTTTATATACAGAATGTGCTAAAATTAAAAAAAAATAATTCCGGCGCCAAAAGGTTAATTGTCTGAGGTTTAAAAATATTGATTTTTAAACGCAGCTATAGTCTGAGCGTGAAAATAATTATCACCGCAGTGACAAGGCAGTAACTATGCTCGCACTCCTGACAGTGGCACCTGTCGTTTCGAAACACATAGCGTTATGTCTGTGTGTGTGTTTATATATATAGGAACCGCAACTTTGTGCGTCACGTTGTAGCTCACAGCAATTTCGAATGTATGTTCAGTCACTTTACAACATTACCTCTCAACGTGTGTGTGTGTGTGTGTGTGTGTGTGTGTGTGTGTGTGTGTGTATATATATATATATATATATATATATATACATATAAAGGTAAAGTGATCCCGTTATAGTCCCGGTGTGGCCCAGAGGGTGGGTAGAGTTATAGCTCTACTCTTCCATGACCGCGGCACTAGAGGGGAGTGAGTGGTCAGCAGCACGCCGCCGGCCGTACTTTACCCCCGGGAAAGACCCGGTACCCATTTTACAGGAGGTTGGGTGGGCCCTAGGGCCGGTCTGGACGGGCGAAAAATCTGGTTCCCACCGGGATTCGATCTCGGACCGTCCAGCCCATAGCCAGTCGCTATACCGACTGAGCTACCCGGCCCACTATATATATATGTGTGTGTGTGTGTGTGTGTGTGTGTGAGTGAGTGAGTGTATGGACCGCCTCTGTGGTCTAGTGGTCAGAGTTTCTGGCTACAGCAACAGAGGTCCCGGGTTCGATCCCCGGCGCTACCAGATTTTCTGAGTAGTAGTGGGTCTGGAACGGGGTCCACTCAGCCTCGTGAGGTCAGTTGAGGAGCTACTTGAATGAAAAAAATAGCGGCTCCAGGTCTAGAAAGCAGACATTAACGGCTGTGGGGACCCGTTGCGCTGACCACGTGACACCCGTCTATCCGCAAAAGTTGGCACTAACTTCCCCGACCGGCGGCGGCCGCTCTGTCGGTATAGTTCGCGTGCGGACTGAGGCCACGGAGTTTTAGTTTTAGTGTGTATGTGTATGTGTGAAGTGACTGAACATACATTCGAAATTGCTGTGAGCTACAACGTGACGCACAAAGTTGCGCTTCGTGTGTTGCATGGAGTAGTGTTTTGCAATCCTCTTTTCCGTGGAAGAACCTCTCATTTTTTAATATCCCCATGAACCCCTGCCGATGAACACTAAAACGAAATGAAGAGGCAGTGGGTATTGCCAATTTGCGGACAAAAATTCCCGCGATATGTGGAGATGTGGTAAAAGTGAAACTACCGTAGAACAGGCCACGAAGGCCCAGAGTAGGCGTAGAGGTATAGATCTACCAATTCTTTAAACTCGGCGCTAGAGGGGTGTCGATAGTAAACGCCACGTCCCGGCCGCTTTACCCCTTGGGATGAGATCCGGTACCCATTGTGTAGGAGGGGCTGGATAGGTCCCAGGGCCGGTCTGGAAGGGTGCGGAAAATCACGCCTCACCCACCGGGTCTCGATCCCTGCACCCTCCAGCCCGTAGCGAGTCGGTATACCGACTGAGCTATCCCGGCCCATTGTGTAGAAGATTATTTTTTTGCGTTATATCGAAATTTTTATTTACTTTACGATGTCTCCCGGTGTACTTTGGAGCCCTGGCTGGGGGGAGACTGACATGGACTGCTGCTGGCGCACTGTAGTGTAGACGACACAACAGTGATTGGTGGCAGTCGTGCCGGTGACACTAGCAGAACCCTTCCTCCCAGCCACACGATGCCACACCGCGCAGTGTTCTTGATGCTTCCGCGATGGAAGCAGTTCTTCAAGCCCTTGTTTCAATGCGTTCCAGTGCGGGTGCTTGCCCTACGGTACAGTGCCTCAGTTATTGATTCCAGCACAGCCCAGAGGCTGCCGCTGCTTGCCCTTCCCTTTAAAGAGGGCGTCGGCGAGGCTAGGCGACCCGCCGTCTGCTTCGTACCGTCAGTCAACTTTTCCACCGCTTCTGCTCCCAGAGCTGCCTAGCGGTTGCGACCCCAACCTGTGTCAGATCTGCTAGCAGAGTGCAATGCAAAATGTTTGGCGTTTGGCTTCTTTTTATTAGTGAAGGTATGGAGAGATGCGAAATTCATACAAAATTTTAATCAGAAATAGTTATACAGTTACAGGCCCAAGGTGCCCAAAGGGTTCCAGGAAGTTAAGGTTCCCAGATTACGTGACATTGGCCCAGGATGGTGGTAAGGTTGTCAGCCTTACGCACCGGCCGCTCTTTACGCCCAGGAAATACTCCTGATACTCATTTCTGTTAGAGGCTGAGTCGACCCCAGGGCCATAGTGCGATCGAAAGGATTATGTAAATGAAAAATTCCAATGACACCATCTGGAATCGAACCAGCGACCTTCCGATTTGTAGCACAGCACCTTAACCACTGTGCTACCACGGTCCCCCGGTTTTAAAGTAACTGGGGTATTTAAGGGCGGGGTTGGATTTATCTGGCCCTGGATATGGCGGGCTGATGTGGAGTTCGGTTTCAGTCCTTTATCTCCACGCGACAGGTTACTGTCAGAGCGAGTACGGGGATGTGCAGGTGCTCCGTGCACGATACCGTGATACGAAATTGTATAACAGTTTGTGGGACTCACGTGGTGGCACTGCTGTAAGTCATGGTGGGTCTCTGCTCTTTTTGGCCGGACGTAGTGTAAGTTGCAAGACGACCAGATTGTTTTGTGTGAATTTTCACGTAAACTGGACATTGTAGGACTTAGAGCTTCGAATTAGGTTCCGATCAGTGCAAGTTTGTGTTCAGCCTCTCATTGTCACCAGGCCACCGGCGATATTGGCATCAGCATCATGATTCTGAAGTATCTAGTTGATCATGCTGACAGCCATTGGTTTTTTTGAAACTTCATCGGCAGTTCTTAGCCGCGTCCATCAGGTGCGTTAGCAAAATGTACTAAGAATTGTCACGGACATGCATATTTGACGTGTTACCAAGATTCGTTACGATCTTGGGACCATTGTTTTCTTGCGCTGAATATGCCGAATTCCGATTATTTTAATACTTGCACCGTGCATCTTTTATTATTTTGTACTATATCCAAGAAACGCACAATTATCACATTATCACACTCCTACATGTTTCGACACTATCGTGTCTTACTCGGGGAGCCTATAATCAGTACCTTGAGAAGTTACACAAGTATTTCAAATGCAGCTGTTGGTAATATAATTTATTTTAAATTCAGCTGTTGGTAGTATAATTTATTTCAAATTCAGCTGTTGGTAATGTAATTTATTTCAAATTCAGGTGTTGGTAATATAATTTATTTCAAATTCAGCTGTTGGTAATATAATTTATTTTAAATTCAGGTGTTGGTAATATAATTTATTTCAAATTCAGGCGTTGGTAATATAATTTATTTCAAATTTACCTGTTGGTAATACAATTTATTTCAAATTCAGCTGTTGGTAGTATAATTTATTTCAAATTCAGCTGATAATATAATTTATTTGAAATTCCGGTGTTGGTAATGTAATTTATTTCAAATTCAGCTGTTGGTAGTATCATTTATTTCAAATTCAGCTGTTGGTAATATAATTTATAATTAAGATGAATTATATTACCAACAGCTGCATTTGAAATACTTGTGTAACTTGTTAAGGTACTGATTATAGGCTCCCTGAGAAAGACACAATAGTGTGATAAATTGTGAAATAATTGTGCATTGGTTGGTCTTAGAACAAGAAAGAATAACCGAGTACCGATATTCGTATAGTAACACATCCAATGATTAAAGTTGAGCATTATTGTACGATATTGTCTCCGCTCGCTTGTTAGGCTTGCGGGTTCGAATACTGTTGGAGGCGTGGGTGTTCATCTCTTGTGAGTGTTGTGTGTTGTGAGGTAGATGTCTGCGACTGGCCGATCCCTTGTCCAGGGGAGCTCTATCGAGTGTCTCACTGGGTGTGATCAGGTACAACAATAAGTCTTTACAGCTAAAATAAGTAGGTAGAAGAGGTCAGACGGCAAATTTTAAGGAGAACAGACTGATGCACACGTATGAATGCGTGGAACTTTTCCGTCCATGAATGCGTGAATAATTACAAGCAGATTTTAACACGAAAAAGATGTTTGTGCAAATGAATTTGGCCAATTTTGTTACCCCGATAATATTAACATCATTTATTGTCGCAAATCGTGCTTGGCCATGACAGTTATTAGTGTGTATATACCTACGTCTTTGTGGGCCGGGATAGCTCAGTCGGTATAGCCACTCGCTCCGGGCTGGACGGTCCGGGAATCGAATCCCGGTGGGGGCGAGATTTTTACGCACCCGTCCAGACTGGCCCTGGGGCCCACCCAGCCTCGTATACAATGGGTACCGGCTCTTTCCCGGGGGTAAAGCGGCTGGGTCGTGGCGTTGACCACCCATCCTATCTAGCGCCGCGGTTAAAGAAAGAGTAGAGCTCTACCTCTACTGCATCTCTGGGTCTTCGTGGCCTGTTATAGGGTGACGTTTACCTTTATACGTACGTCTTTAGGAAACGCCTTTGGTCATTTGCATAATATGGTTCCCAGTCGCAAGTTGGGGGAACGTGGAGAAGTAATGTTGAATGGAAATGTGTGGTAATTTTCGCCAGTAATACGAGTGTTAAGTGGTAGTGTAATGTACCGCGTAGTTAGCCTTAAATACACAGTGCTGTAAAAATGTGTAGTCTGCACTTGACATGCGCGTTCGGCAGAGGCAATAGAGTGGTATGATGTCATTGAAATTACTGCAACTGAAGTCGATCGGTGAGAGAATTGATGTTCTGTTATGTAACTTGTAAACCTTATTCACTTCCTGTTGATCCGTGCAGTAAAACTGTCCACTAAACTGACATTAACCGTATCGTTACTGTCAGTAACCAACGCTGATCGTACAATAGATACAAATAAAATTCACTCAAACCGTTCATTGGTTGTTGATACTTTTTTAAATTTTTTTGGCGCAATAGCCCCCCCCCCCGCTCCAGTAGGTCGGGGCCTCCACATTCACGAGGTTTCTAGATCACACATAACGACACACCACAGTCCTCCTCTGGACGAGTGATCAACCCGTCACAGAGACCTATATCTGACAACACACAAAACCCACAACAGACAGACATCCATGCCCCCCTCCCCCTGGTGGGATTCGAACCCACAATCCCAGCAAGTGGGCGGCCGCAGACACACGCCTTAGACCGCTTGGCCGCCGGGATCGGCGGTTGATACTTTGGCCTACTCAAATTAAGGTTTTAGTCGAACCTGATTGACGTGGTACAGCTCGTACCGCGCAGTAAACTCCGGCTCGGTCATTTAAAAGCACCAATCATTTAATGCCGCATGCGAAAGTAGACTGCATTTGAAATGTGATGGTACACGCGCAGAAACCAGATTTCGTCTTTCGGCGAAACGGACGAGTCCATTTAAATCGGCGTGGGGGCTTCAGTTCAGTCGACTACTGACAGCCGAGGTGTTCGCATCAGCGGTAGTAATGCTGGATACACCATTTTCCGAGGTAGTGTGAAGAGTACTGGCTACCCACTCCATCCGCCAGTTTCCCCCTCACTTCCTCCCCCTTGCGTCACCGTGTACCGTCACGTTTCAGCTGGACTCTTAACACTGTTCTGAACATGCACCGTGTGCGCAGAATGTGGAATTTTTTAAAGTTAAATCAGTTGATACATGAAGTAGTCACCAAGCTTTAAGTGATGGATACATGGAGAGTCCCAGTTTGAATAACGATAGATTTAGTATATTTAGTGTACCGTAGCAATTAACAATGTTGAAGTAACTTGAAACGCGGAGGAATGCTGTAGACTTGTGAACTCTTAGCAGCATAACCGCGTGTAAACGCCGCAGTGATGAGGATTTTCGAAATAAAGGTAGTTATTGGTGCTGCAGTGGTGGGAAAGGAAGCTGAGGGTGTTTGGGAACATGGTGTTGAGGAGAATATTTGGACCTAGGAGGGACGAGGTAACGGGGGAATGGAGGAGATTGCATAACGAGGAGCTAAATGATTTGTACCCCTCACCCAATATTGTGCGGGTGATAAA
>Ga0131853_10006951_pt1 | contig 20446 bp, 19 predicted proteins | sample TergutLab28metaG_FD_92764 | JGI IMG/M metagenome (GOLD analysis project Ga0131853, IMG submission 92764) | Labiotermes labralis P1 segment gut microbial communities from Petit-Saut dam, French Guiana - Lab288 P1 (version 2) (version 2) | ecosystem: Host-associated > Arthropoda: Insects >...
CAATTTTTGCTCTCGGACCTCAGTCTGACAGAAGCGCGGCGGACAGGCCGGGCGAAACGGCTCTGCAAAGAACTCTTGGAGGGGCAGATTCCCGCAAAGGAGGATGCCAGAGAGTTTCTTCCCGGACGTGAAGATTTTGTGCGACTCTGGCTCAGACTCCGCCGAGAGGGCAGGATATGGAACGGTCCGCTGGAAACTGTGCTTGCGGACCTCTCAGAAGACATAGAGAGCAGTTGCCGAGCTAGAGCCTATATCTGCCTCAAAGTTTTAGATGAAATGGGCCTTGCCTCGGTAGAAGAAGAGGCAAACAAGATACAGATTACCCTGATGGAAAAGGCGGAGAAGGTGGATTTGAGCGCCTCTCGCCTACTCTCTGGGATGATTGAGGCAATGGGGTGAGAAGATGAGCGAGGGACAATTAGAGAAGAGTCTATGGGACGCCCCAGGAATGGCTTTGGCTGTAGAGCAGTTTGAGGCTTTGCTTGCCCATGTGCAAAAGGTCCATCCCGATGCCAACGCTGAGCGGATGCGGCAGGCTTTTGTCCTGTCGGCAAAGGCCCATGGGAGCCAACTCCGGAAAGACGGTTCGCCTTTTGTCACCCACCCGGTGGCCGCGGCTCATATCATTGTCGAAATGGGCTTAGATGAAGAGAGCATTATCGCGGCACTCCTCCATGACGTGTTGGAAGACACTTCCATTACCTATGGAGAAATTGAAAAGGCCTTTGGCTCCTCGGTGGCGACGATTGTGGAAGGGGTCACGAAACTGACCCGTGTCCAGTACACCAGCAAAGAAGAGGAGCAGATGGAGAATCTGCGGAAGATGCTCATGGCCATGGCCAAGGACATCCGCGTCATCCTCATCAAACTGGCCGACCGGCTCCACAATATGCGGACCATGGACTATCAATCTGGCAAAAAGCAGATGGAGAAGGCCAGTGAAACCATGCAAGTCTACGCCCCCATCGCCCACCGACTGGGGATGCAGAAGATCAAGTGGGAACTGGAAGACTTGGCTTTTTACTATCTGGACGAGGCGGCTTATAGTGCCATTACACGGGACTTAGACGAACGCCGAGATATGTTAGACCACTTCATGACAGAAATACAGCACAAAATGTCAGGCCGCTTCCGGGAGAACCAGATCGAGGCCACGGTCTATGGACGGCTCAAGCACATTTATAGCATCTACCGGAAAATGTACACCCAGGACAAGACTTTTGAGGAGGTCTTCGACCTCTGCGCCTTTCGGGTAATCGTGGAGGACATTGCCGATTGCTATAACGTGTTAGGGCATGTCCACGACATGTTTCGGCCGGTGCCGGGGCGGTTTAAAGACTATATCTCCACGCCGAAACCCAACCTATATCAAAGCCTCCACACCACCTTGATCGGGGAGGAGGGCATTCCCTTTGAAGTGCAGATTCGAACCCTGGAGATGCACCTCACGGCGGAATACGGCATCGCCGCCCACTGGAAGTATAAGACCCCCGGTACCGACGGCAAGGAGGGGAAGGGGGACGAGGAGCGCTTCGCCTGGATCCGGCGGCTCCTAGAAAGTCAGCAGGAGGCGGGAGATGCTCAAGATTTCTTCCACGACCTGCGGATTGACATGTTTGCCGACGAGGTCTTTGTCTTCACGCCTCGGGGAGACGTGGTGAACTTGCCGGCGGGGGCCAATCCCATTGACTTTGCCTATTGTATCCACTCGGCCGTGGGCAACCGGATGACGGGGGCCAAGGTCAACGGGCGACTGGTGCCCTTTGACCATGTACTGGAAAATGGCGACATTGTGGAGGTCTTAACCGGCGGTGCCTCTCACGGGCCCAGCAGAGACTGGTTAAAGATCGTAAAGAGCAGCGAGGCCCGGAATAAGATACGCCAATGGTTTAAGAAAGAGAAACGAGAAGAAAACATCGTCCACGGCAGAAATGCCTTTGAAGGGGAAATGCGGCGTCAGGGCTTCTCTATGGATGCCATCAGCCGGGGGGAGGTCCATGAGCAAGTCTTGAAGCGGCTTGGTTTCCCCAGCTTTGAAGATGCCTATGCCGCCATCGGCTATGGAGGGCTCTCGGCCCAAAAGTCGGTGGGGAAAGTCAAGGATGTACTGGTTCAACTGGCAAAGCCTGGCAAGAGCCTTTTGGACAAGATCAATCAGCAAAAACCCCCGTCTGCGGCGAAGGCTGTGGGTGGGATCATGGTAGAGGGGCTGGACAACTGCTTGGTTAAGTTTTCCCGCTGCTGCGCTCCCGTACCGGGGGACGAGGTGGTGGGCTTTATCACCCGGGGACATGGGGTCTCTGTCCATCAGGCAGGGTGTGTGAACTATCTCAACACCGCCGGAAACGCAGAGGACCAGGGCCGCTGGATTCCGGTGACTTGGGCCAATACAGAGGGGAAGACCTACCAGACCAACTTAGCCCTCACGGCGACGGACCGGGATGGGCTGGTGCTGGATATCGCCCAGGCCCTTGCCGCCATCAAGGTGCGGGTGCGGAGTCTTACCGCGCGGGATGTGGGCAATTCCAATGCCGCTGTGGCCTTTATCTCTTTAGAAGTGGCGGATTTGAAGGAGTTGCAGGGGGCCATCAATAAACTGTCTAATATTCCCGGTGTCAAGGAAGTGAGTCGGAGTTCTTTTTGAGTTCTGGAGGAGGGTTGGAGATGAGAAAGCTTGCAACGCGAGTCATTCAATCCCTCTAGCGATTCTTATGCTGGTTGGCATTGTAATGCCCTCAATGGCAATGAGCCATTCATTTACTGATGTCCGCGGCGGTCGATGGTATTCAGAAGCAGTGCGATTTGTCTATGAGCGCAACATCATGGGCGGTGTCGGGAACAACCAATTCGATCCGCAGGGCCATTTGACACGCGCTCAAGCGGCGGCACTGCTGTTCCGCGTTCACAACGAGCGTCCAGCAAATGAACAGGATGACCGCAACAGCAACTTTAACGATGTAAACAACGAATGGTTCGCCCCCTACGTAACTTGGGCGTTCAACAATGGAATCGTTACGGGCGTGTCGCCGACGACGTTCAACCCGCATGGGAACATTATGCGGCAGGAATTTGCAACGATGGTGTATCGATATGCCATGAATATGACGGTTTTCCGCGATATGGAAACGCCTGCGCCAACAACACGAATTTATTCGTTCAGTGGAACCAAGTTTTATATCCGTGCCTGATTAATCATTAAAAGCTGTGGGAGTGTACAAACCATGCGAGCTGTCCTGACACGAGTCACTGAAGCTTCGGTGACGGTTGACAATCAAATAAAAGGCGCTATTGCCCAGGGCTTTCTGGTCCTCCTGGGGATCACCCATGAAGACACGGTGGAGCTTGCGGTGAAACTTGCGGACAAAATCTGTGGTTTGCGGATATTTACTGACGAAAATGGGCAGATGAATCGCTCTCTTTTTGATGTTGGCGGGGCGCTTCTGGTCATTTCCCAGTTTACCCTCTACGGCAACTGCAAAAAGGGCCGGCGGCCGGAGTTTTTGACGGCGGCGCGGCCGGAGACGGCGATTCCCCTCTATGAGCACTTCATCGCCGCATGCAGAGAGCGAGGATTCCAGGTGGAAACCGGGGAATTTGGCGCTAAGATGCAAGTCCACTCGGTGAACGATGGACCGGTGACATTGATGCTGGACACAGAGACCCTGTAACCAAGTACTTGAGCATTGAAAGGATGAGAGACATGCATATTCAAGCCATTCCAGTGGGTCGCTTACTGACCAATTGCTATGTGGTCACAGACCCGGAGACAAAAGCCTGCGTCGTCATTGACCCCGGCGATGAGGGCCCAGGAATCCTCCACTACATCCGAGAGACAGGTCTCACCCCCCAGGCGGTCTTCCTCACCCATGGCCATTATGACCACACCATGGCGGCGGACGACATTGCCTCTGAGTGGAATATCCCCGTCTACATCGGCAAGGGAGATGTGACGGACGATGTGCGGAACAGTCACTATCGCTACGCGCCCAAGGGAGAGACTCGCTTCTGGAAGGAGGGAGACATGGTGGAAGTTGGAAATTTGAAGTTTCAGGTCCTCGCCACCCCGGGTCACAGTCCTGGCAGCGTGTGCCTTTTCGTGGGCAATAGTCTCTTCACCGGAGACACCCTCTTCCGGGACGATTGCGGCCGGACGGACCTGCCTGGGAGCAACCCTAACATGATGATAGAGTCTCTAGCGAAAATTGAAAAGCTCCCTGGCTCACCAGATGTCTATCCTGGCCATGAAGAGTCCTCGACTCTCGATCGGGAGCGGCGGTTTAACCACTATCTGCGCCAAGCGGCCTTGCGGAAATAGCCCATGTTTCTCCGACTGGTCGGGCACGACTACAAATATGCTGTGGAACAGGTGATGTTGACCTTGTTCCCAGAGGAACGCCCTGTTTATGATGAGGGGGATATGGTTGACATGGAGGGCGGGCGAACACAGTTCGCCCCTACTGCCTGGGTGCGGCTTTCCCATGGGGGCCGGTATAGTACGGTGGTGACGGTGCTGTGGTATGAAGGGGTTCGTTATCGGGGGGTGGCAAAATGCCTCACGCCGGACCGGGCCGACAAGCTCCTCTCTGACCGTCTGCTGCAGAAGATTGTAAAGCTCTCCTTCTATCGGGCGGCGACAGCCGCAACGGGGAAAGCCCCGCCCTGGGGCGCTCTCACAGGGATACGTCCTGGGAAAATCGCCACAGCGCTCTTCAAGGCTGGGGCTATCGAGGGAGAGGTCATCAGAACCCTCACGGAAGAATACCAGGTGACCCCTCGGCGAGCGGGGCTCTGTATTGATACGGCGCGGGCGGGCCTCACTGTTCGGGAGCGTCTCACACCGCTGGATGTTTGCCTTTATGTGGGCATCCCCTTCTGCCCTAGCCGCTGCACCTATTGCAGCTTTGTCTCTCACGATGTGGAGCGGTCTATGCGCCTTTTGAGTCCTTATCTCGCCGCCTTGGAGCGGGAGATGGCGGTCACGGGTCAGGTGGTGCGGGAGCTTGGACTTCGGGTGGTGGCCCTCTATATTGGCGGCGGGACACCTACCACCTTGACAGCGGCGGAGCTTCTTGCCCTCACTGGGGCCCTCGCAACACACTTTGATCTCTCTGCCCTGCGGGAGTACACCGTTGAGGCCGGACGACCGGATACCCTGACCCTGGAGAAACTCTCTGTCTTGCAAGACGCGGGCATGACTCGGATTTGCGTGAATCCACAGTCCATGGAGGATCAGGTCCTGGCGGCCATTGGCCGTAGGCATACGGCGGCGGATATTGAGCGGGCTGTGGAGCTTGTCCGTTCGGCGGGACCGCTTGTTCTCAATATGGACTTGATCGCGGGCCTCCCAGGAGATACGCCTTCTGGCTTTTGGAAGACCTTAGGCCGGGTGTTGGCCTTTGGCGCGGAGAACATCACCGTCCACACTCTGGCTCGGAAAAAGGGAGCTCAGATCAAAGTGGAGGAAATTCCCGCTCCCGGCCCTGAAGCTGTGGGGGAGATGCTAGACCATGTCCTTGAGGCCTTGCCCCAGGCGGGTTATGTGCCCTATTACCTCTATCGACAGAAGTTCACCGCTGGGGGCTATGAAAACGTCGGCTGGTGTAGACCTGGCGAGGAGAACCTCTATAACATCGCCATCATGGAAGAGCTCACTAGCATCCTCTCTTTGGGGGGCGGGGCTTCCACCAAACTTGTGGACCCGCATACGGGGCGAATTCCTCGGACATATAACCCGAAATACCCCTTGGAATATACAGAGGGAATTGATAGAATACTAGTGTCAAAACAGAAAATCAGAGACTTTTATATCCAGGAGGTGTTCAAACATGGAATTGACTTATGATCTCAACACCATCAACGAGAGACTGCGCCGAGACCCGAAAGAGTTCGTGGACGAATGCGATGCCGTCTATTGGAGCCGCGTGGTAGAGGCGGCGGACCAAATCGAGCAGAGCATGAAGACCTCACCCATTGTGCTGCTCTCCGGCCCCTCGGGGTCTGGCAAAACCACTACGGCGCTCAAGTTGGAGCGAGAGCTCTCTCGCCGGGGAATCGGCAGTACGGCAGTGAGTCTGGACCGCTACTTCCGGACCGTGGACCCGAAGACCGCCCCCCGGACCCCAGAGGGGGGGATAGATTATGAGTCTCCGGCCTGTCTGGACATGGAGCTCCTCGACCAACACTTCAACATGCTGAACGATCACAAGGAAATTCAAGTTCCCTATTTCGTCTTTTCTCGTCAGATTCGCAGCGCGACGAAATTTTCCTCTGTCTCTCCAAAGGAGAACGAGGTTGTCATCTTTGAGGGCATTCACGCCTTAAATGATGACATCACCGGGCGGCATCCTGAGGCGTTCAAGCTCTATGTCAGCGCCCGCTCCAACATTGTGGACGGAGAAGAGACAGTGTTCAAAGGCACCTGGATGCGGCTTGTGCGCCGGGTGGTCCGAGATGACAATTTTCGGGGCTCAGACGCGGCCTTTACCCTTGGGCTGTGGGCCAATGTCCGCCGGGGGGAAAAGCTGTATATCTCGCCCTACAGAGACAAGGCCGACTACCGCTTCGATTCCTCCCTGCCCTATGAGGTGAGCCTCATGAAGCAGTTTGCGACCCCACTCTTTGAGACCCTCTCTCCCGAGGTGGAGCGGGGTGAGGAACTCTGCCACATTCTCCCCGCTTTTGCGCGTTTTATAGACCTCCCGGCAGATTTGGTTTCACCAGATTCCCTGATGCGGGAGTTCATCGGCGGCGGGTCTTACCATTATTGATCAGCGTTCATTTCTGCTCGCAAGAGATTTAAAAATCATTCTAAATAGGAGGCTACTATGTCAGAATCTACACATCAATGCGGCGGTTGCGGGGGCTGCGGCTCCGGGCAGGAGCCCCAGCCAGAACCAAAACTGGCACCCCATTCCCTGAGCCAAATCAAAACTGTAATCGGCATCGCCGGCGGCAAGGGGGGAACGGGCAAGAGTCTCGTTTCCGGTCTCTTGGCGGCGGAACTCCAGAAACGCGGGAAGCAAGTCGGCGTCTTAGACGCCGACATCTTGGCTCCCGCCGTGGCAGAGATGTTTCATCTGCCCCAGGGTCTCACCCAGGGGGGGGAGGGACTCTATCCTGCCCTTTCAGAGGGAGGGGTCAAGGTGGTGAGTGTCAGTCTGCTCTTAGAGAGCGCGACAGAGCCTGTCACTTGGCACAGCCCAGTTATGGCAACTATTTTGCAGCAGCTCTGGTCGCGGGTGATCTGGGACCAGTTGGACTGTCTGATCATCGACCTGCCCCCTGGCACGGGAGATGTGACCCTCGCGGCCTTTGAGCGCCTGCCCTTAGATGGGATTATCGCTGTCTCTACCCCTCAATTGGCAGCGACTCGGGCACTAGAGCGCACCTTGCTCTTGGCGGAGGAGAAGCAAGTGCCGGTTTTGGGTCTCGTGGAGAATTTTGCGAGCCTCTTCCGGGGCAGCGCATTGGAGGAGCTTGCAAAACTCTATCAACTGCCTATTTTTGATCGACTGCTCTTTGATCCTGTCCTGGCAGACGCTGCCGACGGGGGGCAGATTGAGTCGTTAGAGACCTCTTATCTGCCAAACACCGTCACCCAGATTGCCGAGATGTAATTGGGGCAGTCTTCCTCCCCGCCCTTACACAGGAAAGGAGCAGCACCATGTCCCTCTCTCTTGACTACTATTGTTCCCACCGAGATGCCTTTCCCTTTCCCGCTTGGTTTGACGGCATGTGCCGCGCCTCGGAAATTTTGGAGAAAGCCACAGCCTTTCTAGAAGAACGCCTGGTGGTCCCAGGCATAGAAGAAAACCATGCCATCCTCAAGGGGGTGCCGCCTCATCTCTACGGCAACTACTATATCGGGCCTGGCACCGTGCTCTACAACAATGTGACCATCATGGGGCCGGTGTATATCGGCAAAAACGTCGAAATTTTACCGGGGGCCACCATTCGGCCGGGGACCATCATCAGCGACAACTGCAGTGTCGGCCATGGGAGTGAGATCAAGCACAGCGTGCTCTTTGGAGGGGCAAAAGTAGCGAGTCTGGCCTTTGTGGGGGACTCGGTCCTGGGCAAAAGCGCCAGGATTGGCTCTGGGGTCATCACAGCCAATCGGAAATTTGACCAGTCCAACGCCACCCTCAAGCTGGAAGAGGATATTCACGATTTAGGCGCTGACTTTTTTGGCACCATCATCGGCGACCGCAGTCGCCTGGGGGCCAACAGTGTAACCCAGCCTGGAACCCACATTGGTCCTGACACTTGGATCTTCCCCCTCACCAATGTTCGAGGCTTCATCCCGAGAGAAAAACGGGTATTCACTGAAGGAGCCCTTTGCATGACGGAGAATGAAGTGATTGACTTGAAGCCATAAGACTAAAGACGGCGTTCTAGCATATAGCTGGAACGCCGTTTTGTCGCTTGTTAGAGGATGTCTAATCATTGCTTAACCTGTTTTGCCATGACATGGATAAACTCCCCGAGCGTGGGCTTGCCGTTTGGGAATAGCTCCTGTTGCTTTCTCCTCGCTGCCGGATCAGGATTGTTCCAAGTCGCGTTCATCGCGTCTTGCATGTCACGCAGGACCTCGTCTACCGAAACACCGTGCTGGGCGGCTATCATTTTTAATAACTTGTTTGACTGCTGTTTATCCTTAGCCATGTGTTATCCTCATCCTTTCATTTTTCAGGCCCGGTTCGGGCCTAAATCGGGCCCGTTCTCGAATTATATCATAACCTGGGCCTAAAATGAAGTTATTATGGCTTCATTTTGGAGGTGAAGATTGTGGAGAAGGAGCATGACAATAATGAAAGAAGTCTTAGCCTAAGAGTTGATGCAGACATCCTAGCGAAATTTCGATATGTCTCTGACCATTACGGACGCTCTGCCAATAGCCAATTGATTCAACTCATGTTGCGGACAATCGCCACATATGAAAAAGAGTACAAAGAAATCCCCGAGGAAGATTGGCAAGCGTACAAAACATCGAAAAAAGGCTAGAAAGATGATAAGCTCATCTTTCTAGCCTTTTTGAAATATCTGTCATTTTATTCCCGGTGCATTGTTTGTGTAAGTCTCTATATCTCCGTGCCGCTGTCGAAGTCTACGTCTTCATGGAATACATATTCCGCGAGATTTGTGCGGGGCGCGTAAAAGCAGACAATTTTCAGTTCTTCCGTGCCGCTGTTGCGCACCATGTGGACACAGCCCTGTTCAAAGAGCACCAGGCTCCCAGGGCGAACGGAGCAGATCTCTCCGTCCACATACACTTTGCCGGTTCCCTGGATAAAGTAAAGCAGTTCTTCCCCATTGGGGTGGGAGTGGGCTGGGCTCACAGTCTCTCCTGGCAAAATCCGCACCACGCAGGAGGAAAGATAGTTTGCGTCTAGCCCTACGCCCTCGGCAGAGACCCATCTGATGAATCTGCCGGGAAGCTCTTTCTCTGGTACGTCGGTTTCATGCATTTGTTTCATTTCGCTTCCTCCTCAGGCTTATTTTTTCCGAGCAATGGCTTTGTGGACCGCGCTTACAATGTCGTGGGCGGTCAGGTGAAAGCGCTTCATTAGGAAGGGCACATCGCCCACTTCGCCGTAGCTGTCTCTCACGCCAATCCGCTCTAAGGGGACTGGATAGTGCTCAGCAAGGCATTCCGCCACGGCGCTGCCTAGAGCGCCTGTCACGCTGTGGTTTTCCGCTGTGACAATGGCCCCGGTTTTGGCGGCGCTGTCTAGTACAAGGTCCACATCTAGGGGTTTCACGGTGAAAGAGTCCACCACACGCACAGAGACCCCTTCTTTTTCTAGCATTTCCGCCGCGGTGAGAGCCTCGTGAACCATGATTCCGCAGGCGAAAATAGAGGCGTCTTTCCCCTCGCGCAGGAGATTTGCCTTGCCGATCTGGAACTGGGCATTCTCGTCGTAGATGCGAATGATTTGCTTGCGGCAGCTACGCATATAGCAGACTACGTCTGTCTTTGCGATTTGCGGCATCAAGGCCCGGATGGTGACGGTATCCGCTGGTTCGATCACAATCGCGTCTGGAATAGACCGCATGAGGGCCATATCTTCTAAGGGCATATGGGTCCCACCGTTTGCGGAAGCGGTTACGCCGGCATCGCCGCCAATAATCTTTACAGGGGCCTTGGCATAGCCGCAAGATAAAAAGGCCTGATCAAATACCCGGCGGGTCGCAAAAATGCCAAAGGAGTGGAAAAAGGGTGTGAAGCCCATCAAGGTGAGCCCTGAGGCCATGCTGAGGGCGTTGGCCTCTTGAATGCCGCAAGAGATGGAGCGCTTCGGGAACTTCGCCGCAAAACGGTTGGTGCCCATGGAGTTTGCGACATCCACCTCTATGGCCACGATGCTGTCATCTTGCTCCGCTAGGGCGATGAGAGAGTCGCAATAGGCGTCTCTCATGGCTAGCGTATCTTCTACGCGCTGGTCTAGGATTTTTGTAAGTGTGCTCATGCCGCGCCACCTCCTGGTAAGAGTCCCGCTGCTAAACGACGCTCAATTTCCGCTATAGCCCGCTCCGCGTCTTGGGCGCTTACAGGCATGTGATGGTTCATTTCCTTCTCTTCCGCAAAGATGCAGCCGCAGCATTTCACTGTCTCCAACACTACGACAACGGGCTTTCCGTTTCCACCGCCGTCGCGAATCTGCTGGAGGAGGGAGGTGATGGCCTCTACATCTTGGCCGTTTACAGTGTGGACTTCGCAGCCAAAGCTTTTGCACTTTTCGGCGAGGCAATTGTCTTTGCCAAGGGTCGGCCCGTCGAGTTGTCTGCCGTTTTGGTCAATCAAGATAACCAGCTTATCTAGTTTCTGGTTTACGGCAAAGTCGATGGCTTCCCAGACTTGCCCCTCTTGGAGCTCGCCATCGCCTAGGATCACATAGGTTAGGTGGCTTTGGTTTTTGAGCACAGCGCCCAAGGCAAGGCCCGTGGCGATGGAAATACCCTGCCCCAGAGAACCTGTTGTCGCGTCAACGCCGGGGGTTTTGTTGCGGTCACAGTGACTTGGGAGGCGGGTTCCACCCCGATTTAGGGTGTGCAGCCAGTCTGTGGGGAAAAATCCGGACAGGGAGAGAGCCGCGTATTGGGCAGGTCCACAGTGGCCCTTGGATATCACCAAGCGATCTCTGTTCTCCCAATTGGGATCGTCAGCCTGATAGCGCAGCACCCCTCCATACAAGACAGCTAAGATGTCCGCGATGGACATGCTGCCTCCAATATGACCGGCCCCGAAACTTTCTAAGGCACGAATCGTTTGGATTCGGATATCGGCGGCCAAACGCCTGAGATCATTACACTCTGGTTTCATAGAAACCTCCTTTCACATATGGAACAAGCTGGCAAAACTTTCTTTACTTCTCTTTTTCCTTCCTCCTAGGCCTCCTGAACAGCGGCAAGACAAACTCAACAAAGAGCATCAGCGCCAGGATCAAGACAAGGCCCAAAGAGAGGGGGCGTGTAAAAAAGGGCACTAGACTGCCGTCTCCGGCCAGGATGGCCCAGCGGAAGTTGGCATCAACCAGGGAGCCTCCCACCACAATGCCAAGGAGCATCGGCGCAACGGGGAATTGGGTTTTATTCATGGCGAGCCCTACGAGACCCAGGGCAAACATCAAGGCGATGTCTTCATAGCGTCTGCTGGCACTGAAGGCTCCGATGACACACAAAGAGGCCACACAGGCCATGACAATGGGCATCGGCGCATTTAAGAGCCGTATGACGGCCCTACTGAAGAAGGTCCCCATCAGCAAAAAACCAATGCCGGCAATCATGAAGGACAGAAATAGAAGGGGCAGAAATTCGGGATTGTCTCCCAGGAAGGCGGGGCCTATCAAAACCCCTTGGGCGGCGAGTACGATGAGGACCACGGCGGTGACACCATCGCCGGGGATTCCCAAGGCCAACATGGGGGCATAGGAGCCCACCGCGCAGGCATTGTTGGAGGTTTCGGTGCCGATGACACCTTCTAGGGTTTCGTCTGTGCCAAAACGCTCCTTGTGTTTTGAAGAGGTATAGGCGTGATTATAGCCGACCCAGGAAGCGACATCGGAACCAACACCGGGGATCACTCCGACCAAAAAACCAAGAAAGGAGGTTCTGATCACGAGCCACTTATGCCGCCAAATCTCGCCCCAGGCGAAGAGCTTTTTCCTCTCTAGCGCCATGGCTTCGGTTTTCACATCTGTCAACTGGCGAAAGACGATGGCTATGCCATATAGGCCAACCATGGCCGGAATGAGACGCACTCCGTTTTGTAAATAGGATATGCCGTAGGTAAATCGCAGGGCCTCTGTCCCGAGGATGGGGTCTGGACCCACAAAAGAGATGATCATTCCGAAGCAGGCGGCAATGAGACCTTTTAAAACATCGCCCCGGGAGAGTTGGGCGCAGATTTTGACGCCAAATATGGAAAACCAAAACATCTCCCAGTAGTCGAAAAAAACGGCCACTCGCGCAATAAGCGGCATAGAGAGAATCAACAAGATGGCTGCGAAGGCATTGGCCCAAAAGGAGGACATGACACTGACCGAGAGGGCAAGTTCCCCTTCGCCGCGCCGTGCTAGGGGGTATCCTTCCAAACAAGTGGCCGCCGATGCCGGTGTCCCTGGGATGTTGAGCACGACAGCGGTGATGCTGCCGCCATAAGTGCTAGCCACATGGGCGGAGGCAATGAAGATCAGGGCGTGAAGCGGGGTCATGGTATAGGCAAAGATTGCAAGGAGAGCCGCCATGGCTGAGGTGGAAATGCCTGGGAGAGCACCGACTATAACGCCTATGAAGATGCCTACCAGTATCAAGCCCAGAAATTCCAAGGTAAGTCCGCTGGCAATCGGTTCGAGAATTTGACCCACGGTTTCTTCTCCTCATCATGCCATGTGTTTTTCATCGCAGGGGCGGATATGGAATCTGCCCCTGCATTGCCACATTACAGTTTGTCGGCCAGTTCGTAGCCGCTTTGGAAGGCTGTGAAGGCGTTGCCGATTTGTGCGCTGTCTCCCACACGGAAGACTTGGCCTTTGAAGTCTGCGAGCTCTTGTTCGAGCTCTTTGCGGGGTTCTACCGCCACACTCATTACAACGGTGTCGGCACAGACCTTGAACTCCACGCCGTCTTTTTCACAAAGCAGGCCATCTTCTAGAATTTTCTTCACTTTTATGCCCCCGGAGACCGTGATGTTTTTGGGGAAAAAGCGCTTTAGCATGTTGCCGCGGTTGGTAAAGCCCATACCTGGCACAAAGCTGTCGCGGCCGGCAATGATGGCTACCTTTTTCCCGCGGAGGGCCAGTTCTTCGGCGACATCCGCCGCCGCGTGACCGGCAGAGCAAGCGTACGATTTGAAGGCTTTCATTCCAGCTACGTCGTCTGGGATTTCTTCTTCTACCTTCCGGCAGGTCCAGGTGCAGTTGAAGCCGCAGGAGACGACGACTACATACTCCCCGATCTCTTTGGTGCCATCTATGGCTTGCTTCGCGTCTACCACGATGGGCAGGTTTATGCCTTCCATATCGGGAAACTTCACCTTGGCTCCGGTGGCATCTACCACGGCTTCTGGCCCAAGCTCCTCCAACAGTTTGGAGCTAAAGGGGGTGCTCAATCTGACATCGACACCGGCCTTTTTCATGGCGGTTCCCAGATAGGCAAATACATCGACTACTTCTTTTTTGCGGTCAGTGTGTTTGCAGTAGCCGAAATCACCGCCTAGGGCGGAGGTTTTCTCTATGAGGGTGACTTTGTGGCCTTTGCGGGCAAGTTCCAGCGCCGCTTCGCAGCCGGAGGGACCGCCGCCCACAACCAAAATCCTCTTGTCGCCCTTTGCCTCTTTGCGGGCTTCCAAATAGGTCATTTTCCGGCCGACGCTGGGGTTCACCATGCAGGTAATGGGCCTTTTTTGCCAGAGTATATCATAACAGCCTTGGCAGCAGGAGGTACAGTAAATCACATCTTCTGGTCTGCCTTCTAGCACCTTGTTCGCAAATTCCGAATCGGCGATGAATTGCTTGCCGAAACAGGCATAATCCGCTTTCCCGCTGGCAATGGTCTCCTCCGCGAGCTCTGGCGAGAGGCGCTTAATCACCATGACGGGTATGTTGACTACCCGCTTGATGCGATCCGCCAGGTGAATCCAGGCGCCTCTGGGCTGACCTGGGGTGTGGTCATTGAAGCTGAGCTCAGAATCTCTCATGCCCGCCGAGACATTGAGGGCGTCGGCGCCGACTTTTTCCAGTTCTTGGGCGACCAGCATCATTTCTACGATGGTGTTGCCTTTGTCTTTGACGTAGTCATCACCGTTGATGCGGCAGATGATGGGGTAATCCGCACCGCAGACTTCCTTGATTTTCTTGATCACGTCGGCACAGAATTTAATGCCGCCGGTGAGGCCGCCATATTCGTCGGTTCTCTCGTTGCTGAGGGGGCTTAAGAAGTTGTTCATCAAGTAGCCATGGCCCAAGATTAGCTCAATGCCGTCTACACCGACAGATTTCGCGTTGTAAGCCGAATGGCCGAAGCGGTCGATTAAGTATTTGATTTCATCAAGTTCCAAGGCCCTTGGAACTTCTGGGTAAAGGGGAGATTTGCTGGGAATGGCGGAAGGGCCTACAATCTGATAGCCTGTTGCGCTTTTTTGGGTTTGCCGCCCGGAATGGGTGAGTTGGACAAATAACTTCGCGCCGTACTCATGGCAGCCGTCAACCACCTTTTTTAGCACAGGAAGGTACATGTCCTCGTTTATCGCAGGGTTTAACACATGACGGCTATAGGGATAGTCTACGGCGGTGGATTCTGTGATGATCAGTCCAGCTCCGCCTTTTGCTTTCGACACGTAAAAATCTATCGATTCGTCGGTCAGGAAGGCTTTGTAGGTAAAGTTGTTGTTGATGGAAGGGAAGACAATCCTGTTTTTGATTTCCAGATTGCCGATTTTCCCTTTTTGTGTCAATGCTTTGAAGGCCATGACGCTTCCCTCCTTTGTTATTGGGGCGGTTCTTTCTTACTGCGGCGCTTCTTGATCACAGGGAGAACAAACTCCACAAAGAGCAAGATCACCAATATGGAGACAAGGACAGCGGAGAAAGGACGGGTCACAAATGGCAGGAAGCTGCCGTGGCCGGCCATAATCGCTCTGCGGAAGTAAGCATCAACCAGACGACCTCCCACCACGATACCTAGGATCATCGGTGGGATGGGGAACTTGTTTTTATTCATCGCGAGCCCTAGAAGACCAAAGAGGAACATCACAATGATGTCATTGTAGCGTCTGCTGGCGCTGAAGGCACCAATGGCGCACAAGGAGACCACAAAGGCCAGAGTAATGGGCAAGGGTGCGGTAAGCATACGGATAATCGCTCTGCCGAACAGCGTTCCAACCAGCAACATCACAACACCGGCAAGCATAAAGGCAAGCCAAAACAGGCCCATGAATCCGGGGTTATCAGTCAGAAACGCGGGACCTGTTCTCACCCCTTGCACCAAGAGAACGGCCAGTATGACCGCTGTGACACCGTCACCTGGGATTCCCAAGGCCAACATTGGCGCAAATGAGCCACTGGCACAGGCATTGCTGGAAGATTCGGTCCCAACAAGCCCTTCCACTTCGCCTTTTCCAAAATTGTCCTTATTCTTCGATGTGGTATAGGCATGATTGTACCCAACCCAGGCCGCCACATGAGGGCCAACGCCGGGCACTAAGCCGATAAAGAAGCCAATGATCGAAGTTCTAAGGAGCAGCCATTTGTACTTCCACATGGCACCCCAGTGAAAGAGCTTTTCTTTTTTCAGCGCAATGGCCGATTCGGTTTTCTTCATTTCCGAAAACTGGGAAAAGACCTCTGCCATACCAAAGAGGCCCACCATGGCCGGAATTAGGTGGATTCCGTCGCGTAGGTGGCGGATTCCAAAGTAAAAGCGAACCGCCCCTGCCCCGTGGATGGGGTCAAAGCCCACAAAGGATATGATGAGTCCACCGCAGGCCGCGATGAGCCCTTTGACAAAGTCCCCTCTCGACAAAGAGGCACAGATCATGATGCCAAATATCGCAAACCAAAACATCTCCCAGGAACCAAAACCCATGACAATGGTCAACATCAGCGGCATAGACACGACAAGGGCAGTGGCGCCGATGGCATTTCCAAAGAAAGAACTTAAAACGTTGACGGACAAAGCCAGATTCCCTTCGCCGCGCTTCGCCATGGGGTATCCTTCAATGGCGGTAGCCGCCGCCCCTGGCGTACCCGGGATGTTCAGCGCCGTCGCTGTAATGCTGCCGCCATAAGTGCTGCCTACTTGTGCTGAGGCAAGGAACATGACCGCGTGGACGGTAGGCATCGTAAAGGCGAACATTGCAAGCAGAGCAATGGTGGCTGTTGACGAAATACCTGGCAGCGCGCCACCGATTACGCCTACCGAAGCACCTACAATGATCAAACCTAGAAGCTGGAGGGAAAACTCATTTAAAATCAGTTCTATAATCTGCTCCATGTTAATTCTATCTTCCTCACTTTATATATTCAGCATGAAAGCCATCTGGAAAATGCCATATAAGACGGCTGTTAAAGCTAAGCTAATCAGGATCGCGAACACAAAATGCAATCTGCGCAAATAAAAAATGATGGTGATAGACATAAAAATGAAGCTGCTCACATAGAAGCCCAACAAAGGAATTCCAGCGAAAATAAACAAAGCAATCAGAAAAATCGCAAAAAAGGTGTTTCTCCATTCGCTTGAGGCCAAAACCACTTTAAACGAGCCGAGCATTTTCGCCGGAGTGGGGATGCCCTTGCGGACACTGCGAATAAAGTTGAGAAAGCTCAAAATAACCATCACGGTCGTGATGATGTGCGGCATCAGCCTGGGACTTTGCAAGATTTGCCGATAAGGGATCAAAAACACGGAAAAGAAGAAGAATAAAGAGATAAGCAACACAATCACGCTTACTAGCGTTTCGCGTTCTTCTTTCGATAGCCGCATGTCGACGACTCACTCCTCTTAAACAATAAAATGTGGTCCGATTTTCCGGCGAAAACGAACGCATCAGCGCATTTGCGCGGGGAAACCTCTTTTTACATAATTTGAGACTAGTGTCAAACCGCGCGCATGACACGCGGTTTGACACTAGTGCTCTACCTGTCAAGTAACAAATTGTTGTGTGGGTGAGCTTTAGCCTTCCCAGCGCTCTACGTCGAGGGACAGCGGGCTTCTGGGCATACCACCTACGTCATAGTACATCCAGGAGAAGATACGGGCTGATCTTTCCATGATTTCGTGGGCTACGGCGCCTCTCGCGATCACAAATTTGTCAACGCCGTTTTCAGCCAAGAGGTTCTGGAAGGCCTCTGACTCGTTTCCATAGTCGAGGGCCCGTGCCAGGGTGTCGATTACGTTTTGAGGAGTACCTGCCCGGACGACAAAAGCTCTGTAGCCGCCGAGGAGGTCAATGACATCCGAGAGATCGGTGGGCAGATCATATTCCATGATGCTGGGGATTCTGCCATAGCCTTCCATGTAGAACTCGTAGGGGCCCATCATGGCGAGGGGACGCACATGGCCGGCAATGATAGAATCTCTAGCTGCCAGACCCACGCTGGAGGTGGCCCAATCTGTTTCGCCTCTCGCTACGGAGAGGGTTGTGTCCATGCCTCTATCGTAGGGGATAAAGGTCACTTGATCTAGGATGTCCAGCCGATAGGCCAACACCAGTGCCGGGAGATGATAGGAGCTGCCGATGCCGAGGGTTGCACAGGTGGTGTTGTTGTTGGTTACAAACTCAACCCAATCGTCCACTGTGTAGATACCGGAATCCGCGCCTACCTGGAGCACGAGATTGTGGGACATAAAGGGCATGATGATGGGGGTGAAATCTTTCCAGGTGAAGTCGGCATTGGCCGAGGTGGAGAAGACATCGATGGAAGAGCTCATCGCCCAGATGGTGTATCCATCTGCTGGACGTGTGAGAACGTATTCCCCAGCGATGCCGGAAGCGGCGCCGGGCATATTCTCAACAATGATGGGCACGCCCAGATAGGACTCCAGGGCAGGCTGCATGGTCCGCGCCATGACATCGATGCCGCCGCCGGCGCCAAAGCCGACAACCACTGTGATGGGACCTGTGGGCATCCATTCGTCATCCGCGACATCGCCCGGATCTTCTTGATCACCTTCTGTCGTGGCTTCCGGGGTCGGTGTGGCAGCCGGAGGAGCCGGGGTCTCCTGTGTGCAACCTACGATAAATAGCATGCAACACAGCAGAGCTAAGAGCAGAACCAAAGACTTCCTTTTCATTTGAAACAAACCTCCTACTTAATAATTGATCATGTGAATACCTGTGTGAAGGGTAATACAGGTTCGAGTTGTGTTAGCATCAACAGAAGCCTATAAAGGGAGTGAAGTTCTGCTGCCGCTAACCTGCCCTGGCCATCCATTGGCCGGAGCGATTGTCTTATTTTCTAATTCCCGATTCACCCCCTTCTCTTTTTTGCATTCGCATATCACTACTTTATTGATTCGCCGCAAAGGGCGGGGAACCACAGGCGGAGAGACGGAATTCTATTTCCTCTCGCAAATGGTAAAGACGCAACTTTTCATAACTAAAAGTTACATTCTGTTTATTTAGGCATCTGTTTTGCGCATTGCTCTCTCCCGACATTCTAAGGTTTTATATCAGCGCTGTCAACAATTTATTACACAATTCTTACACCAGGCCTTTCGCTTTGTTGTTTTGACAAAAATCTGAGTTCCCCATCATAACGTATATGCAAATCGAGCAAAATCTCTACTATACAATTTGTAAAGCCCGCAGGGGCAAATTTCTCTTTCTGTTTGCGCTTACAGAGCGGGGGGCGAGGATTGTCTTTGCACTGCGTGTATGGTAGGATGTTCGGAGTAGTGGCTTTGGGGAGGTGTTTTATTTGAAATACACGCGCCACTTCTTTTTCTTGATTTTCACCTTCGCCTTTCTGCTCAGCGCTTGTGCGACACCGGACATCACTGCCGAAGATTTGGTTGGCGTTTGGCAAACAGAGGATTTCGAGGAGTTCTTAATGTCGTGGGAGGAGGAGTTTCTTGCGGCCGAGGCCCAGGGATATACCGCTATCGCAGGGCCTAGGGAGGTGTATATCACCGCGGACGGGAATTTTTACATTTTTCTCATAACGGGCGCGTCGAACGGACTTTCTACGTCTATTTTCCACTATCACTACGAAATTGTGGAAAATCAGTTGATTTTGACAAGCGCGGATGAAACCGCCTTTTATCCTCCGATTAGCTTTGGAGTTTGGGGCACTCACTTCAGTCCAACGAGGAGAAGCCGAGGGGAAGCCTCGCTGAGAAGAGACGGCCAGTTGCGCTTCGTGATACAAGACTCCTGGCGCGTGTCTCACTCTGTGTCTCGTGTGTCTGAGGAGCTTCCTTTTGGCTGGACAGAGATGGACAGAGAGGAGATCCAAACGAGCAATGAATGGGCAAGAGAAGAGATTTTGGCTTTTGCGCAAACATTCGGCGAAGTGCTGGCTCTTCCTGTGTTACCCTATGCCGGAGACACCCGCATCTCTGACGCTGTTTTTGTTTTCCAGCACCTTCTTCCCTTTGAGATAGAAGGCGAATTGGTTCAAATTGCTTTTACCGGTACGCTCCCCACGCCTACTTTGCCGCAGCGGCATATCTGTTTTCTGTCTTTCTGGAGACCTGAAGTGACGGAGTTTCACGCGATCAGAAGCGCAAATGGCCAATTTGCGCTTCTCTTTGCGGAGGAGAGCGCTATCCCGGCGCAATGGCTGGATGTGTTTGCGGCTTTCGCTTTCTAACCATAAAGGCGCATGGGGTGGTTAATCGGTGCTATGTTCTCTCAGAATACGCGGAATTTGATGGTGTTTATGTCGAACTGCAGGTGGCGACTGAAAAACTACTTGGAGTCTTATGCATCTTGGCAGCCGAATTGGTTTCTTCAGCCAGTGGTGAGATTTGACTCTCTTCCCTAGGGTAAATAGGGTTTCTCTGTGTGATGTAAGGAGTTGATCCAATTGATCGAGAAAAAGCTCATACACAAAGAGCTACGCCGCTTAGGCAGAGCTTGCGACATGTTGTGGTTGACCATTGGCGAGTCTGTTATCATAGAAACACATAGGGGCGGAACTCGGGAAGTGGGCGAATATGCGATCCATTTTCAGTGTCAATGGCGCTTCGTAAAAGATCATGAAATCCTGCTGGCCTCCCATGATATTTATAACCCTTATGATAAGCGCTTAGAGTACGATGATGACTGGGATTGGGATGTGTTTGGCAGAGAAAAAGAACTCAGCAGCATCTTTGATGTGCGGTCGAAGGAGCTGATGCAGGGACTTTTTCCTCTGAAAATAGAACATATTTATCTCAGCAGCACTTCTGATTTGCATATTGATTTTGATAAAGGCGTCTATTTTGATACCTTCATTACCACCTC
>Ga0131853_10006952_pt1 | contig 20445 bp, 18 predicted proteins | sample TergutLab28metaG_FD_92764 | JGI IMG/M metagenome (GOLD analysis project Ga0131853, IMG submission 92764) | Labiotermes labralis P1 segment gut microbial communities from Petit-Saut dam, French Guiana - Lab288 P1 (version 2) (version 2) | ecosystem: Host-associated > Arthropoda: Insects >...
AATACTTTCTCAAGTATGAGATGTCCATATTGATTCTTCATAAAAATGACTCCTAACGTAGTTTTTCATTCTACATCAGGAGTCCCTTTTTCGCAATGTCCGTTTTTAGGGGGCCTGTTCATATCGGTCACCCCTTTCCGTATGTACCAAAACCAGATGGGACATGTTAGTCCGTCCTTTGGGCTAACATGTCCTGTCTGGTGGGCCGGGGGTCTGGGGGCGGTAAGCACCCCAGATAAATACAAAGCAAATGAAGTGACAATGGAAAGGCAGGTAACACCATAGAAAACAAAACCCAATACAAGCGAGAAGTCCAAGCAGTACCACTGGGGAGTAGCACCATCACTATGGAGCATTTAACTCCCATACTTACACCCAAAGAACACGCCCAGCGCAAGCGGGAGGCCGAAGCTACGCTGTACGGCGTGTTCCGTAAATATATAGGCACCGGGTCATAATCCGGCGTTGCCATCCGGGGGCTAACCGTGGTATAATACGCCTGTAGGTTAGCTCCCGTTTTCTACATGGAAAAGGAGCTATGAATGAATCATCAAATAGATGCAATCTACGCAAGGCAATCTGGTGACCGCAAAGACAGTATCAGCATTGAGAACCAGATTGACTTTTGCAAGCACGAACTAAAGGGAGGGCAATGCAAAGAGTACGTTGACCGGGGCTTTTCCGGGAAGAACACAGAGCGGCCGGAGTTTCAAGCACTTGTTCGAGACATTGAGCAAGGCAAGATTAGCCGAGTGGTTGTCTACAAGCTAGACTGCATCAGCCGTTCCATTATCGACTTTGCAAACATGATGGAGCTATTCCAGCGGCACAATGTAGAGTTCGTGTCCGCTACAGAGAAGTTTGACACCAGCACCCCAATGGGCCGGGCAATGCTCAATATCTGTATTGTGTTTGCACAATTGGAGAGAGAGACCATCCAAAAGCGTATCACAGATGCCTATTACGCCCGGTGCCAAAGAGGGTTCCGAGCCGGTGGCCGTGCATCGTATGGGTACAAGCTGGAACCTACTGTCATTGCAGGCGTGAACTGCAAGAAGCTAGTGGCAGACCCGGAGACTGCGGCACATGTCAAACTCATGTTTGAGATGTATGCCCAGTCCGGTATTTCGTTTGGCGACATTGCTCGTTACTTCGTGGAGCATGGTATCTTGTTCAACGGCAAGCCGTTACAACGTACTGCGGTGTCGTATCTGTTACGGAATCCGGTTTATGTGCAAGCAGATTTGGATGTCTATGAGTTCTACAAGTCGCAGGGAGCAGATGTTGTGAATGATGTGGCGGACTTCAACGGTATCAACGGTTGCTATTTCTACAAGGGCCGTGATGTGACAGAGGGAAAGTATACCAATTTTAAGAACCACGTTCTTGTCATGGCACCCCATGAGGGTATCATCCCATCGGACATTTGGCTTGCTTGTCGGAAGAAGTTGATGCAAAACTCCGCCTTTGGAAGCACGAAGAAGGCAAAGCACACATGGCTTGCCGGAAAGATTAAGTGCGGACAGTGTGGGGCGGCGTTGAATGTGGTTGCCCACAAGCGGCCCACTATCCATTTCCGCTGTCGCAAACACACGGACAGCAAGGCTTGCACAGGCTGCGGTACCCTTTCGGTACGTCAGGTAGAGCAAGTCATCTATGGGGCTATGCAAGAAAAGCTGGGCATATTCCAAACGTTATCCAGCGGCACCACGAAAGCGAACCCGAAGCTGACCGCCCTCAATGTGGAATTGGTGCAAGTGGAACATGAGATTAAGCAACTGCTCGGAACCCTGACAGGTGCTAACGCCACGTTGCTATCTTACGCCAACAGCATGATTGAGGAACTGGATGCCAAGCGGCAAGCCCTGTTATCCAACATTGCAGACGCAACCACACAGGCCATGTCCACGGCACAGATGGAGCAGATTACCAACCATCTCAACAATTGGGACAGCCTTAGCTTTGAGGACAAGCGCATCGTTGCGGGTGGACTGCTCACTAGGGTAAACGCCACCAGCGAGAGCATACAGATTGAGTGGAAACTCTAATCACAGACAGCGGTTACATTGTACAGTTATATTGCGAAACCGCAAAGAAGGCCCGTCCGGCAGGACACGACCAGTTGGCGGTGCACGCCGAGATAAAATCGGCGCAAGCCGAAAGAAAAGGTCAAGGGCCGGGACGCACAGGGGCACGTCCCCTACAAGCTGCCGCCGACAAAAGCCAACACAAACACACCTCCACTAAACAGAAACACCCTCCCCAACCGCAAAGAAATAAAGCACCCGCTCCTTCACTGGCATCGCCGTAATCCGCTCTAAAGCATACGCATACGCCTGCATCTGCCCTTTATATTCCTCCGCCTTGGCGGAGATCCCCCCTGCCGGAACATGGTCGGTCTTAAAATCCAACACGATGATCCCATCCGGCTCTTCTAAATAACAATCAATGACCCCTTGGAGCAAAATCTCTTCCCCCCCAGCACCGGGTAACAGAGCCGCCGCCGGAGCCAAGAGCGAGAACTTAAACTCCCGCCGGAGATGCGTTGCGGTCAACACCCGCTGACCCAGAGGACTTTGGAAAAACTGCCAGATCATCTCCGGATCCACCGCATGGGCGGCGTGAGGGGTGATATGACCCGCTTTGGTGAGGCGGGCAATTTCAGTTTGGATTTCTGCAAAACTCGTACACCGCTGAAAATCAATATACTGCATGACAAGGTGAGTGGCCGTTCCCCGTTCGGCAGGGGTGAGGGGGCGATCCGCCTCCACAAACCCTGGGCGGCGGAAGATGGGGACGCGTTTGGGTGTTTGATATCCCTCGGCATCTTCGCTCGCTTCTCGGTCAAGGGTGCGGCCTTTTAAGGCGGTGGCAGTGAGTTTGCTGGGCAAGTCTATCGCCTCCGGGTGAGGGTAGGCGTATTCCATCTGGCGGATAAACGCCGCTGGCGGTTCTGTGCGGTGGGCGGGCAGTGTGTGGGGTTGTGGTATGTTCTCTGCGTATATCCCCGATGTTACGCCGGGCTGACAAACGATTTGGTTCACCTGCCACGGCGGATTGGCGGAGGACAGCCCCGCTAACAGAATCCATTTTGCCCAGCTATTTTCTGTCTCCAGTACATAGGGTGACACAGGGTTTTCTGCACCGATGGCCAATTTGTCTAAGGTGGCCTCTGTGTCCTTACACTCCGCAACCAGAATCAGCCGTGCCTCCGCTCTGGTCATGGCAACATAGAGAACCCGGAGTTCTTCTGCCTTCATCTCTTGCTCTAGCTTTCTAGCAATGGCGTTTCGGGCGAGAGTGGAATAGCTGATCTTCCGCTCTAAATCCCGCCGCATGGTACCGAGACCCAGTATGGGATGAACCAAAATCTGCCCGCTTTTATCCCGGAAGTTAAACGATTTCGACAGCTCCGGCAACACGACCACGGGGAACTCCAATCCTTTGGATTTATGTACCGTCAAAATCGTCACCGCATCCGCTGCCCCTTGGGGGGACGGGACAGAAAGTGCATCGCCGTGCTCAATGCGCTTTTCTAACAGGGTCACGAAGTCAAACAAACTGCGATACCCCCGCTGGTTGGCGGCCCCGGCGTAGTTGAGCAAGGCATGGATGTTTTGTAACGCAATTTCACCATCCGTCTGTGCACCAAAGATGCCCATGGCCCCTGTGTCTTGCACGAGATACCAGAGAAACCGGTCGATAGGCATATCCGCCGCCTCGTCCCGATAGCGGGTGAGGGTTTGGATAAACCGGGCACATTTATCACACGTCCCGGCGGCAAGTTCCAACGCTTCAAAAAAGGACGTTCCACGGTCACGCAACCGAATCTGTGCCAACTCGTCCGGGGTGAAGCCGAACAGAGGCGAGCGAAGCAGACCGATAAGGTGAACGTCTTCTAGCGGGTTTAAAATTACCGTCAAAAGCGACACTAGGGTTGCCACCGCCGGGGTGTAGAAAAAGTGACCACCGCCGGATTTTGCCACGGGGATACCCACTTCTTCCAAGGCCTTTTCATATTGCCCCACTTTTGTGGTGGCACGGAATAAAATGGCAAAGTCGCCCCAGGCATAACCTTCTTGTTCGTGCATGACACGGATTCTCGCCGCCACATGGCGGGCACTAGCCATTTCTTTTTCGTCAGTACCGTCTTTGGTCAAATGTTGGGTGTCCAGAATATCCAACTCCACCGCCGGGGTGTCGGTCGGGGCCTCTGCAAGACCGGGATACAGGGCCTCATCATCACCATAGGCCATCTCGCCGAAGGGGACAGACATAATCCGGCGGAACAGAAAGTTCACCGCCTCCAAGACACCGGGACGGGAACGGAAGTTTTTCCCCAACAGCACCTTACGCCCCTGTCCTTCTGGCGCATCTTCGGCCAGTGGGAATCGGCGGTAATAGCCCAAGAAGATGGAGGGGTCTGCCAAGCGGAACCGATAGATGGACTGTTTCACGTCCCCCACTAGGAACCGCCGGGGGCCGCATTCTGATAAGGCCCGGAAAATAATATCCTGAATCCCTGCCACGTCTTGGAACTCGTCCACCATGATCTCCCGATACCGGGGGGCAAGCTCCATCGCCGTCCGAGTGGGCGCAGCCGTGTCCGGGTCAACTAAGAGGCGGACAGCCAGATGCTCTAGGTCAGAAAAATCCAACAGGCCCCGGCGGGCTTTTTCTTTTTGATAGGCTCGGTCTAAGTCCTGTACCAATGCAATTAGTGCCGTCAATGCCGGGCGGACAGCGGCGATGTCCTCAAACAAGTCAGCAGAGGACAGGCCAAAACCCGCCGTCAGCTTATCCATGGCACTTTTACACCGGCGGCGCAGGTCTTTGTATGCGTCATACTCGCTCCCCGATACCGGCTTCGGGCGGGGAAAGGGTATTTCACTGGCAGCGGTGGCCTCGTCCCATCCTTTTTTCGCCGCTACCACAAATCGGGCGAGGCCGCCTAATGTCTCGTCCCAACTGGGGCCGTAAGCTTTGTCGAAAATGCTGTCTCCTAGAAATTCCTCCTTGGCGGCGGCCATCTCTCGAAGCCAATAGTCGGCGGCATGGGCGGCACCATCTAAAAGGTACGCCCCCCAAGGCGTCTCCCCGGCATCAATCAGGCCGGTAGTGGTCAACTCTGCCAACCGCTCCGCCGCCCATTGGTCAGGATAAGGGTGACTGCGTAACTTGTGATAGACATCCAGCACCGTATCGAGGAGCACTTGGTCACGCCGTCCGGTGGATACCATGTCCGCAAGGTCAGAAAAGCCGGGATAGTCCTCTATGGCGGCATACCGGGCTTCTAGCGTGTCCTCTAAAACCTGCCCCAGCAGTAACTTGGCTTCATGTTCATCCGCCGTGGCGAAATCGGGGCTCTGACCCAAAACATGGGCATATTCTCGCACCAGTTTGCCGCAAAAGGCGTGGATGGTACCGATATCGGCGTTGTAGACCAAGGCACTCTGCCGCCGCAGATGGCGGGAGGGGGAAACCCCTTCCCGGCGGGTAATCTCTTGCAGGATGCGGCCTTTAAGTTCGGCGGCGGCGTCTCGGGTGAAGGTGATGATGAGAAATTCGCTCAGGTTGGCACCGGCCTCAATTTGTTCTAAGAGCCGTTCCACCAGCACACGAGTTTTACCGGAACCGGCCGCGGCAGAGACAAGCAAGTCGCCGCCGTGGTCGGTGATGGCTGTTTGTTGGTCGGGGGTGAAAGTTAGGTGTTTCATGGGGGATCCTCTTTGGTTGTGTCTGTTGGACACATTATAGGGGGTATGTTCCTGTGTGTCCCGGTCTTTGACCTTTCCTGTTCGGCGTTCCGCCGATTCTATCTCGGCGCAAGCCGCCAGCTTGTTTTGTCCTGCCGGACGGGCCTTCTTTGCTGTTTCGCAAAGAAGCAAAAGAAACACAGGGGCTGCGCCCCTATGTACCCCCAAGGTCAAGGGCAGAGTGACGACGGTTTTGCACCTTATACCCCGCACTGGTGCAAAAACCCTCACGCCAGATGTAATCGTACTCGAAACCCCAATGGTCAAGGGCGGTGGGGCCACCAGTGGGGTGTTCTATTGAAATGTGCTCAAAGACTTCTGGCATAGGGTAAAATTACAATATCTCAAATTCATTCCGGTGGAATCGAATCAGTCTTTCATCCCTCATTTTACAGAGTTCATTCGACATTGCACTGCGATCAACACAGAGATAAGTTGCCATTTCTTCACGATTAAAGGGTAGTCTAAATTTTCTTTTTGCCCCTCTTTGATAGTCAAAAAAGCAAAACAGTTTCTCTCGCGTTGTCCGCTTAGAGAGAATTTCAATCTTTTGGTTGAGCATGAGTGTTTTGTGTGCAAGTAACCTCACCATATTTTTAATGAGCCTTGCATGGAAAAGGCATACTTCACTACATGTTGTCAAAATTTTACCACTATCCAGAAACAAGATTTCAGTTTCCTCTGTAGCTTGTATGGTAACAGGGCTGTGGCATACTTCGGCGCAAGCAAACACCTCCCCAAATAACTCCGAGGCGGTGAGGCTGGCCAAAATAGTACTGTTGCCACTGATATCTTCCTTTATAATTTTGATATTGCCGCATAAAACCAATCCCGCTACATGCACAGGGTCGCCGGATAACAGGATTATATCATCTTTGGCATATCTACCCACCCTAGCGGACAAGCATTGTAGCATGGGCTCGAAATCGCCACATGCGATTCCTTGAAATAAGGGATTATTTTTTGCCACTTCAAAAATTTTTTGCACAAGATGCTCCTTTGTTGCATTTACAACGGAATGAATGTGTTTATTGTAGTATATTAATCTCAACAAGTCAAGACGAAAGGACGGAACACGATGAAGAAAGAAGTTATCACAATTGATGAAAGCAAGTGTAATGGCTGTGGCGCATGTGCCGCCGCCTGCCACATGGGAGCAATTGGCATGGTGGACGGGAAGGCAAAGGTACTGCGTGAGGATTACTGTGACGGACTTGGGCGCTGTTTGCCTGTCTGTCCAACAGGGGCGATCAGCTTTGAGGAGCGAGAAATCGAAATAACCGTTGCAACGCCTCATACAGAAAACATACAACCTGAAACATTGGCCTGTGGGTGTCCCGGCACAAATTCAAAGACGCTCAAACGTGAAAATCCCCCCGAACCGGCGCAGGGACAAACAGATGCCGCCCAAACCCAACTGCAACAATGGCCGGTACAAATTAAACTTGTACCAATCAATGCACCCTATTTCCATAACGCCAATTTACTTGTTGCGGCGGACTGCGCCGCCTATGCCTATGGCAATTTCCATGCAGAGTACATGAAGAACAAGATTACCATCATCGGATGTCCAAAGCTAGATGAGGGCGACTATGCCGAAAAGCTGACCGCCATCATAGCGCAGAATGAAATCAAATCTGTAACGGCGGTTCGGATGGAAGTCCCTTGTTGTAGCGGGATTGAGAATGCAGTAAAAACAGCCCTGCAAAATTGCGGGAAGATGGTACCGTGGCAGATCGTAACCATCTCAACAGATGGTAGGATTATAAAAAATTAGGAGGACGAGAAAATGAAAATGTTTTGTTTCCAATGTGAGCAAACTGCTGGAGGAACAGGCTGCACAGTTGGCGGTGTATGCGGCAAAAATGCCGATACCGCCAATCTGCAAGACCTGCTCATCGGAGAAGTAATTGGCCTTGCAAGAGCCATTGAGGGCGGTGCCGCTACGCCAAGTGAGCGCACTTGTACAATCATCATTGACAGCCTGTTTACCACCATTACCAATGTAAACTACAACGATGCATCCATCCGCGTGCAGATGGAACGTGTCCAAGCAGAAAAGGAAAAGTTGGTTGACTGCACCTCGGCCTGTCCTTATGCGGCCTACGACATGATGCACTTGTGGGATGATAATGAGGATATTCGCGCATTGAAGTCGTTGTTATTGTTCGGGATGAAAGGCATGGCGGCGTATGCACACCATGCGTATGCTTTTGGCAAAACGGATCAAACGGTCAATGCCTTTTTCTGCAAGGGGTTAGCCGCCATCGGTGAAGAAAAAACGGCCGATGAATTGTTGGCGCTCGTCATGGAGCTGGGCAGCGTAAACCTAGCGTGTATGGAACTGCTCAATGACGCAAATACAGGGGCGTATGGGAACCCTGTCCCAACCAAAGTAAGTTGCAACATTGAACCCGGCCCGTTTATCGTTATCTCCGGTCACGATTTGCATGACCTGAAACTGCTCTTAGAGCAGACCGCAGACAAGGGTATCCATATCTACACGCACAGTGAAATGCTCCCGGCACATGGGTATCCCGAATTGAAAAAATATCCACACCTAAAGGGGAATTTCGGCACGGCGTGGCAAAACCAACAGACAGAGTTTGAGAACATTCCCGCACCTGTCTTATTCACCACAAACTGTATTCGTCCTGTGCAGGCAAGCTATGCGGATCGTGTATTTACCACTTCGGTTGTGGCATATCCGGGTATGGTGCATATTGGTGAAGATAAGGATTTCACGCCTGTGATTGAAAAAGCCCTAGAGCTTGGTGGCTACAAAGAACTACATAACATGTCCGGAATCAACGGCGGCGATACGCTGATGACTGGTTTTGCAAAGAATACGGTACTATCCGTGGCAGATACCGTGATTGATGCGGTAAAAGCCGATGCAATCAAGCACTTCTTCCTCGTGGGCGGATGCGATGGGTTAAAGCCTACCAGAAGCTATTACACCGAGTTTGTAAAGCGGACACCGAAAGATACGATTGTCCTCACACTGGCTTGTGGCAAATATCGATTCAACGATCTCGACTTAGGCGAGATTGGCGGTCTGCCCCGCCTGATGGATATGGGGCAATGCAATGATTCGCATAGTGCAATTCAAGTTGCCATTGCCCTCTCAAAAGCGTTTGACTGTTCCGTAAACGAACTGCCGTTGACCTTAGTGCTGTCTTGGTATGAGCAGAAAGCGGTCTGCGTCCTTCTGTCTCTGCTCGCCCTTGGTATCCAGAATATCCACATCGGTCCGAGTTTGCCGGCGTTTCTATCGCCTAACATATTAAACGTACTGGTAGAACGGTTCGGCCTTACGCCCATCTCCACACCAGAAGCGGATTTGAAAAATATATTGGGTTGATTTTACCGCAAGCTCATTGCTTACAACGTAAGTATGGGCTAGGAGCAGACAATCCGCTCCTGCTCTATAGCGTGGTGGGCGAGATACAGGCCAAATCCCACAAGGCAATGTTACAAGCCTTGTGGGATTTTTCGCTTTATTGGGTATTTATCCTTGACAAAGAGAAGGGCCGGGATACCTCTTACACCTGCCGCCACTTAACCCCCTGCGGTGTATCCTCCAACAAAACCCCCATATCCTTCAGCTCATCCCGAATCCGATCCGCCTCTGCCCAGTTTTTGTCCGTACGGGCCTGTTGGCGGGCCGCAATCAAACCCTCTACCTTCGTGTCCAAACACACTTCCTCACCGCCATAGGCATATAACAACCCAAGCACATCCGCAAGCTCTCGAATGGCAGCAAGGCACCCTTCTGCAAATGGCTTTGAGGGCGTTTTATCGGCGGCAGTGGCAGAGTTCACCTCCCGCACCAGTTCAAAGATAACGGCCACGCCATCGGCGGTATTGAAATCGTCATCCATAACTTGGATGAAACGGTCTTTGTACTGAGCAAGGCCGTCTAAGATCGTCTGCTCTTCCTCGGCAAGAGCGGTGTGTTCGGCGTTTTTAGCCAAAAATTCCAAATTCTCCACCGCTGTATACAGCCGCTCCAGCCCGGCCTTGGCCTGCATCAAAATCTCACCGGAATAGTTTAATGGGCTTCTGTAATGGCTCATGAGCATGAACATACGAATGGTGTCGTACCCATACGCCGCCGCCGCATCCCGGACGGTGAAGAAATTGCCGAGACTTTTCGACATTTTCTTGTTGTCAATGGACAAAAACCCATTGTGCATCCAGTAATTGGCAAACTTACAGTCATTTAACGCCTCCGACTGGGCCACCTCGTTCTCGTGGTGGGGGAAGGTCAAATCCTGTCCGCCGGCGTGAATGTCAATGGTCTTGCCCAGATACCGGTTCACCATGACGGAACACTCAATATGCCAACCGGGCCGCCCATCCCCCCAAGGCGAGGGCCAAGATGGCTCACCGGGCTTCGCCGACTTCCAGAGGGCAAAGTCCATGGGGCTTTCTTTCCCAGAGTTCACATCTACCCTGGCTCCGGCAAGCAGGTCATCTAACTGTTGACCGGAGAGGTTGCCATAGGGTTCAAACTTAGCCGTGCGAAAATACACGTCCCCATGTACTTCATAGGCGAATCCTTTGTCAATCAGGGTCTGTACTGCCGCAATAATCCCATCCATCTGCTCTGTGGCTTTGGGGTGGAAGGTGGCCTTTTGGACGCCCAACCCTTCTGCGTCCGTGTAATATTCTGCAATGAACCGCTCAGAAATTTCCGCCATAGTAGACCCTTCCCGGTTGGCCCGGTCGATGATCTTGTCATCTACATCAGTAAAATTTTGCACAAAGGTCACATCATAGCCCCGGTATTCTAAATACCGCCGCAACACATCGAACAGAATCGTGGGACGGGCGTTGCCCACATGGATAAAGTCGTAGACCGTAGGCCCGCAGACATATAGTTTCACTTTCCCCGGCTCGATGGGGATAAATGCTTCTTTTTGCCCTGTGTGGGTGTTATATAGCTTCATGGTCGCTCTCCTCTGTTTTCTAATTCTTTTATCTTACCACGACTAGACATCGGCAATCAATGCTTTTATCACTTCTCCGGCCAAAATCAGTCCCGCCACACCGGGCACAAAGGCACTAGAGGCGGGTATTTGACGGCGGTTGGTGCATGTTCGGGCCACATCGGCCGGACAGATACAGTTTTGCCGACAGGCCTTCGCCAAGTCCTCCACTGGCTTTTTTGCGGGTTCGTTGGAGTAGACCACCCGGAGATGTTCTATCCCCCGCTTTCGCAACTCTCGCCGCATAACCCGGGCCAAGGGGTCGCTTTCCGTGTCGAAAATGTCTGTTACCACAAAGGCGGTGGGGTCTAGCTTATTGGCCGTGCCCATGGCGCAGATGATGGGGGTGTCCGCCCCATAGGCACGGACAGCTAGCTCTAGCTTTGCCGTCACCGTATCAATGGCGTCTACCACATAATCATATTGGGCCAAGTCGAACTGCTCTGCCACCTCCGGGCCGTAGAATACCCGGTGGGGGTGTACTTTGGCGTTGGGGTTGATTTCCAAAATCCGCTCTGCCATGGTGTCCGCTTTAAAAGCCCCTACGGTCTTGTGGGTGGCAATAATCTGGCGGTTTAGGTTGGTGAGGCAAATTTGGTCGTCGTCAAACAGGCTCAACTCTCCCACCCCGGAACGAGCCAAAGCCTCCGCCGTGTGTCCGCCTACGCCGCCGAGGCCGAAGATGGCCACATGGCTCTCTGCCAGTCGCTCCATGGCTCCTTGGCCGATTAAAGCGCGGGTGCGGGAAAATTGGTCTTGTTTCATCTGGGGTTCTCCTATTTTGGAATGATATGATCTGTCTTACAAAAAGAAAAGGTGCCGATGGCAATCTCTCTGCCGCCGGAGTCTGTAATGGTTGCTTCACTCACTGCAATGGTTTGTCCCGCTTTTCGCACCCGTGCCTCACAGAAAACCGGGCCGGGGCCTGCCGTGCGGAGATATTCCATGGTGTTGTGGATGGTCACATACACCTGACCTGAACTACACACCGCCATGGCCGCCACAGCGTCCGCCAAGGTAGACAACGCCCCGCCGTGGATGTTACCGAGCAGGTTCTGAGTGGCTGGGATGTTTTCCATTTGGCCCTTGGCGGTACCGTCGCCGATTTCTGTGATTTGGATGCCATTCCTGCCGAGGAATTGCGCCGGGCAGTTGACACGGCGGAGGAGTTCTGTTTTGTTTATCATGGATGAATCCCTACTTTCTTCCTTTAAGTGTATCATTTTTTAGGGGTTAAGGCAACCTGCTTTTTGTTTGGCTGGGGTTATTCCACGTTCCATTTTCTCGCCGGATGTAGTAAAATGGAAACACCAAAGGAGGTGCCTCATGGAAAAATTACCGCATCAGACCCATCTGTTGGGGGATACGCTGGTGGACAAAAGCCATCCCCGCATTATGCTTCGGGGTAAGTTGGACAGCTTGCAAGCCCAAGTGGTACTCACCCAGTGCGACTTAGAGGCAATGGGGGCGAACCCGGAACTTTTGGCGGATTTGCAAGACCTGTTGGGATTTTTACGAGAGATTGCCCGGTGTGAGGTGTTAGAGGAGCCCTTGCGACAAGGGAAACTATTCGGCCTTAGTTTTGCCGAGGTGCAAGACCTGTCTCACAACTCGGCCCGTTATTTCAGTGTGGGTGCTATGACGTTGCCGACATCCGGCCTCGGTCGTGCGTATGCGCTGCTCAACTGTCTCCGTACCGCCGTCCGGGAGACGGAAGTAATTGCGGTGGCTGCGTTTGGGGCGGAGCGGCAGGACTTGATAGCGGGGTTGAACCGGCTTTCCAGCGGGGTGCATGTGCTGATGTGTCAGTGTGTGTAATTGTTGATTTGTTTTGGGTTTTCTGGTATACTGACCGCAACAAAACATGCTCGAATAAGGAAATCGACACATGGAAAAAATTTTAGTGATAGAAGATGATATTTACATCAGCGAAATGCTTTGTGAGCTATTAAAACAACATAACTATGCACCGATTGCCGCTTATTCTGGTACGGAAGCGCTGTTGCTCCTGCCGCAGGGCGGCTTTTCTCTTGTTTTGCTTGATCTGATGCTTCCCGGCAAGACCGGGGAAGAGGTTTTGGCAGAAATCCGTGGGGGCTTATCTGTTCCGGTTATCGTCCTGACCGCTCGGACAGATAAAGAAACCACAACCCAATTGTTGCGCTCCGGTGCGGACGACTATATTGCGAAACCGTTTGACAATAATGAATTGCTCGCCAGAATTGATGTGCAACTCCGCCGGGCAGCGCCTCCAAAATCGGAAATGGCGCAGCTTCGGCACAAGGATATGGTTCTTGACCTAGATGGTTTTGATGCCCTTGTAGACGGCAAAAAGGCAGGGCTTTCCAAACGTGAATTTGAAATTTTGCGGCTGATGATGTCGCACCCCAATAAGGTATTCACCAAAAACAATCTGTATGAGAGTGTCTGGGGCGGTGAGTTTTGGGGTGACGACAACACCATCAACGTGCATATCAGCAAATTGCGAGGCAAACTTCACGCCTTATCCCCTGATACGGAGTATATTCAAACTGTTTGGGGCATCGGGTTTAAAATGAGCGAATAAAGTTTAAGACTTTTTTAAGATTTAATTTAGAGATAAGCAAGACTTCCCAGTTAGAATAAATGCAACTCAAACAGAAGGGGAGCAAACTATGACAGTATTACAGACAAAAAATCTAACCAAGTCCTACGGCGGCAAAGTTGCCGTGGATAACGTGAGCCTGAAGATTGAACAGGGTGACATTTTTGGTCTCATCGGGCAAAACGGTGCGGGGAAAACTACCTTTATGCGGATGATTACATCCATGTCCCGGCCGGACAGTGGGCAAATTGAGCTATTTGGCGCAACCACACCCGCAAAGCTGACCGCCGCCAGAACCCGCACAGGTTCGGTTATCGAGACGCCCGCTTTGTTCCAAAATCTGACGGCAGAGCAGAACTTGGAATACTACCGCCTGCAACGGGGTATCACGGAGAAGAACAGAGTCCAAGAAGTGTTGGGAATCGTCCAGCTCACAGACACGGGCAAGAAGAAATTCAAAAATTTCTCGCTGGGCATGAAACAGCGGCTGGGCCTTGCCGTGGCCATCCTCGGTCATCCTGATTTCCTGATTTTAGACGAGCCCACCAACGGCCTAGACCCCACAGGCATTGTAGAGATGCGTGACCTGATCAAACGTCTCAGCCAAGAGGGCATCACCATGCTTATCTCCAGCCACATTTTGACAGAGCTGGCGCAAGTGGCAAACAAATACGCCATCATTCACCACGGGCGATTGATTAAAACGCTAACGGAAGCAGAACTGCACGAAGAGTGCAAACGCGCACTGGCCATCACCGTAGACGATACCGCAAAGGCCGCCACCGTGCTGGAAACGACACTGAATATCACCAACTATAAGCAGGTGTCGCAAAATGAGCTACGGGTCTATACCTACTTAGACGACCCGGCAGAAGTTAGCTTCCAACTCAGCCAAGCGGGCGTTCGCGTCGCATCCATTCAAGTTGTCGGCGACAGCTTAGAAGACTACTATACCAAGATGATCGGGGGTACAAAATCATGATGAATATAATTCGTGCAGATTTTTATAGAATTTCAAAAAGTTGGGTCACTTACGCACCCTTTGCGGCACTTGCGCTCTTTCATGTAGCCATGATGGTTTATGGGTCGATTTCCGTCACAGGCGAATACACGAGCGGCACAATGTATGTGGGGCAATTGTTGGATTTGGCACATTTCCTGTTCGCGCTTCCCTTGATTCCCTTTGTCTTTTGTGTTTCCGTGCCGAGTTTTTCCGATGGCACGATGAAAAATGATATCTCTTGGGGCATGTCACGGACAAAGTTGTATGTGTCCAAGCTACTCATTATGGTAATACTCTCCATTCTGCTGTACGTGTTCTATATCGGTGCCGGTATGGGGGTGGCGACTATCGTCTTCGGTTTTGGTGATGCGGTACCGGGGTATTGGATGAACTTGCTCCAAGCGATGGGCGCACAGATGGTCGGCGTACTGGCGCTTTGCTCTGTGATGATATTCCTGTCCTTTCTCTTGAAGAAGCCTTATGTGCTGACAGAAGCACTTGCTGGCATATTAATGATACCCACGCTCATCAACTGGATTTCATCCTTATTCAATGTCGATGCCTCTAGGGTACTCTATTTTGATCTGCTATCGAATATCCAAGGGTTCGCTTCCTTCCACCTGTTAGATAGCCGCACGATACTGATCGGCTTTGGGGTCATTGCGGTCTGGTTGTTGGCAACGTCAATTGCTGGCATTACCCTGCTGCGGAAGGCGGAGGTTAAATAAGATGAAGAATTTTTTGTTGGGTGAACTGCTTGGCCTTGTAGCCGGAGGGCTGGTGTGGGTGGCACTGTGGGCGTTAGATATTGGCAGTAACACAGTCCACATAGCGGATGCAGATGTTAGCGCACGCATAATTGTGGCACTTGTTACCGGGGTAGTGTTATCGTTTGTAGGTTCCGGCATACGGAAAAGAACGTTGAGAAAACGAAAGGCGGAGATGAGATGATGATGTGGTGGATAGCCTGTGGCCTCTTGGCCATAGGCTTTGCCATTTTGCTAATCCGGTTGATGCGGATCAAAAACGATATCCGGCAATTGGGCGAACACCTGTCAGAGATTGCATATATCGATACCAATGCCCGGCTGGTCACCCGCACCTTTGACCGGTCTGTTTCGTCCTTGATCCAGAGTATCAACGCCATGCTGAAAAAGAACCGCCGTGACCATTTCGAGGCGCAGCGCACCGAGACCGAACTCAAACGTGCCATTACGAACATTTCTCACGATTTGCGCACCCCCCTTACCGCGGCACGAGGTTATCTGCAAATGCTGGAAGCCTCTGATCTTGACCCGGCGACAAGGGCGCAGTATACAGGAATCATCCGGGGGCGTTTAGACAACCTCGGGGTGCTTATGAGTGATTTGTTTGAGTTTGCCCGGATTATCGAGGGGAATACAACCCTTGATATCCAGCAAGTCAATATCGCAAACACCCTGCGGGATGCACTTTCTGAGGCCCACAGGGAGTTAGAGTACAAAGGCTTCCGGGTAGATATAGATATCCCGGACACGCCAGTTGTCTGCCAGTGCGACCCGGATGCGCTCCGGCGTGTGTTGCAGAATTTGCTCAAAAATGTTTGCATCCACGGCAAGGCGTATCTGTGTGTTCGATTGACGGGGAATCAGATTGAGATTGCCAATCAAGCGGATGATCTCGACAAAATTGATGTGGCGCACATGTTTGAACGGTTTTATACGTCTGATACATCCCGCAGCAATAAAAACACCGGTTTAGGCCTTGCCATTGCAAAGGAATTGACAGCGCAAATGGACGGGAAACTGACGGCGAGTAAGGAAGATAATATGCTGACGATGCGAATTGTCTTGCCGCAGAAAATATGATACACTAGATAGTGTGGACATGAGATGAAACGTCCGCACCATTGAGAACCCACCAACCAAAGGAGACAACCCCATTGCGATATATCAAACCACCGGGTACAGATGCCGCATTTCACTTCTCCGTGGAGACATATTTCACAGAGCACCGCCCCTTAGACGAGCCCCTGTTTATGATTTGGCAGGCAGATAACACCGCCATGCTCGGCTCATATCAAGTGGCACAAGCGGAAATTTCCATTCCTTATGCAAAAGAGGCGGGCATCCACGTTGTGCGGCGGCAGAGTGGCGGCGGGACGATTTTTACGGATATGGGCACGCTGTTATACACCCTCATTCTGCCCCAAACTGGGGAGGACACGCGAGAAATTTTACGAGAAACTTTCGCCGGGCCTATGGTGCGGGCATTAAATAAGCTGGGCATTCCCGCCAAACTAGAGGGGCGCAACGATCTGTTGGTGGACGGCAAAAAAGTATGCGGTATCGCCCAATTTGTGCGAAACGGGCGGGTGTGTACCCACGGTTCGCTCCTGTTTGACACGGACTTGGACATGTTGGCCCGTGTGTTGCAAGTGGATCCAGAGAAGATCCAATCCAAAGCCATCGCCTCTGTCCGCAGTCGGGTAACGAACATGCGAGAGCATATGCCCCGCCCGGTTTCTACGGGGGAGTTTTGGGCCTTGCTGGAAGAACAGTTGGCGGAAGAGTGGCCGGGCATGAAACCTTGCACCTTGACCGAGGCAGACCGGCGAGCGATTGAGGGCATCTATGCCGAGAAATTCGGCAACCCGGCGTGGACAGAAGGCCGTACACCCCGGTTTACTTTCCGCAACAGCTGCCGCTTTCCCGCAGGGAAGGTGGAGGTGTTCTTAGACATCGCCAAGGGGACGATCACGGAATGCTCTATCTGCGGCGATTTTCTGGGCACGATACCCATCCGTGGGCTGGAAGAGGCATTGGAAAACGTGGCATTTCAGCCGGAATCGGTGGCAGCGGCCCTAGCGGATATTGACGCAACACCTTATCTGGGAGAGATTACCAAAGACCAACTTCTCTCCTGCTTATTTGAATAGGGGAGGGTGGTTATTATGTTACAAAAACCCCCATGGCTCCGTGTGCGACACACCCATGACCCCAACTTAGACGTGGTGGAAGAACTGCTCCGTGCCCGCAACCTCAACACCGTCTGCCGAGAGGCCAACTGCCCCAATTATGTGGAGTGTTTTTCTAAAAAGACGGCGACTTTCATGATTTTAGGCACGAATTGCACCCGCAACTGTCAATTTTGTAACGTCACCTTTGACGCACCCCAGCCCATAGACCCGGACGAGCCGCAACGGGTGGCGGAAGCGGTGGCGGCGTTGGGGCTACAGTACGTGGTCATTACCTCCGTCACCCGTGACGATTTGCCAGATGGCGGTGCCGGTCAGTTTGCGGCGGTCATTCGGGCACTGCGGAAGGAAGCGTCACAGACCGCAGTAGAGGTGCTGATTCCAGATTTTCAGGGGAATATAGAGGCTCTGTGGCAAGTCACGGACGCAAAGCCTGACGTGATCAGCCATAACATGGAGACCGTGGCGGCCCTCTACGATGCCGTGCGGCCTCAGGCGGATTATCGGCAGTCGTTAGATGTACTCAAAAATATCAAGGCATCAGACCCCGCCATCCGTTCAAAAACCGGTATCATGCTGGGTCTCGGCGAGACGGAAGCACAAGTCCTCGCCCTGTTTGACGACCTGCGGGCAGTGGGGTGTGAGTTTCTGACCATCGGCCAATATCTGGCTCCCACCCGCACCCATTATCCGGTGCAGAGTTATATCACACCGGAACAGTTTGACAGATACGGCGACATTGCCCGTGCCAAGGGATTCGCCTTCGTCGCCTCCGCCCCCTTAGTCCGCAGTTCTTACCACGCAGGAGAAGCGTTGGGACGGTGAAATCCGGTCTTGACAAATACATCCGTTTGGGGTAAACTGTTGTTTGTCTCATGGACGATTAGCTCAGTTGGTAGAGCATCCGCTTGACGTGCGGGAGGTCAGCAGTTCAAGTCTGTTATCGTCCACCAGAATACCTCGAAAGTGTTGTGTTTTCAATGCTTTCGGGGTTTTGTTTTTCGATCTACACGAAATCTACACGAATTTTTCGGACTGTGCAATGTTTTCAAACCCTGTGATACCAACGTGTTGACAACAAGAAACGAACCAACAGTTTATTTTGTCGGGTCGTTTTTCTGCGTTTTTAGGTGTTTTTCATTGTTGGTATATTAGGTTTCATATTTTGATTTATCGTCTGTTAAACCGCAGAACTCTGCGTCTCATGTACATATAAATATCAATGTACATGCAAACAAAAAACGAACCCAATTATTTTTCGGATTCGTTTTCATTATCATCGGTTTGTTGTTCAATAGGTGAATCAATTTGTATTCCCATCAATACATCAACGCTGACATTCAAAACAACTGCAATGCGATACAATGTATCAACTGAAAAGGTGTTTGCGACCTTTTCGCTTTCAATTTGTCGTATAAAATCATACGACAAGTCAACGAGTTCAGCAAGTTGTTCTCCAGTCATTTTTCGTTGTTTGCGATGTTGTTTTATGTTTTTACGGATCGTGTTGTAAATATCATGGTCAAATTCGATTACATTCATGTGAGCGAACACCTCACATAATTGTATCGAATTACAAAGCAATCCGCCGTGAGCGAATAACTCACGAAAATTTGACACTTTCATTGCCATGTCGTATAATGTAAAAACACATCGAATCAAGGGAGATCACACAATGAGAAAGACAAAAAGAGCAATCACAGTTTTCATCGCAATTTTAATGATCGTCGGATTGATTACGCCAGCGGCATTTGCGAACGATGATTACACAAGCGCAGCTACATTTGACATTGAATTGTTTTCACGGCACAATTTCAATGATGTTCGTGATGGTCAATGGTATTCAAGCGCAATACAATTTGTGTTTGAGAATGGAATCATGCAGGGTGTCAATCAAAATCAGTTCAACACACAAGGGAATTTGACACGGGCAGAAGTTACGGCGTTGATTTTTAGATTACATCATGGCAGACGTGCAAACAATAATGATAACAGGCAAAATCATTTTACAGACGTTAGAAATGACGGATGGTATTCAGCATATATCACATGGGCAAATGCAAACAATATTGATAACGGCGTAGGTGGAAATCAATTTGCGACAAATAGACACGCAACACGCCAAGAGTTCGCAACGATGATGTTCAATTTTGCACGATTCAGAGGTGACGATACCAGAGTTGATAATAATTTCAATTTCAATCAATTCACAGACGCAAATCAAATTGATATTAGGTCGGAATCGGCAATGCGTTGGGTTGTTTACAATGGAATCATTCAAGGACGAACGACAACGACATTATCACCAAATGGAACATTGACACGTGCTGAATCAGCAATGATTTTCATGCGGTTTATGAATTTAGACGGCGGTGGAAATCAAGGAAACGGTGGCAACAATAACAATCAAGGCGGAAACAATAATCAGGGCGGAAACGATAATCAGGGCAACAATAACAACAATCAAGAAAACAACAATAATCAAAATCAGCCGAACAATAATTTGACACCTGCACAAGCCGAGGTCGAATTTGTACGTTTGTTAAATCAGCACAGGGCAAGATATGGATTGCGGGCGGTTCAAATGCATACAGGTTTACAGGATGTCGCAAGAGCGCACAGTCAAGATATGGTGACACGCAATTTTTGGGGTCATAGATGTCCAAGTGGATTTGATTATATCAATCGTGTTGAAGATAATGTTGCTTTAAATGCTGAACTTCGTGCATATCTTGATCCACATGGAGTTCGCCCTGTGCAATCAACATTTGTTGCAGTGGAGGCATTATCTCGTGTAAGTATTGAATTTACAAATCCTGCACGTTCACTTGGCAATCTATTAAATTCAAATGCTCATCGTAATGTTCTTATGCACCCAAATGCGTATTTTATTGGAGTTGGTAATGTTGATGGTCATTGGACAATTAAAATTGTGCGTCCAATGAGTGGAACACCCCATTTCGTAACAGGCGCACCTCCTGCGAGAACTCATGAATTTAATCCGCAGTAAATGACAGCACAGTAAACACACAACACGAAACGGATTCATCAATTTAAGGTGAGTCCGTTTTTTATTTGATCGCATGATAACGAGATCACAGGCACAGACGGTCACACGACACAGAAGTGTATAGTAATAATCATCATCACAG
>Ga0131853_10006953_pt1 | contig 20444 bp, 6 predicted proteins | sample TergutLab28metaG_FD_92764 | JGI IMG/M metagenome (GOLD analysis project Ga0131853, IMG submission 92764) | Labiotermes labralis P1 segment gut microbial communities from Petit-Saut dam, French Guiana - Lab288 P1 (version 2) (version 2) | ecosystem: Host-associated > Arthropoda: Insects >...
ACTACTACCTGTTGGTGGAGAAATAGTAATTGAATTTATGGTGGATGTTCCTGCCGGCGTAAGACCTGGCGCAATTCACAATGATGTAGTTGTTGAAATTCCTGGCGAAGACATGGAAGATGACGACAGAGCAACATTGATTGTTGAAGAAACTCCACGTGTAGAAATGCAAAAATCTGCTGATGTAACAGAAATCAGAACAGGTAACCGCATCACTTATACACTACGTGTGTTCAACCGTGGTAACGTGGCACTAACAGACTTGGTAGTAACTGATAGCCTACCGTCACAACTAAGTGACTGGAGAATTGAAACAATGCCAAGCGGCGCAAGCCACAACAACTTTGCAGGTGGTACGCTAAGAGTAGAACTTGCAACCCTACCAGTTAGTGCTTCTGTAGACATCGTGTTTAGCGGACTTGTTCCTGCAAACACACCTGTTGGTACTATCCGCAATACAGCGGTAGTTGGCGACGGCGGCGGTGGTGAAGATGTGGACGATGACGACGACGATGAAGACGTTGAAATCCTTCCAACACCACGAGTAAGCATTAACAAAACTGCAAACGTACCATCAATCCAAGCAGGTAACAGAATAACCTATACAATCCGTGTGGCTAACGAAGGTAACGTTGTACTAACCGGCCTGGTTGTAACAGACACACTACCGACACAACTAACCGAACCTGCATGGGTAAATGGACCACCGGCTGGCGCAACTTACAACTTAACTAACGGCGTACTAACAGTTAACCTAGCACCACTTGCAGTAGGCGCACATGTAGATATCGTATTCTCTATGTTTATACCAACAAACGTTCCGGCAGGACCGATACGTAACTCAGCGGTTGTAACAAGCAACGACCATGACGATGATGACTTTGAAGATGATGACGATGACGAAGAATTCGAAGTGCTTCCAACTCCAAGCATGGAAGTTGAAAAATCAGCTAACGTAACGGAAGTTGAAGCAGGCGGCACAATCAGATACACAATTACCGTAAGAAACACCGGTAATACATTGCTATCCGATATTCGCTTGACTGACCAACTACCTGCGGGTGTAACAAATCCAAGATTTGTTACACAACCGACCGGCGGCTTTGGAACATTCAGCGCAACAAACCTACTAACATACATGATTCCTGCACTTGCACCTGGTGCAACAGCAGTACTTGTATACGACGTAGATGTTCTTCCAAGCACACCGGAAGGTATGATTAGAAACGCAGTAAGAGTTCACTCTCCTTACCACGATGTAGATGACGAAGATTACGATGACGTTTACGTACTTGAAACACCGGATCTAGAAATAGAAAAAACCGCAAATGTAACAGAAGTAGAAGCAGGCGGTATAATAATCTATACAATCCGTGTGACAAACACAGGTAACGTAGCACTGCCTGGTATGGTGGTAACAGATAACATTCCTGCTCCGCTAACAGACCTAACAATCATTAGCATCCCGGCAGGTGCAAACGATGTATCTGTACTATCTGCCGGCGTGGTAAGAGTTGAACTTCGTACACCGGTACCGGTTGGCGAATATGTAGAAATAGTATTCTCTGCCCGTGTACCACTAAATACTCCTCCGGGACCAATCGTTAACAGCGCAAGTGTATGGCTACCATGCCAAGACCTGGATGTTGACGATGAAAACGAAGTAGAAGTACTTCCAACCGGCAGAGTAGCAATTGAAAAAGTAGCAGACAGAACAGAAGCAGCACCGGGTCAAGTAGTACGTTATACAGTAACTGTTACCAACGTAGGTAACATACCACTGACAGAAACGTTCGTTACAGACATTCTACCTTCACAACTAATTAACCCAAGAATTATAAGTATGCCGGCAGGTGCAACAGGCGGATTCTTCGCAGGTACTAATATGCTGAATGTATTCTTGCCAACAATTGCAGTAGGTCAAACTCTAACAATAGTTTATGAAGCGACCGTTTCTGCAACTGCAGCACCAGGACCATTTGCAAACACTGCTGTTGTTCGTGCTCAAAAGTATTGCCAAACAGAGGACGATAGCGCAACAGTAACCGTTCCGGTAATACCAAGAGTAAGTATTGAAAAAACTACATCTCAAGATTCAGTTGCAGCAGGTACAAGAGTAACTTACCTACTACGTGTAACCAACACTGGTAACGTTGAACTAACAGACCTTGTTGTAACAGATCCATTACCGGCACGCTTGACACAAGCTCAATTGTTTAGCCTACCGGTAGGAGCTACAGGTAACGTTACAGGTCAAACCTTAACAGTTAACCTTGCACCACTTGCACCGGGTGCGTCAGTAGATATCGTATTTACTGCACTTGCCGGAGCAGGCGCAGGCGCAATAGTTAATACTGCAACCGTACGTTCTGCAATGCATAACCAAAACGACAGCGATGAAGCAAGCATTACAGTTACCGGCGGCGGCACCGTTACAGGTGCAAGTTTGACCATATCAAAAACTACACAACAAACAGGACTGATTGCTCCAAATACTAGAATTACGTATATCATACGTGTAACCAACAATGGTACTGTGGCACTGACAGATGTTGTGGTAACAGATCCACTACCGGAACGCCTAACACAACCACAATTCATTAGCACAACAGTAGGAACAGGCAGCTTTAGCGGTCAAACATTAACAGTTAACGTTGGTACTTTAGCCCCTGGTGCAACTGCAGAAATTAGATTTAGCGCACTTGTAACAGGAACAACAGGCACAATTACCAACACTGCAACGGCACGTTCTGCAATAAACAACTTAACAGTTACCGATAGCGTAACTACAACCGTTGGCACTACTGTTACAGGTCCTAGCTTAACACTATCAAAAACTACACAGCAAACAGGTACCATTGCTCCAAATACCAGAGTTACGTATATCCTACGTGTAACTAACAATGGTACTGTAACACTGACAGATGTTGTAGTAACAGATCCGCTACCGGCACGCCTAACACAACCACAATTCATTAGCACACAAGCCGGAACAGGTAGCTTTAGCGGTCAAACGCTGACAGTTAGCGTTGGCACATTAGCCCCTGGTGCAACTGTAGAAATTAGATTTAGCGCACTTGCAACAGGAACAGGCTCACTAACCAACACAGCAACTGCACGTTCTGCAGCGCATAACCTAACAAGAACCGATAGCCACACCATCAGCGTTGGAACAACCAGCGGTGGCGGAGGATCTACCGGCGGCGGTGGTGGAGGTACTGGCGGACCAACAAGACCACCACAATTTAGCGATACACACCATGCATTCATGGTAGGCTTCCCGGATGGAAATATCCGTCCAAACGCTCACATGACTCGTGCAGAGGTAGCTACGTTGTTCTTCCGCTTGTTTGACGACAACTATCGCAGAAGTGTATGGAGCCAAGTTAACACCTTCCCGGATGTAGGGTTACATGATTGGCACAACAACGCAATTTCCACAGTAGCAAATGCAGGCTTTATCCAAGGTATGCCAAACGGTAACTTTGAGCCTAACAGACCAATCACCCGCGCAGAATTTGCAACGCTTGTATCAAGATTTGTAGATTCATCCTCTAACGTAACCAGCGCATTCCCGGATGCAGAGGGACACTGGGCAGCACAAGCTATCAATACACTTTCCAGCACAGGTTGGGTAACTGGTTATCAAGACGGTACATTCCGTCCGGACCAAAACATCACCCGTGCAGAAGTTGCAGCACTTGTAAACCGCATGATGTTACGCAGACCATACAACACATCCGACTTATTGCCGGGTATGCAAACATGGAGAGACAACGCAAATACAAATGCGTGGTTCTACCTGGACATCCAAGCTGCTACAAACTCTTATACACACAGAATGAGAGCAGACGGTATACATGTAACTTGGACTAGATTGCTAACACCACGCCAGTGGACAGCACTGGAAAGACCAACATCTACTCCAAACAGCATTGTTTATAGCTGGAACAGATAACTTGCAATAAAAAAGAACTGCGCTTAGCGCAGTTCTTTTTTTGCTTGAACAAGGTGTAAACGATGTGTAAACAAATATAAACTTGTGCATTTGTTTATTGACGTTTATGGTTAATAGATGTATATTATGATTGGTTTCATGCATTGCAAAACCAAAGCAAGGAGACTAAAGTTAATGCAATATCTTTTTACCGCAGTATATACTACGAATGAAAATGATGCCTTGGATGTACACTTCCCCGATTTGCCGGGGTGCCGTACGCAAGGCAAAGATATGGCAGATGCTACAAAAAAAGCAGAGGCTATTCTTAGCCTATGCCTTTTTGATATGGAGCAACACGGCAAGCCTATTCCAACGCCGCAATTGATAGATGAAATTGCACTTACTGATGCGCAAACGGCTTCTATTGTAATGGCAAGCACCGATAGCTATCGCACTTATTTTTCCGTTGGTACAGAAACATGCAATGTAGAGTTGCCAATGTGGATGAGCCAAGTGGCAAAAACAGCAAACCTTGATATGGCATTTATGTTGCAAAATTGCGTTCGTGTGCAGATAGGGCTGCCTGCTTTTAGTGAGCCACTTAAAATTGTAGAAGCACCTAAACCGGCAGAAGCACCGGAAAGAATTATTGCAGAAGCCATGCCCATGCCTGAGCCGGATCCTAGCCCTATTGTTGCGGCTGCGCCTAAGCCCGGTAAACCGGAAAAGCCTAGTGCCATGGAATTATACAGCAGGCAGGTACGTGGCGACAAAGCCCCATCTGAAAAAGAACCGGAGCGAGAGCCGGCTAAGGATAGACATAAACCCAAATATGTTGCAAGAACTGTTGAGTACTATCCGGTGGATGACATACCCGTAGAAGATATCCTTTCGGAAACGCCGTCATATAAACCGGCAGAAACAAAGGGAACAAAAAGGGTATTGGATATTTTGTTGCCTGTAGCCTTATTGGTACTTACGGTTATTGGTGCATACATTATACTTTTTACAAGCATACCGGAAAATTTCCGTGCCAGCATAACCAACCGCATACAAGCCAGGCAGCAGCGGAATGAAAGCACACATTTAATAAATGGTGAAGCACATTCCAGTATGGTTGCTGCACCAACCAGCCGTATAAGTGCCAGGTTGCAGGAAGAATACGGCAATAGCTCTATGTTCGCCCGCATTGGTGTGCTGGGTACAAACATACACGAACCGGTGTTGTACGGTGTGGGGTCTGATTTTTATCATGACCATAATTTGCACAGAGTGCCATCGCCGGACGGTGCAGTATTTATGAGGGCAGGGGAAATTGGGTCGGGTGCTTCGCCAAATAATATTGTTATATATGGCGGCAGCCCTGCGGCCGGCGGACAGTTTAGCGACCTAACCAAATTTAACGACTTCGACTTCTTTACCGAAAATAAAACCATATTGCTTGTTACGGATCACGGGTCATACATGTGGGAAATTTTTTCATTCTATATAGATACTGCAATGTTTGATTTTGATAACCGTACCAGCCAAAGTTACAACTTAACGTTTGCCCACAAATCTATGCATGGCACAGATGAGGCAGTTTCTCCATCCGACCGAATTATTACACTGATAACAAATATAAACGAAACCAGCCGTTACGTACTACATGCAAGACTAATAACAGAAGCGGACGCAACCGCAATATAGAATATTAAGAGGCTGCTTGTTAAGGAAAATTCCTTAATAGGCAGCCTCTTTTTTAGTATAAATTTTCTGCAAACAAGCTATAAACAATGCGCCAACAATGCATAAACAACGGCTAAATTGGCAGGGTTTACATGTATGCAAAGTTTGCATATGCGCCCAACCTCAAATGCCTTAAAAGAAAGTATTTGCCAATTTTAGTAAACCTAATGTAATCTAGTTTTAATGTTTTATTAGATGAAGGGATTGGTTTTACATGTCGGCAAAGTTATGGAAGATGTCTAAAATTTGTGCGGTATTGCTATGCATTGTAATAGCGTTGGTGGGGATACCATCTATACCGTTGTATATTTTTGGTGTGGGAGAAGAAGGCGAAATAAGCTCAACCACCCCTGCGGCAATATTGTTTGATGCGGCGGTTTCTGACGTACGTGTGCAGCACTTTATAGATGCAACAAACCTAGACACTGATGGAACAGTAATACATACGATTGACATAACCAATACAGGCAATATTGCATTAACAGATTTAGTAGTAACAGTTCCAACGCTTGCGAGGTTTGCAGCGGTAATGGACAGCTTAACTTTGCCGTTTGGTGCTGTTGGTTATTTTAACGCCGAGTATGAAGATGAAACAGGTGAATTTAGCCGAACGATCCCAAATTATCTTTTGGTTGTAAATTTGGCTCCATTGCCTGTGGGCGAAAGTGTAAGCATTTCATTTGTGGCAAATAAGACTGTGCATACACATGCCGGTGAATTGGTATCAACGGCAACGGTTATATCTGCCGCGCATGATTTGAGAGAATATGCTATTGCATCTGTTACTGTAGCTGCAAACCCGGGGCTGGAGTTGCAAAAATCTGCCCAATATTTTAGCGAACAGTCAAGAGTATTGTATACACTGGTTGCGACCAACACAGGTAATGTTGATTTAACAAATGTTGTTTTTACTGATACAGTGGACAGCTTGCTAACCGTTACAGATATTGTTTGGAGTTCGTTCTTTACCATATTTGAGCCTGTAACCGGCAACGATGTAGAAGTTAACACAGGCTGGTTGCCGATAAGCTTTTCTAGAAGCATTAGTATATGGGCAGATATTCCCGAAGATATTCCTCCGCAAACAATATCAAATACAGCACAGGTTACTGCCAATATTGCTGGTACGGAAGTTGAAATAGAAGCGACTGATACCGCAACATTTAATATGACCGGTGCGGACGCCCCAAGTGAAGCAAATGTAGCACTGGAAAAAGTATTACTATTTTCGGCAAGCGTACTTTACTACGACACAGAAACATGGATTATGCGTACGTCCCCCAATAGTAATGTAACGGCTTACAGAATAACAGTAACCAACACAGGCGACATTCCACTAACTGACCTAGTAGTTACAGATGAAGTAGACTCTCGCTTGATAATGCAAGAGGTTAGCATACCCGCAGGTGCAACAGACCACACCGTGGGCAACAATGTAGAAGTACACATACCTTTATTGGGTGTGGGCGAGGCTGTAGTCATTGATCTTACGGCGCATTTGCCCGATGGAATAATTGGCACCATACCCAACACAGCATATGTAACCACCGCCGAAGGCGTAAGCGATAGCGATACAGCGATACTTCAAACGTTTCTTCCGCAGGTAGAACTTGAGAAAACAGTTTATCCACTACAAGCACGCCCGGGTGATACCGTAACGTACACATTAACTATTCATAACCGGGGCAATATTCAGTTGGAAAGATTAACTTTAGCTGATGTTGTAAGTACAGAACTAACGAACCTAACACTTACACCGGACTTTTGGTTTATGGGCGGCTTTACAGACAATGTTCTAAGTGTAGCAATAAATATTCCGATACAAGTAGGCGTGTCTCTGCCAATTGTATTTACAGGTGTAGTGTCAGAAACTGCTGCATCGGGTGCTGTATATAACGTGGCATCCATTCGCTCTGCCTTCCACGGCATAGAGGACGAAGACACTGCCAGGTTTGAAATAATTGACAGACCTATAAGAATAACTAAAACGGCAAATGCTTCTATTATAGAAGCGAACGAGACAATAACTTATATACTGCGTGTGCAGAACGCAAGCAATGAGGTGCTGACCGGCTTGGTGGTAACAGACCAAGTAAGCTTGCCATTATCTGTCCAAAGTGTAATTTACCCGGCTAATGCAACAAACAACACTGCCGGAAACGATGTAAGCGTTACGCTTGGCGCATTAGCACCGGGAGAAATAACCGAAATATTGGTGATTGCATATGTTCCGGCAAGTATTACAGAAGCCACTGTAAGTAGCACAGCGTATGTTCGCCTGCCCGGCACAAACTGGGAAGATAGCGATACGATAGCTGTGCGAGTTGTTGGGCAAGCTGCTGTACCTGCCGTACAATTAGAAAAAAGTTCAAATGGCCCAAGCCATACGATAATGCTTTACAACCCGGTAACCGGTGAATGGCGACCCGGACGTAATTCTATGGTGGCAAGCTATGCGCTAGTGGTAACCAACACAGGTAATGTTACGTTAACCGACCTGGTGGTAACGGATACCGTTGATTCACGGTTATCTATATCACATGTGCCTGACTTTGGTTTTGTATTGCCAGCAGGTGCGACAAATCATTCAGTAGACAATAATATAGAAGTACACATACCATCATTAGCTGTTGGCGAAACAGCGATGATAGTGTTCCATGTGCATGTCCTATGTTCGTTACGTGGGGATATACCAAATACAGCCCATGTAACCACAGCACAAGGTGTAAGCGATAGCGACAATGATGTATTGTCGCTACCCGATACGCCACGGATAGACTTTACAAAAAGGGTTTCTCCACTACATGCACGCCCGGGCGAAACAGTAACTTACACCTTAACTATACAAAACCATGGAAATATACCACTGGAAGCCTTGACGGTAACCAATGCTTTAAGCGCAGAACTAACAAATGCGCAAATTGTAGATATGTCGGCAGATATAACAGGCGGGTTTGACCCAAACAACAATACTTTAAACTTGGCTTTTGATCATGCGCTACCTGTAGATGCACGTGTGGAAATCGTATTTACTGCACAGGTACATGAAAATGCACAGCCTAAAGCGGTTACAATCACTACGCTTGTAGGTTCTTTGATTAACAGCGTAGAGCGTGCAGACAGTGCAACGTTTGAAGTAATGGAGGCTACGGATGCACCGTCTATAGATTTGGTTAAAACAGTAACACGTACTACAGGTATTGACATGCATATCGACCCAATAAGCGGTGCGACATACATTTCGCCCGGTTCCGGTGCGGTAAACTATTCAATATCAATAACCAATACCGGGAATGTTCCGCTAACAAACCTAGTAGTAACTACCCAAATAGATGAACGCTTATCCGTGCGCCACATTCATGTACCCGGTGGAACAAACCAAACGGTAGGCAATAATGTAGTATTGCATATACCTTTGTTACCTATTGGCAGAACTATACAAATTCCGCTAATAACATCCGCACCGGACACATTTACAACAGGAACTATTTCGCACACAGTACAGGTAACTACTGCCGAGGGTGTAAGCGATAGCGATTCATCAACGTTTGAACGTAATGTGCGCATAGCCAACCGGGATTTAGAATTTGTAAAAACTGTTTATCCGTTGCAGGTGCGCCCGGGCGATACCGTAACTTACACAATAACTGCATACAATCGTGGAAATATACCCTTTGCACAATTGAGAATAAGAGATGCTATAAGCACACAGCTTACAAACCTAACAATCGTATCTATTCCTACCGGAGGCTATATCGACGTTGTAGATAATTCGCTAGACTTACGTATGTGGAATTTGCCGGTGGGTGAATACGCACAAATAATATTTACAGCCGTAGTGCCGGAAACAACACCGCCGGGCATTATAAGCAATACAGCAACCTTCCGCTTCGATTTTGGTTCACCCGCACCGGCAGCCGAAGCCACCGTCGATTTCACCGTCCTTGGCGAAACAACCCAGCCAACACCTTCGCTTGAAATACAAAAAAACGCAAATGTTACCGAAGTACAACCGGGGCAAGCTGTACGTTATACCGTACGTGTCACTAACACAGGCGATGTAGCTTTGCCGGATGTACTAATAACCGATATCCTACCCGCACTGCTAACCACCCCACAACTACTGGCATTGCCACCGGGTGCAGTAGGCGGTTTTGCAGGCAATCTGTTAAACGTAGTGCTTCCGCCGCTTGCGGTTGGGCAAGTACTGGAAATAACTTATGAAGCTACCGTACATGCAAACGCAGAACCTAGTGTAATTACAAGCTATGCTGTTGCCCGTTCATCGTCGTTCTACTTAGTAGAAGAAGATAGCGTAGTGGTAACAATTGTACCTGTAGCTGATGTGTCTTTAGATGCATCGGCAGGGCAAAATGGTGCGCATATATTACGCATAACCAACACAGGCAACATTGCTTTATCAGACCTTATCGTAAGCAATCTCTTGCCTTCCGGCATAACGCAGCCACAACTTATCAGCTTGCCAACAGGAGCAATAGGAGGTTTTGCAGGGCAGCTATTGGCGGTTAATCTTGCGCCTTTAGCGCCGGGCGAAACCGTAGAAATTATATTTAGTGCAATACCTACAGGCAATGGAGCGGTGGTTAGCACTACAAACATAACTTCTGTAGCCTATGATATAACCGATAGCGAGGATACAAACTTTGCCGTACCGGAAAATCCCGGTTCTAGTTCTGTACCTGGACCTGCCCCTGGAGGCGGAAGCTTTGCTGGTGGCAATACACCTAGCCGGAATACCCCACCCCCTGCTGCCGCAGCTACAACCACAGCAGCCGCCGATGCAGCCACAATTGCACCGCCGGCATTAGTAACTGGTACGCATCATGCATTTATGGTTGGCTTCCCGGATGGCACTGTTCGCCCACAAGGGTTAATGACCCGTGCAGAAGTTGCAACGCTATTCTTCCGTTTGTTTACGGACGAGTATCGTGCAGGCGTATGGAACCAAACGAATAACTTTGCGGATGTAGGTCTGCACGATTGGTTTAACAACGCAGTTTCTACCGTAGCCAATGCAGGCATTATACAAGGTATGCCAAATGGCAATTTTGAACCTGACAGACTTATCACCCGTGCAGAATTTGCAACCATTGCAGCAAGGTTTATGAATGTAACTACCCAAACAGCAAATGTATTCCCGGATGTTGAAGGGCATTGGGCAGCCCAGCATATAAATAACCTATCCCGCTTTGGCTGGGTAACCGGCTACCAAGACGGCACATTCCGTCCCGACCAAAATATCACCCGTGCAGAAGTAGCCGCACTAATAAACCGTATGCTAGAACGCAGACTACAAAGCCCAAAAGATTTACTGCCCGGTATGTTAACGTGGACAGATAACCTAGATGTTTATGCATGGTATTACCTTGATATTCAAGAAGCAACAAACTCTAACGCCTTTGTAATGAACGAAGACGGCATACACAAAACATGGACCAGGCTTATAACACCTCGCCAATGGGCATCGTTAGAACAGCCTACATCTACACCAAACAGCATTGTTTATAGCTGGTAACAACCTATAAACAATGCATAAATAGGCGCAAACTTTACATGCGCAACAGGTTACAAAATTGTTACAATAGTTTTTTGTAAATTTGCATACACAAAAAAATACGCCTTCTTAGGCTTGACAACAAAACAAACGAAGCGCATATTGTATGTTATGCGTATACGCAACGTACTCCAAGCCATAGGTGAAACACAAGACCATGATTGGAATAACAAGACCGTATATATTGCTACGGTAAGTTAACTTACAAAACCCCCACCGCAAACAAGGCGGTGGGGGTTTTTTTGTGTGCCAAACTAAAGTTTCCCATCAATTACCATAAAAAATTTTTTAAAAATATGGTAACGTTTTTCAAGTTTTTGCACGATATATACATACAGCAGCTAATATGGCGCAAGCTACTTTTATTAGTTCCTGTGATAGAGGGTGAAGTAAATGCATGGAAATAACAAAGAACTGGCAATTTTACTGGAGCAATTCCAAAATGGCGACCAAAAGGCCTTTGAGGAAATTTACAAGCGGTGCTATGGGCACATAGCATTTGTATGCTCTAAATTATGCGACAACAAAGAAGACATTGAAGAAATTGTACAAGACACGTTTATGGCGGCATTTAAAAAGGCACATGAATTAAGGGGAAGCACCTTTTTGGGACTGTTGCGGAAAATTGCTGCAAACGAGTGTTATCACAAGCGCAAAAAAAACCAAAGAGAACCTGTACTGTATTTAGAAGATGCAACCGATACAGAGGCAGAAGAACTGGACCTAAACTTTTTGCCGGAAGAATACTTGCAAAACAAAGAAATTCAAGCTTACTTTTTACGTATGGTAAACAGCTTATCGCCCCGGCAGCGTTCGGCGGTTTATATGTATTACTACGTGGGGCTTAGTACCGAAGAAATAGCTCGCTTAGAAGGATGCTCTGCATCCAACATACGCAAATCACTTAGCGTAGCCCGCGACACCATGAAACGCAAGATAGAAGGCAGAACCAAGCATAAATTTACCCAGCGTTTGGCAGGGGCAGGCGGCGTATCAATTTCTACCGCATTGCTTATGGAAGAAGCAAGCTTTGCCGCAACTTATGTGGGCACAGCAACATTAGGCACTGCCGCAGCAGTGACCACAGCCACCACCACATCCTACACATCAGCAATAGTTGCAACATGTATTACCGTTGCCGTGGCTGTATCTGCAATAGCGTATATTGCCTTGCAGCCTAACGAAGATGTGTACAAACCGCATGAACCGCCGCAACAAGTAGAAAGCGTAATACCGGAACCGCCACCACAGCAAGTAGAAGTATACGAAATAACAGAAGCACCGGAAGTGACATACGAACCAACGCCACAACCTATAGAAGAATCCGAGCCCGAACCGGAGCCTGTAGTATACGAGCCATACCGGCCGGAAGCACCGGAAGAAATTTACGAGCCGTATGAACCTTACCAACCATACGAATTTTATGAGCCATACGAATCTTACGAACCCGAGTCGGAGCTTGAAGAAGCACCCGAACCCGAGCCTGTTCATGCCCATGTAGACAGAACGCCGCAAATTATAGCGGCACTGGAAATAGCAACAACCTTAAATGATGTAAACAGCATCATAACTTACTATGGCTTTGCACTTGTAACGCAAATACAAGATTTGGCAGAAGATGCATTGCGTTTTTATGTATTGGACGACGGTAGCGGCGACATACTAATCGGGACATCCGCAACAGAATTTAGATTCGAACATTATAACAACAGCTCAAGACCTACCGACACGCTGGACCTATTGTTTTGGATGGAGGGGTAGCATGACTTTTACAGAACTAGCCACCATTGCTACCCAAGCAAAAAGCGGCGAAGAAAAATTATTTGACTTTTATGTATTTGGCGACAGTAGCGGAGACATACTAATCGGCGTGGCAGCAAATGAAGATGGAAACCTAGCGCATATTAAGTTCGAGCATTACAGCAATAAAAAAAGGCCTGCCAATACGCTGGACCTTTTAAGTTGGATGGATGGTTAAGGGTTATTGCAGCCAATCTTCAATGTATAGCCCTTCTACACGTTGAAACTCTCTAGTGTTATTAGTTACTAACACTAAGCCAAGAGATTTTGCGTGAGCAGCAATAAACATGTCTGTATCACCGATTAACTGACCTTTTCTTTTTAGCTCGGCTCTAATTTTGCCATAGTCTACGGAAGATCTATCATCAAATTCTATTATCTCTAAGCCTGTTAGGAAATTAGCTAGGCTTCGACCATTCTTTTCTATATTAGCTGAGTTGTATATTCCAAAGTATAGTTCGGCAGCTACAATCGCAGATATACAAATACCAAAATGTTTTTTTGCTTTGTAATGCTCTACAACAGAGGCAGTATTTTTCATAAGAAAAATACAAGAGTTTGTATCTAGCATGTATTTCATTCTTCGTCCTCCGGTGTATCAAAAGACACCCTTAGCGCATTTGGCACCGTTTCACGTCTTGCATTCTCTATTGATTCGAAAACATCGTCTGTAAAATTACCTAAAGAAGAAAGGAAAATTTCTTCTCTGCGGTTCTTTGGATAAATTACTAACAAGGCTCCCATCCTTGTTATTCCTACTTCATCTTCTTCAAAGCGATATTTTTTTGGTAGCCGGATGGCTTGGCTTTGCCCATTTTTAAACAGTTTTGCTGTTGTCATAATTGATCACCTCCTAAAAAGTATATATTCGGATATATACTTTGTCAACTTACAAAAAACAATTCCCTCCGGGGCTGGTCGTTTGCTTCGCAAACTGCTCGCCCATGCGGCCGGGATTTATATATAAACTAAACAAAAAAGGGGTTTTTAAAATGAATTATAAAAATTCTACCATTATAAAGCGCATAGTAGCAATAGTACTGGTGTTGATACTTGTTGCAGGTTATTTGCCAACACAAGTAATCGCCTTTTACCAAAAGAACAACACTGACGATTACGTAGAAGCATTTGCCTACGAAACAGAAGCCTACGATTACGAAGCAGAATATATTCCCGAATACCAACCCGAACCTGCCCAACCACCTGTTGAATACACAACGGTTATACTGGACGCAGGTTATTTTGGCGTGTTTGCAGATGGCAGCACACGTTTAACCGTTAACTCATACAACATAGAAGAACCCACACCCACCGACCCTAACTGGGTTTTTGCAGGTTGGCTTGAAATAGATGAAATGCTTGTAGCGCAGTGGGAGTTGCAGCAAGTATATGAAGAAGACGAAGAAGAGCTAGTACCCGAAGAAGACGAAATTATAGAAGAGGAATTTTTCCCCGACTTTGACGACGACAATTTTATATATGACCAATCCTTTTTTAATTTTGGGGACTTTGAACAGTTTGAAATGATATTTGAGCCGTTTAGTAACGTTGTGGGTGGGTTTGGCCCATTGCCAACAGATGGCCCCGGTGGTACAACAACCCCGGGCGATGTAACAACACACCCCACGGCAGTACAACGCTTGCACCGTTTTGGTCAAGTTATGACTATAGGTGAAGACCCAGCACCCAGGACATTCCAGTGGACAAACGTAGGTAACCGCCCAATTGAACCGGGCGGCATTTTCCCGCTTACGAGTGGTGCCCATAACGCCGTACACAATGCAGCAATGGAACCGCTTACGACTACTGTATGGCCTGTAGGAACAATGCGAATGAGCTCACACGATCTTGCAGACATTCATACAGGTACCATACCTATTCTTCCGGCATCGACTTTTAGTACTTGGTCTTTTCCAAATGGTGCAGATAATTATGAAGGAACAATGCGCTGGATAGGCTCTGCAACGCATGTCCATCCAAATAACGTGTTTCAAAATACCGGCCCATTTGCCGGAGCCGTTGCCCAAATTGGTGTTGTTCCTTGGAGTCCTACTGCAACCAGAGCTGCAACCTCAAACTTTGCCTGGGTGCCAACGGTAGGGATACCAAACAGTGGGACAATATCTGCGGATAGGGTAGGATCGGCACCAGATAATAACATTAACGCCACAATAACTTTTAGCAGTGCGGCAGCGTCCGGGTCTGCTTTTAACAGAACATTTACTGTTACGTATCATCAGCCTCCTCCGGGAGTATGGTTTGTGCGCTGGAATCCTTTGGGCAATGGAACTCCTTTTCCCGGTGCAAATGTATTTGCTTCTCACATTACTGTTCAAGACTGGTTTCCAAACCCTACTGCACCAACCATAGCATCTACAGACCTTGCTAACCGTTCGGTAACCCTAGGCGGCGCACCAACTTTTGCTACCTATACCTACGAAGACCGCCCACACGCACGCCGTGAATGGCGTGTAGGTGCTATAAATGGCGTTGCTACAGCAGCGTTAGACCACCCATGGCAATCCAGCCCAACTTTTAATAACCTGCCCGTTGGGATAATTGAATTTGAATACAGAACTGCTTATGCTGTGGATGGTTTTAATGCGGGAGCTATAAACCAAGTAGTTAACGCTAACCACGTATCGCCGCTATCTCCCCCGGTTACTATAGAGGCTACCGCACGCAACCTTTTTGTTGCCGACCCCGGTGCGCCGTTTTTTGGCGACGACGTAAATGGCGACGGTACAGTAGACCACCCATTTGCAACCGTTGCCCATGCGGTAACCGTGGCAGGCGTGGCCACAGCGGAAACACCGCAGGCTATTATCCATGTAATGAACAACCTCACGCAAACAGCAACAGTTAACATCAACAATAACCAAAACATTGTAGTGCAAGCATGGCGTGGCACACAACGCCCCGGCGCACAGCCGGCGGGTACGCATGTAAGCATGACCCGTGCAGCTACCTTTACCAGTGGCTTCACCAGTAATATGATTATCATGAACCCGGGTGCAGTTTTTACCATGCGAGATATTACGCTGGATGGTAATAATGTTCCGGTAGGTGATGACCTCGTAGGGGGCGGTCCGGCGATTAATGCCAGACCAAACGACGGGCTGGGTGGAGAGTTGAATATAGAGGCAGGGGCTAGAATTATCAACCATGATACAGCTACTAGCATTACTGCTGCTGTAATGATTCATGAGCAAATCATGGGGACGACCTTCGTCATCAATATGAGAGGCGGCGAGGTAAGCGGTAATGACAATATAATAGGTATAGGTATAGTCTCACCAACTTCTTCCGTTACCATAAACATGTATGATGGTGCCGTTATTTCCGGCAATAGAATAGGTATTACGCTAGCAGGACCCGTCACCTTTAACATGGATGGTGGCGAGATAAGTGGTAATCATAACTTCCATAACGACGGCACTGGTAACATTGGCGGTGTACACGTAGGTAGTGCATCAACATTTAATATGAGCGGCGGGCAGATAAGCGGTAACCATGCCAATGCAAGCGGCGGTGGTATCCTTCTTCAAGGCACAGCACAGCTTACCGGTGGTATTATTACAGGTAACACTGCCGGCAGCTCCACCTTTGGCGTAAACGGAGCTACCCCTGCGGGGGATGGTATTAATGTATTTGATGGGGCATCACTTTATGTAGGCGATTTAGTGCGAATTGGTACTGCAAATGCGGATAACGGTGTACTGCTTAACGGCACAGCCACCATCACCCAAGATGGCGACTTAGACCCTACCGCACGTATTAATGTGCAAGGCGCAGTCGGTGCAACCAACGGTCGTGTAATAGTAAACCGTGACCCGGCAGGCACAACCGCAGCAGAGCTGGCGGCACATTACCACTGGCAAGCACCCCAGTTTGTAATGACATTGCAAACTGACTGGACAGCAACTACAAACAACGCACAATATATCCTAAGCTTGCCTACGGATTTATTTGTAGCAAACCCAACCGGGGCATTTGCAGGCAACGACACTACAGGCACAGGCTCCGTACACAACCCATGGGCAACCGTGGCACATGCGGTAAGCCAAGTGCCTGCGGGTGCTGCGCAAACAACCATCCATGTAATGGATAACCTCACACAAACAGCAGCACAAGCCGTAACCATTGGCGAAGGCCAAAACATTGTGCTGCAAGCATGGCGTGGTACGCAACGCCCCGGCGCACAGCCCACGGGTACGCATGTAAGCATAACCCGTGCGGCAAATAATTTAGGCGGACATTCTATTACTGTTACCAATGGCGGTCAGTTTACGCTTAGAGACCTTACCCTTGATGGCGGCGGTTTTAGTATTGGTGCTGCCGTGCGTATAGAATCAACAGCAGTGGGCGGCGATGCTATATTTAACATGTATAGCGGCGCACGGATTATTAACCATACTGTTGATAATACTGGTGCGGGCGGTGTTGTATCTGTTAATGGCGGAGGACTAATAGGCTCGTACGATGCATTATTTAATTTCCGTGGTGGTGAAATAAGCGGCAATTCGGCGATTGGCGTGTTTAACAATTTTGCTACCGGAGTGGGATTGCAGAGCGGTAATAATCCATCAGCAGGTCAAGCAAGAGCAAGAATGTATCCCGGCGCAATTATTACTAATAATCATGGTCTTTTTTTTGGCGGTGTGACAGTACGGGCAGGTTCAGGAGCCGCAGGAGCAGTTACAGCTCCGGCTATTTTCACAATGATAGGCGGCGAGATAACTAACAACTCATACGAAAATGCTGGCTTTTTTGGCGGCGGTGGCGTTAGCATTTGGGGCGGCACTTTCATAATGGAAGGCGGCGAAATAAGTGGCAACCGTGCAGGCGCAACCGGCGGCGGAATTAATATGCAACATGGTACTGCACGGCTTATGGGGGGTACTATCACCGGCAACTGGACAGGGCCTCTAGGCTCTACACCAACCAGCGGTAACACTGCAAATGCAGGCGATGGTGTGTTTAAGCAGGCTGGCACGCTTGAGGTTGGTGGTAGTATTAGGCTTGGTACAAGCGCAGCAGACAACGGTGTATGGCTCAATACCAATAGTACTATTACACAAGTAGGCGACTTTGCCCCAACAGCCCGTGTTAATATACAAAACGCTGCCGGTGCAACCAATGGTCGTGTTATCGTAAACCGCAACCCGGCAGGCACAACCGCAGCAGAGCTTGCGGCGCATTACCACTGGCAGCCAACAGAATTTAGGCTGGGGATGCATCCAACAGACCATGCCCAGCGCAACACCCAATATATCCTTGGCCCTATTACCCACAACGTAACGTTTAACCTAAACGGCGGCAACGTGGGCGGCGTTGGAACAGATGTAGTAGAACCTATCGCACATGGTTCTGCCATTGGCACTGCCGTGCCTGTAGCAGTACACTCAAACCATACCCTTACAGGCTGGCAAGAAAACGGAACAGGTGCAGTGTTAACCAGCGCAGAAGTCGCGCTGTTAACCGTAACCGCAGCACGTAACTTTACAGCCGTATGGCGTGGCATAACTATCACGTTGGACACCAACCGTGATGTTACCCAAATAGTGCCACCGGGTACTACTGCCCCAACGCCAAACGACAACGGCACAGATATAATAATAACTTTCCCTGCCGGTACACCCACCGGCTCGGGCGATATAACCGTAAACCACCCAACCGGCTGGACTTACGAAGTTACAACCGGCCCCGGCGGCGAGGTTGTGGTTACCTTACGTGCGCCACGTGCAGCACTAACCTACGACTTAAACGGCGGTACAGCGGGTACAGGACCAAGCCCGAACCCCGTAACTAATTTGGTAGTAGGAACATCACCGACACTAAGCACAACCGCCCCAACCCATGCGCCAAGCGGCACAACACCGGTGTTGTTCGTTGGTTGGTCTGCTGCACCTGTAACTACAATCCTTGCACACGGCGATGCATTTACAGCCATCACCCAAGCAACCGTGGTTGCGGGCGGTACAACCGTGTACGCCATATGGGGTTATGATACCACAGGCAGCAACGTACCTGACGTGCTTGAAAACGCATATAGTCTAACCTACGACCTAAACGGCGGAACCGCAGGCACAGGACCAAATCCTAACCCTGTAACCGGCATAGTAGTAAACACAGTGCGCACGCTAAGCACCACAGCTCCAACCCATGCAGCAAGCGGTACAACACCGGTGTTGTTCGTTGGCTGGTCTGCTGCACCTGTAACAACAATCTTGTCGCATGGTGATGCATTTACAGCCATCACCCAAGCAACAGTAGTTGCGGGCGGCACCACCGTATACGCCATATGGGGTTACGACACCACAGGCAGCAACGTACCGGACGTATTAGAAAACGCATATAGTCTCACTTACGACCTAAACGGCGGAACAGCAGGCACAGGACCAAATCCTAACCCTGTAACCGGCGTAGTAGTAAACACAGTACGCACACTAAGCACTACAGCCCCAACCCATGCAGCAAGCGGCACAACACCGGTGCTATTCGTTGGCTGGTCGGCTGCGCCTGTAACAACTGTTTTGGCACACGGCGACAGCTTTACAGCCATCACCCAAGCAACCGTAGTTGCGGGCGGTACAACCGTATACGCCATATGGGGTTACGACACCACAGGCAGTAACGTACCTGACGTGCTTGAAAACGCATATAGCTTAACGTACGACTTAAACGGCGGAACAGCAGGCACAGGACCAAATCCGAATCCTGTAACCGGCATCGTAGTAAACACAGTACGCACGCTAAGCACCACAGCACCAACCCATGCACCAAGCGGCACAACACCTGTGTTGTTTGTTGGCTGGTCTGCTGCACCTGTAACAACTGTTTTGGCGCACGGCGATGCATTTACAGCTATCACGCAAGCAACAGTAGTTGCTGGCGGCACCACCGTGTACGCCATATGGGGTTACGACACCACAGGCAGCAACGTACCTGACGTATTAGAAAACGCTTACTCACTCACCTACGACTTAAACGGCGGTACAGCAGGCACAGGACCAAATCCGAATCCTGTAACCGGCATAGTAGTAAACACAGTACGCACGCTAAGCACTACAGCCCCAACCCATGCGCCAAGCGGCACAACACCGGTGTTGTTTGTTGGCTGGTCGGCTGCGCCTGTAACAACTGTTTTGGCACACGGCGACAGCTTTACAGCCATCACGCAAGCAACAGTGGTTGCGGGCGGCACAACCGTATACGCCATATGGGGTTACGACACCACAGGCAGCAACGTACCTGACGTGCTTGAAAACGCATATAGCCTAACTTACGACCTAAACGGCGGTAACGCAGGTACAGGTCCAAATCCTAACCCTGTAACCGGCGTAGTAGTAAACACAGTACGCACACTAAGCACCACAGCACCAACCCATGCACCAAGCG
>Ga0131853_10006954_pt1 | contig 20444 bp, 17 predicted proteins | sample TergutLab28metaG_FD_92764 | JGI IMG/M metagenome (GOLD analysis project Ga0131853, IMG submission 92764) | Labiotermes labralis P1 segment gut microbial communities from Petit-Saut dam, French Guiana - Lab288 P1 (version 2) (version 2) | ecosystem: Host-associated > Arthropoda: Insects >...
CGGTGGCAGTGGTTATTTTACATGTATACAAAACATGAAATTGGTTACTACTAGATTTAAGTCTGGAGGGCTACATGAGAAGCATGTAGTGGCAACTTGGAATGTTGGGAACCATCTCAGCATAATGTAACGTCTGATTGTTATCAATTGAAACAAGCACAAACTGCCCCCGAAGAGTAACTGTATGTGTGCTAACAGGCCGCTGCAGATCGCAGGTCTGTCAGTAGGTCAGTAATTAGTTGGAAGGGATGTGAAAGGAAACGGCCTAGGTCAAATTGGATGTGCCATCCGTGCATGGCTTGGAGAGCTTGAGGAAAACCTCGAAACACGAGGAATGACGTTGGGGCTTTGTAATTTGATAGCATTAGACTCAACGCCTACTTGTATTGGCTTTGCATGCTGTTGGGATGTTGATATGAGGCACGCCGTTTCTTATGCTTGTGTGTATCAGCTGTCTGCTGCAGTTACTGTAACTTTTTAATTAAATATTGCCTGTAGCAAAGTTTGAACCGAAAACAAACACAATTGCCATTTATTAGATAACCATTTGAAGACTAAAATGAACCTGAGTTTTATATACAGACCCAGTCCGTACCGCGCAGTAAACGCTTTCCTTCTCGGTTATAAAAACCAGTCAGTTAATGTTGTATAGGGTAATAATCGCTGTTTGTTCTGAGATATACACAAAACACATAAATGCACTGTGTGGTCAGAACGGAGCTGGTGGTGCATACAGTAATTGCTAGGCATATGAGAATTGTGGTGAGAGTGTTCTGTGATCGAACCAGAGTTGGGCATTTTTTTTACCGCGGCGCAACGACCCCCTAGTGGACCAGGGCTTCCTCAGTATTGAGGGTTCACCATCACACTCAGACACACCACAGTCGGTGGGACTCCTCTGGACGAGGGATTAGCTCGTGCAGAGACCTCTGTCTGACAACACACAACATTCACAACAGACAAACATCCATGCCCCCGGCCGGATTCGAACCCACAATTACAGCGAGCGGCCGCAAACCCACATCTTAGACCGCGCGGCCACTGCGATCGGCAGTTGGATATATTGTATATTGTACAGGGGCGCTGATAAGTCCTTAGACCGACCAGGAAGGAAACAAGCTAATGTTTCTGTCAGAATGGCTTGAATTTCATTCGGCGCCTTGCCTTGCAGGAAAAACAACTTGATTGCAGCTCGCGTCTCGATGTTGTTGAAATCGCGCGCGTCCCTGACATGCTTCCGAGCTTGTTTCCTTCCTGGTCGGGCGAAGGACTTATACGCACCCCGGTATATTGCTGTGCTGAAACAAACAGCAAATGTAGTGGACAGTTTGTTTGGGCAACCTGTTGATAGGCTGTTGAACTTGGAAAATAATACATAAATACGCCGTAACATAAATTGTTGGGGTGTGCAGGTGTGGTCTGGTTTCACCTGGTCTGCCACAGGTTTCAGCATTGATTTGTTGAACAGTTGAACCCCTGTCCGAAACGTCAAGACCGGCTTTGGGGCCCACCAAGCCTCCTGTTTAATGCGTACCTCGGTTCTTTTTCCGGGGTAAAGTGGCCGGGGCCTGTGGCTGACATAGCTGTATGTAATGCGGCAGTGAAGAACGAATGGAGTTGTGCCTCCTTCCATGGCGTTCAGAGGCGCAACATTCACTGTCGAAATGCCCTTTGAATTTCATAGCAGGCGAGGGATTCCTGGATAAACCGAGCGCCATATCAACTCGTGAATGACTTCATCATTTGTAATACTTTGTCGTGTAACTCTAACCGGTGAACTGCATTCGTTGTACAAGTGGATTGGTACAGTCTCACACAAAAACAATGGATTCGTACGTTTCCTTACTCTGCCCAGGAATAAGATATTTCTCGTAAGCTTCATGAACAAGCTGGCTTCTGGGATAACGCCGCGCTAGACGGGGCTTCGTTGTATGCTGCTGTGTTGTGTTTGACGCGAAAATAGCCCTCATGACAATAGTTCTTCGTGCCGGTTTATGTCGATGTATCAGTTGGTAGTTGAATACTGATCTTTGTTGTTAGGTGTTGATGTGAGCAGTGTGATTTGCTGCATGTAGTGGCTAAATTGTTCGTTCATACGTAAGATGATGATGATGATGATGATGATAATAATAATAATATTTATTAACTGCAATTGGGTTGTTACCCGGTGACGATGGTTATTTTACAAGTGTAGAAAACATGAAATTGTTTACTAATAATTGTAAGTCGGGAGGGCTACATGAGAAGCATGTAGTGGCAACTTGGAATGTTGGGAACCATCTCAGCATTTGCTTATAGACACAGGGAAACCAAGAAAAACCTGTGTCCAAGTGGCCGGTCGCAGGACCTCCCGAATACTGACTTCTAGCCAGCAGTCCGGCATCTAAGATGAAATTGGAAGGATGCAAGCGATAAATAAACAAAGAATGCGTGTTTGCGTGGGCTATTTGTTGTGGGTGTATTCAGATATGTGTGAACATGTTTCAGGGTGATAGTGGATCTTCCGATGTGTATGTGAGTGCCTATCGTGCGTTGCAGGGAATAAGGCGAGCCATGGAGATCCGTTGACGTGCGGTGCAACTAAATGGCTGAAACATTCCGCTGTGCTTACAAACCGAATCCGTCTTTTGCGCGGTGCAGTATCTATTTACTGTTATTTAACGACGCTGTGAATTGCAGAGATCAAACAGCGTCGGTGATGAGTGAATGAGTGCGAAGCATTGGTGGAATGATACTGACAGGGGAAACGTGAAGTACTCTGAGGATTATCTTTTCCAGTGCCGCATTGTGCACCACAAATCCCACAGTCCGGCGACCAACCGCCCCACGCATGGGCCACATTTCCTTCACCTAACGCAGGCGGTTAGTTTGTGCTTCTCGCCGCGGAGGGTTGGTTTTGCTCCTAGGTCGACGAAGTGGCATTGGGGGGCGGGTTTTGTCTGAGTACTTCGGTTTTCCCAGACGGGATGTAATTCCACCAGTGTTTTGTATCCATGTATTTGTCGTCCGGACGCTTGAAAAAGGCCAATATAAACCGCTACGGGAGAATAAAAACTGCATAATCCTTTAGAGAATGAAATAGACGCAGCGTTTTATTCGGGTATGTGCAGAAGTGACGTGGAGCACCGCGTGTAATTATGTTCTCAGAGAGAGGAAAAACAGGTCCAAGGTTTTTGTACGTACGTATTTGACGCAGAATATATCGTGCCTCGGTAGAAATGCTGATACCAGATACTGCTCTCTTTCGACTGGCTTTTTGAAGAACCCGTCTTTCTTTATGAAGGATATGTTTGTGGAGCTTTGAAGCATGCCATGATATCTGAAACTTATATGAGTTGATATGTGAATATGACCCAAAAAATGCATTAAACATGTTCCCTGTCAACGAGGATCGAAAACGAGCAAATGCGTTACGCTGCTGGAAGCGTTAATACTTTAATTTTGCCCGTTTGGCTGTAGCATTGTGCCCTGCTGTGTCACGTAAAAAGTGTTCACTGCGATTGAAATTTTAATCAGGCTCTGTGCAACAAGGGACGTAGTGTGCTGGAAATTGCCGAATTTCTGCATGAATCGGAAGTTCCAGTGAAACGGTCGTTGTCCATATACTGGTATAGTACTTCGTTGCTGCCGTTGTGGGCCCGGATGAAGAGTCGACAGATGTCTGCAGTGCGATGTATATATTTCACAAACTGTTTATTTGTGTACGTACTTCCAAAATATATATTTGTTTATGTTTCCTAATCGCATATTTGTTTACGTGTTTTCCAAATGTATGTTTGTTTACTTTTTTCACAAAATGTATATTTGTTTACATATTTCCTAAATGCATGTTTGTCTGCGTGTTTCCAAAATGTATACAGTGTATTTTGGCCGTTCTGTACACCTCACATGACTAGTGCCGTTCTGCAGCCCTCACATGACTAGTGCCGATCTGTAGCCCTCACATGACTAGTGCCGTTCTGTAACCCTCACATGACTAGTGCCGTTCTGTAGCCCTCACATGACTAGTGCCGTTCTGTAACCCTCACATGACTAGTGCCGTTCTGTGGCCCTCACATGACTACTGCCGTTCTGTGGTCCTCATATGACTAGTGCCGTTCTGTAGCCCTCACATGACAAATGCCGTTCTGTGGCCCTCGCATGACTAGTGCCGTTCTGTAGCCCTCGCATGACTAGTGCCGTTCTGTGGCCCTCACATGACTAGTGCCGTTCTGTAGCCCTCACATGACTAGTGCCGTTCTGCAGCCCTCACATGACTAGTGCCGTTTTGTAGCCCTCACATGACTAGTGCCGTTTTGTAGCCCTTACATGACTAGTGCCGTTCTGTGGCCCTCGCATGACTAGTGCCGTTCTGTGGCCCTCACATAACTAGTGCCGTTCTGTAGCCCTCCCATGACTAGTGCCGTTCTGTGGCCCTCACATGACTAGTGCCGTTCTGTGGCCCTCACATGACTAGTGCCGTTCTGTGGCCCTCACATGACTAGTGCCGTTCTGTAGCCCTCACATGACTAGTGCCGTTCTGTAGCCCTCACATGACTAGTGCCATTCTGTGGCCCTCAAATGACTAGTACCGTTCTGTAGCCCTCACATGACTAGTGCCGTTCTGTAGCCCTCATATGAGTAGTGCCGTTCTGTAGCCCTCATATGAGTAGTGCCGTTCTGTAGCCCTCACATGAGTGGTGCCGTTCTGTAGCCCTCACATGATAGTGCCGTTCTGTAGCCCTCACGTGACACGTGCCGTTCTGTAGCCCTCACATGACTAGTGCCTTTCTGTAGCCCTCACATGACTAGTGCCGTTCTGTAGCCCTCACACTAGTGCCGTTCTATGGCCCTCACACTAGTGCCGTTCTGTGGCCCTCACACTAGTGCCGTTCTGTAGCCCTCACACTAGTGCCGTTCTGTGGCCCTCACACTAGTGCCTTTCTGTAGCCCTCACACTAGTGCCGTTCTGTAGCCCTCCCACTAGTGCCGTTCTGTAGCCCTCCCACTAGTGCCTTTCTGTAGCCCTCACACTAGTGCCGTCCCGACGCACCGAATCTAAACTCCCCGTCGTTCAGTCCGCCGTTTTAACACCTTCAGTGTTTGTCGACTTAATGTTCATCAGCGTTTTCGTCACTATCATCATTATCGTCATCAGCAGACACAGCATTACTGTAATTTTTAGGCGCCTGCCTGTGAGCCTCGTCATGCCCTTCTGTCTTTCCGCTTGTAGTAAGTGATAACTTCCAACAGACGAATTTTCGTGGAATTTTGTTTTTTCTTGTTAAAACTTATTTATACATTCCGTTTGTGATTATAGTCCAACAACAATTAGACAATTCATATGAAATCTAAATACATTTGTAATGATACAGTGTGTTTCTTTTTTCTTTGAAATTGGTGCAGAAGCTGTTGACGGCAGACGGCATGTTCGGACGGACGTAGGATTTTTTTTTTGCGATAAAGCTGCCTTAGTCGAAGAGATCGTAAAACATACACCCTGTACATCGCCGTGATGGAGCTTCATATTTTGGGGGCTGTTCTATGTGCGTTACAAGCTGGGCCGAAACTTGGCAGTCCGTACGTAACAAAACCTCTGATATCTCGCAGTGTATCCATTATGATCAATTTTATGTCCAGCTAACGGTGAGGCACGGAGAAGTCTTACAGAACGCGGCAAATAATCTTTCAGATACACGCATCTTCGGCGTGTTTGTTGGAAGGAGTCACGCGCCCCGCGGTAGGGACTTCAGCATAGCGAAGGCCTTAGATGTTAGACGCTGCGGTCATTTCCCAACGTGTTATCGTACCTTCGACCATCTGTCTGTCTGTCTGTCTGTCGATGGCACCGCTACGTCACACTTTAATGCGCCGTGCTCAGCTCCTCCGCCACAAAGGCGGTTTTCCTGACCATTTTTCACGACTTTCCTCAGTCAATCCCGCTAGGTTTATATTAAATTAGGCTGCGACCGTTTCCTTCCCAGTCCGTTATCCACAAGTCATCCTTCCTTCCAGTGACAGGGTCTGTGTAGTCTGAGATTCTGACACTGTTGAGTGGTAAACTTTGAATACGTAAGTAGATAAGTAAATAAATGAATGGAATAAACAGAAGTAAATAAGTAAGCAAATAATGCAATAACGCGTTCACGGCCATACCTTGTAATACAGTTCAGAGTTACTGATTGTGTCTGGTACGATTGTCGGCCTCTTTTATATATCGTTTTGATGTTCTGATATTGCCTTGGTTGGCGTGATTCTAGTCGCCATTTTCCGCCAGTCTCTCGAGACAGACACCGGCTCGTTTCTTAATCACCTAACACGGGCGGAGTGAGTGTTCGCCTGCATGTGATAAATGTTAGCGGGCGGGTGAACTGACTAATTATTGCTTGCGGCACGTCGTTAGGCTAAACGCTGTCGGGAGAAAAAAGCGTCTTGGTGTTGCCAGCTGGCGTTCTGTTGTAGGTCATGGGCTTTTGTTTATGACGGAAATACCAGCGTTACCCTGAAACATGTCTGAAACGGAACGGAGTCCCTGCGTTACCCTGAAACAAGTGTGCCATGGACCACGTGACGATTTTGTGACAAGAAGGTTTTACATTTGACAACATTGTAACTTAATATCCTACAGTTTTTGTAATGGAAATCGATGGGGAGCGGATGAAAGCGGAGTTCACTGGGCTTAGTTCGAAGGAATGTGACGTAATGACAGGGAGTGCGCTGTCCGTTGCTGTGTTCAAGGTATTTCCAGTCGCCTGACCACGCCGTTTGGCTTCGCGCCCTGAGGTGCCCGCGGAGCCTAAAGGTGTGGCGCATGCCTGGCCCCGCTTGTGTCATCGTCGAACCGCGGACTGCCACCAACCAGAACTGGCTTTGCAGAACCGCATCCACATCGCGCCGAGTTGTTTAAAGAATTCAGTTAATCTGATTTACATTCAAGAATTGAATTTGTTGTACCTCGCAGGGAACACAAAAACTTCCCGTTACAGAAGCAGTCGGTTAGTGCGGAAGAAGTAAGGGTAAATTTGCCCCTGTGCGCTCCATGAAGGTATATGGGAGTAGAGGTCTGGCTCCACTAACTCTTGACCTCGACGCTAGATGTACGCGGGTTATTAGCTTCGCGCCCCGGTTTCTTTACCACCGGGGGAAGATTTTCGGTTTCCATTCATTATGAAGCTGTTTTTAGTCCCAGAGCCAGTCCTGAAGCAGTACAGCAGTAAGCATCACTCTGTGATGACGTCATGGAGCTGCGCGCATTTGGAAGTTCGGCACTGGTTGCTGTACTCACCTGCCGCTTGACCTTCAGGGAAGTAGTCCGCAGTACCGATTGGATGAGGGGCTTATGTGGGCTGTAGCACCATCTTTACGCTTTATGGGTTACCTCTTGTTCCTGCCGGGGATAAAAACGCGTATCTTCGCTCGGCCTGCACGCAGCCATCTCTCTATCCCACGCGAGGCATCCTGCTTGCGTACGGCATGTATGTATTAGATGTTCATGTTGCGTACTTTACAAGGTGGCTGGGAATTGTGAATTTGCGCACCAAATTTTGTTAGAGGTTTGGAATTCCGGTCTGCCCCCTTTCGCCCGAGTGCCGTTTTTTTGCATACCCTGGATAGGCGCAGTTATGGTGTACATGTCACTGTTATGTACAGAATTTGATTTTTGATTGCTATCCCAACACGAACTGTAGAACGCCATATGGTCGCCGAAGTGGACCAGTACTCTGTCGATATTAGAACTCAGGTTTTTAACAAACAGGAGTAAGTGCTGTGGAAGAGTCAATTTTGCATTTGGTTTCTTTCTCGGTGAATGCATACAGGGGCAACAGTGGAGTGCGACAGTTTTCAGATCGCCGTTTTGATGAGTCGCAATGAATATAAGAAACACAAAGAATTACGATTGCCAGCAGTAAAGTGTCGTTTAATATTTTCCTTCTTAAATATTACGTCTCTGAGTGGTCTTCTGCATGCAGTACATTCCTGTGATCGTCATCGGAAATTAACCGTAACTGCACAAGGGCGCACAACTTGCCCCCGACGTTGCGGGACGTTAGTAGTTCTGAGTGTCGTCACGTTACGGGTCCAGTTAGCGCCACTGATAATCGTCTGCTGGAAAACTGTGGTTAATTCTCGATCACAGTTACAGGAACGTACTGCATGTCGGGCGGAGACAACTTAGGGGATGTAAGGTAAGGGTAGAGTTCACCCTATAACAGACCACGAAGGCCCAGAGAGGGAGTAGAGATATGGCTCTACTCTTTCTTTAACCTCGGCGCTAGATGGGGAGGTGGTCAATTCCACGCCCCGGCCGCTTTACCCCCGGGAAATAGCCGGTACCCATTGTATAGGAGGCTGGGTGGACCCCGGGGCCGATCTGGACGGGTGCGGAAAATCTCAACCCCCACCGGGATTCGATCCCCGGTCCGTCCATCCCGTAGCGAGTCGCTATACTGACCAAACTAACCCGCCCCATAATTAGATGTACTAGTATTCATTAAATGGCGGCATTGTACTGGTAATGTTCCGCATATGTTTGTTTGGTATGTTCAACCCTGCAGGCTGGACGGTCCGGGGATGAAATCCCGGTGGAGGCGAGATTTAGCGCACCCGTCCAGACCGACCCTGAAGCCCTCCAAGCCTCGTGTAAATGAGTACTGGTTATTTCTCTGGGGGTAACGTGTCTGGGGCGTGGCGTTAACCATCCACCCCCACTCGTTTCAGAGCGAAATATACTTCTTGTATTCAACCCGATTCATCAAAAGAGCTACCTGAACGTCGTCACATTCTGTTCGCGCGCCCGGTACGTGCCGAATGAAGTGTTCCCCTGAGCTACAAAAGCGAAATGTCGTGCAGCCAGACCAAGGACTATCACATTGGCGAGCCCCACCGCATTGTGTCCAGAGATCGATTAAAATAAAAAGGCACCGAAGCCAAGAAACGAGCCTGGTGGCCGTTATCACTATTTGTTTACTTGGACTGATTGGATTGCGCACCCGCGTGCTTAGTCTTGCACGGTCCCGGCAATTCCAGCACTGATTGTCGGGGTCCGTCAGCGATGCCCTCACTGATCAGTTGGCAGCACTTCCAGCGACCTTTGGAAGACACAACGGAGCGCGTCGTCTGTCCCTTATATAGTTCCTTGCACGCTGCATCAAACATAGTTTTGGTCTTCCCATATTTTTCTAGCTTTTGTCAAGTGTCTTCGATCATAGGTTCATACATTAGACTAAGGCTGGCGAACCTGTGTGAAGGCGCTAATGCCCAAGTTGTTTCCAAATTTCGAAGAAATCGTTTCGCGTGCCCATGGGAATTCTGAAGAGCAAAATCAGGCCTTGGAGTCGTCCATAATTATTATTAATTACTTATTATTGATATGTGGGCCGGGTAGCTCAGTGGTATAGTGACTGACTACGGGCTGGACGGTCCGGGATCGAATCCCTGTGGGGACGAGATTTTCCGCCCGTCCAGACCGGTCCTGGGGCCCGCCCAGCCTCCTGTACAATGGGTACTGGGTCTTTACCGGGGGTAAAGTGCGGCCGGGGCGTGCTGCTGACCACTCACCCCCTTCTAGTGCCGCGGTCATGGAAGAGTACAACTATACCACTACCCACCCTCTGGGCCACACCGGGCCTGTAACGGGATCACTTTACCTTTATATATATATATATATATATATATATATATATACACGCACGTGCGCGCGCGTATTCTTCACAATTTGAAGACGCTGATCGGGCAAAATAAACAGTATTGGGACAACAGTGAATGCCGCGTGCGAAGGAAATCTTTTCTGATGCCAAAATAAACAGTATTGGGACAACACTGAATGCCGCGTGCGAAGGAAATCTTTTCTGATGCCAGTTTGGGCACGCGTGCCATAGGCCCGGCAGCCCTGCCATAGACGATTTGCTGGCGTGCGTTTGCACTTGCTCTTTACATTGTCACGGCACTTCATAGATTCGTGGATCGTAGCACCTGTCGTCACTTCCTGTCCAGTCTTTCTGTTTCCGACTTAATGTCGTGTTGTTACCTCATCTGAATCTCACTTCTCTCTCCAGAATCTCGTTGCTCTCCTTTACCCACAGTTTAACGCTTGCCGCTGTGTTGTGTGGTGTTGGCTTGTGAACCGCATTATGAACTACCGGGAGTTTTGCAATTTCCGTCATGGCATTCCCTTTTTATATTATAATGTATTAAAGACAGTGCATTTTTAGTTGCGTTTCGCAAACATGGCTAGCGCGAATATTAGCATGGTAATGTCTGTCCGTCTGTCGGTCCGTCAGCATGGAACAACTCGGCTCCCGCTGGACGAATTTTCATGGTAGGCTGCATTTTTCGAAAATCTGTCGAGAAATTTCAGCCGGTACTGTACATGAAGACCGATATACATTTTTGATCATATCTCGCTCATTTCTTCTTATAATGAGAAATGTTTCATACAAAAGTTGTAGAGGAAATCAAAACACGCATGTTGTGTTCAGCAGCCTTTTCTTTTTCGAGAATCGTGCTTTTTATGAGAAAATGTGGAAAAATATTGTACAGCATTGCAGGCACGTATAACAATATGGCGTATGCGCTTTTCTTGCTGGATACCTAAGGCTACAAACACACACTCAGGTTGTGTAATGCTCACTGCAATTCGGCTGCAACAGTGGTTGCAAGAACGCGTCTGAACGTTACGTTATACGTACATTGTCTCTCTTGTTTTATTTCTGTCGGCAAGATCCCTGGATACATGACAGTTCTAATTTGCTCAGCTCTTTCCCTTTTAATTGCTGCTTTAACCCTAACCGTACGTCACCATTTGTAGAACACTTTACATCCTTTAATTTTTCCAGAGAGCAGAGTTAGCTCGTTCGGTATTGTGAGTAAGCTGTTGGCTGGGCGACCAAGTAAGGTACCGTGGTCCGGGAACTGATTACTTCCTTCTCCAAAGACCCCAAAACCGGCTGTGGATTCCGCCCAGCCACCTTTCCAGTGGGAACCAGTAGGTCTTTCACCGGTGGAACAGCGGTCGGTGTGAAGCTCACCACTCCCATCTCTTGACGACGATAAAAATGCATGGCTCCGTACTTCCACTCCTCCACTTTACCTTATGGCATGCACAGGAAAAACTTTAACCTCCCACAGTTTTGATCATTTTAGCGTCCAGCGCCATAACTGCAGTGTTGTCAACACTTCCGATAATTTGAGCTGCATGGAGTGACGGAGAACATGGGTCCAAGAAGCCGTGTAACTCGCTGTCGGAATATCGCTAGATTTGTGCCAGAACCAATTGGTACTTGAGGTTTACAGCATCAGGCAGCAGCCCATTGCTGGGGTGGCGTCACTGTCTGCTGAACTGGGGTAGTGCCAGATGCCAAGTAATGTAGAGACACTTAGCAAAACGCAGTTTGTCTTCGGGAATGTACCGTAGGAAATTGGTTGCCTAATTCGGCGTTAAATGTTTTTTTTTACCGTCAATCCTTCAAAGCTCACCATAAGTACTGTCCACCGACCAGGAGAAAATTCTTGTACAGTGTGGGAGAGTCTTGGCGCGGTGCGGGAGATCGTTGATTCTAGGGCAGAGTAGAGGACTGCGATTGGTGGGAGCGACCAGTAACAACTCGCGAATGCTCATTTCTCGCATTCGTAGCAGCAGGGGGTTCTTCCTGGCTGTCTGTCTGTATGCCCCACCTCCCATTGTATTCGTGTGTTGTGTAAGATTTTCAGAATAATTACCGATTTTTTCCCCTAACAACATTAACGCAGGTTTTGTTTTCTTTGAGGTACGAATTGAAGTTTTGTATGTTGAAGGATTCTGGTCTTCATAGTGTTTAACACTGCATCCGAGCTTGGCATGTTTCATGTCGTTTAAGTTGCAGATTACTGTGAGTCTGCCTCTGTATTTTCTTGATGCCCAAAAATCTTTTGCGATCAGAAAGTTGTCGTAATGTTGCGTCATCACAGCCTAACAATTTTTCTACACTTACTAATTGGACATACGTTAATTGCGGATTTTAGTTTTTCTGTGTGCTGCGGCATGTCAGTGTTGTCTTAGGAAATTCCATGCCTAGTTTTCAACTACCATATTTTCCCGGTCACCGCATTCCGGTTTAACAATTTCTAGGTCTCAACATGGGCCAGTGAATTTTTAACAATGCTTTCCGTGTTGTTTCTGCACAGCCTGCAGCCAGGTGTAACTCACTTAAAAATTAATTTCTCAGTGGCGCTGTAACCTTAAAAAATATTTGTTAAACAACAGCGTAAGTCCGTGCCTTCAATTCCATGATACACGCAAGTCAGAATCATCGTTACCGGAAGGTGACAGGTTAATGGATTGGATGCTGCATGTTGCTGTGTTGTGGGCATGTGGATTGAGTAATCCCGTACGTTTCAACAGCAGCATTGGGCCTTGGAAAACTTCCCCCCCCCCCCCCCGGCTGATACTTTGTTTGCTCTAGTCCTGCACTGTGACAGCCATCCTGGTGTACACCAAAGCTGCGTACTGCTGGTAAGTCACCCACCCTGCCAAACCCACCCACTCTCGTTCGATAGCTATTTGAAGCGAACACACCCCCGCCCCCCCCCTTCCCCATGCTACCAATTATGGTCCTGTATTATCAAGAGACGAGACGCGAAGCCGGGGGTTTTAGTGAATCGATAAAAAAGCGACTTTTTTTGGTACAACGGGCGCTACATTTCTAGTTCACCAATTCATAGTAATAAAGTCGTTTGAATGTGTCTGTCTCTGTTGGCTGTGCCATGCGCGAGGCGGGTACTCGCTTCCAGCCCCCCCGTCCACCGGATCCTCTGCAGAGCATCCACCTGTACGCAGACGTATAAGTAGCACGAGTTCCCTATATGGACAGGTCACGTTGATCTGCATTACCTATGGCATTCGAATTGGAACATCCGAACCTCGCAAGACGGTACAGCGTTATGTAACACATCAATTATTGCTGCGACACTGAAATGACTCTAATTATTTTGATGAGGGATTTTACTGACAAATGGAAGTATTTTTAATCTCTCTCTCTCTCTCGAGCAACATGTTACAGACCCTGTCCATTATGTATAAATTTATGAATTATGGATTGCAGGCAATTACGCTGACACTGTTGGATGTTTGAAGGTGCTTAGCTGCCGTCCTTCTCTGCCTTACAGGCTGACAACACAACAGCGGGTTTCCTCATAAGCCGAGACCTCGAGCTTTGTTCGTGCACGCTCCATGAAGGCACATGCGGAAGACTTAGGATAGTCGCAATCAACCTGAAAATCGGCCCGGTATGGTGTGTGGTCACGCCCCGGCCACTTTACCGACGGAGAGAGAGTTCCCGATAGGACGATGGGTGCCTCCCAGAGCCGGCCTGTCTTCTCCGTGTTGCGATTCATTAGAAGACTCGTTGGAGCCGGCCAGCCCGTAGCGTACTGACTGTGACGCATCGCGTCTAGGAGCAGGCTTACAGATTACTGTCAACGATTCTAAGAGCGCAGATGGACGATTTCTGACATTTTCAGTAACGTATAGAGTATGCGGGTTTTGACTAAGTCGATTACACGAATCGCAGACATGACGGCCACAAGCGGTAGTCGTAAAGTTTATTGTCATCATTTTACTTCCTAGGCTCGTTGCCATGACTCGCGAAAAGCGCCTGTTAGCTCTATCTTGTCCGTCTGTCCGCAAGCATCAGCGCTACTCCCACTGGACGGATTTCCGTGAAGTTTGGCATGGGGGACTTTTAAAGGAAATCTATCGAGAAGTTGCAAATATCGCTAAAATCGGACAAAAATATTGGGGATTTGACGTGCAGACATGGCGGCGCGCTTTGTTGTTGCTGGCGACAATATGTCGCAGTAAAAGTGCCGTCTTCGAATAAAATGGTATCAGGCTGTTATGATAGCCGTGGAGGTAAAAACATTACGCGAACGCGCCGCAGCGTTGCGTTATACGTACATTACCTGTCTTGTTGTTTGTATGGAAGGCGTGTACGTACATGCGATCTTTTATGCAATTTTGAGTAATATTCTTTTTGTCAAAAGAAATGGAACGAGGCTGAATGCAGGTGGGCGTTCGATCTTTTACACCTGTGATTTAACGTAGACAGGATGCGCACGGAAGGTCGCTACCGCCAGCAGAACGTTCTGCGAAGCATTCCAGCACCATGCAATATCCACACATTCAGACACGATACATCGACCGTCACTTCTCATTCAGTGCAGTTTTAATGTCTGAATGTGCGGGTGTCGTATCGTCTATAGCTGAAGGCGGAGTTAGACATATTCTGTGATCACCCTGTATAACATCGCTCATTTGAAGCCCTGCCGGACCGCGCATCCCGTTGTCATGCATTGCAATGGATCACGCATTTCTTTCTGTCCCTATGTGTAAGGCATTTCTTTCATTATGTCGGTTATCTCACGATGTTGCACCGTCATTTTATCTGGCGACTGTCCTTGTTTTACTCCCCCTTGGCCTTGCACCGCGTGTGGCTTGTCGGGCGAGTGAGCTATGGTAGTAAGATAAACGACGTAGCGTAAGTGGCAATTCATAGTTGTCAAACAAAATAATGACCTTGTCCATAGTTCTGCCTGACCGATACGTTCTGTCGTAGAACCTTAATTACCCAACACCGATTACTTAAAGACGGCAAGTCCATGATGATGGTGATGATGATGCTGTTGATGATAGTAATAATAATAATTATTATTATTATTATGACGCAATTATTCTCACGACAGTTCCATAGCCTCTTCCAAACCGAGTTCTCCGGAGAGGGCCACATAGCGTTTCCTCTTTAAATTTCAGTTTCCTCTCGTTCCCTTAGGGTCAGGTTCCCTGGTAGCCGCAATTAATTTGTATTATCCACGGTAGCTGCAGGATGTTCCCGGAAACACATTATTTGTGAGAAATACAGAACAGTACAATAATTGAAAGTGCATTTCCTTCAAAATGGCACCCGTCGTGCATCTTTACACTTCTGACTGTAAAGATGTTGGAAACATTCCTGGAAGTCATTTTGTGAAAGACGTTTCAGCTCTTTGTTCGCATTCGTAATGATGTCAGTTGCGTAATGATGTCAGTAGTATAATACAGCGCTGATTCCAGTCGAGGGAAAGTCTGTAGACAGGTCAGTTTGGGGGATGCTGCGGTGTCGTCACATTGTTCTTTTTGTTAAGAAATCCTTGACCAAAACGTACCGGTGTGCTGGAGCATTGTCGTGAAGGAGAAACCAATTGTTGGTTCTCCATTTTCTGGAGTTTCCTTCTGACCGCATCGCTAAGGCAACGATCACATGAATTTTGCTGCTTTTGTGGCTTTTTCGGTTATCATGTTCTTTTGGTTGTGTGTTTTGTACACTTTTGTTTAATTTTGTAAATTATGTATTTTTATTGTTATGTTTATGTAGTCTTATTGTTATGTACTGTTCTGTATATTCTGTCTTCATAGTGCCAACTGGCACTCTTCGGCTACCCTGACTGAGGTTTTTCCATGCCTTTTCCTCAGATGTAAGGCAAATGCCAGGGTATGACTCGGAAAGACGTGGCAGTTAGTTTGACCACCCTGAGTTCAGATCCCAGAAAGCCTTCCAACCAAAGTTGTTAATCGTGTCGTTCTGTGTATTGTTTGTGTGTAAATGTGTACTGTACTACTGCCACCGGGTGTCAACCCAAATGCAGTTAACAAATGTATAATATAATATAATATCATATCATATCAATAATGTCAGTGTACATGTCTTTATTTACAGTAGCAGTTACTGTAAATTATACCAGCGAATTCCGGGAACGTTTTGAAGCTACTAAATATTGACGTCGCACTCCTAAACAGGGTTTCCCAAAGACTTGATCGTGCAGATCGAATGTTACAAATATCGATTGTATTCTTCTGAGCTGTCATTTTGCAATAAGGAACTTGGTTATATTGATCTTCTTCGGTTCAGACCGAAAGGGAATATTAATCATATAAGCGGCCTATGAATAGGTTTGACATATATGAACGTGACAATAAGAGTAAAGTGTGTGTGTCACCGGCGGTACACACGTGTGTCACCGCCCAGCCCGCTGTACAGTACAAGGGGACTCTTTCTACTCTGGTATTCAGACGGAAAATAATCTCGGAAAAAAATGTTAATAAAGTTTTAGAGAGGCAGATATAAAACTCATTAAAATGCTTGTAACTGATACTGATGAGTGCCTTGTTGGTCACTATTTACCGTGGAATGACGTGTCGATGACGTGGTACTGGCAAATGCCGTAGGGCCTGTCTTATACAACGATCCCCTCTTTACTGTGCGGCCGTTTCCGGAAAGAAACCGTTTATGCCAGTGTTTCCCGGGGGTAAAGCGGCCGGGGCGTGGCGTTGACCACCCATCCACATCCAACGCCGAGGTTAAAGAAAGAGTAGAGCTTACCTCGCCACCCATAAACCCAATCCATCGTCCGTACCTCAGGGTTATGTGGATTCGTACCCTACTCTACCCTGGGTCACGTGGGAGGCGGTAACAGGAGTGGAGTGTATTCCCTGATGAGGGTTGCCACGACACGCTGGCTGACGGGGCTCTGGTCTACCCAAGACAAGGTGGAAGGTATCGTGCTAAAGGCTGCGTGGCACTGGGGTAGTGATGACATTGTCTTAAATGATCCCCTTGGGGGACCAGGTCGCACCCCATGTATGTAGGCCTTCCGTCCACGTGGGGCCCCGTGGACGGTGACCGTATGTTTTCCCTATTTTCGTGGGAGTGCTCCTTATCTAGGGACTTTCGATGAATAAATAAACCATTGGCTCTGGAGACGGAGCATCACCCTCCATAAGGACCCTGTTGGGGGACATGGAGGGGGGCTCATTTACTGGGTACTTTGAGGGAAAGGTAATTTATTAGGGGGGTCAGTTCACCGGGAACTCTGAGAGATAGTTGAAGGAGGGCTCTGGAAGCGAACATCTCTGTCTGTGAACGCTGTGTGAGGGGAACCTGGAGGAGGCTTCTTTAGTGGGAACCCTGAAGGATATGTAGAGGAAGGTTCTGTTGACGGGCATCTCTTTCCTTGGGGAACCTGGAAGGGGGCTTATTTACTGCGGACTTTGAGAGACGCATGAAGGGGGCTGTAGAAGTGGAGCGTCTGACTCTGAGGGAGCTCTGTGAGGTGAACCTGGAGTGGGGACTCCGTTAATGGAGACCCTGGAAGATATGTAGAAAAGGCTCTGTAGACGGACATCTCTCTCCATACGGGCTGCACTGAGGAACCTGGAAGGGGGCTCGTATACCGGGACCTTTGAAAGACGAATGAAAGAGGGCTCTAGGATTGGGACATCTCTCTGCGAGGGAGCTGTGTGAGGGGAGCCTGGAGGGAAGGCTCCTTTACTCGGAACCTGGAAGGATATGCTAAGTAGGGCTCTGGAAATGGGCGTCAGTTTCCATAGCGACCCCCGTTTTGGGGAACATGGAGCGACGCTCTTTCTCTAGTACCTTTGTGAGAAGGTAAAAGTTTCTTTATGTAGGGAAATTCTTATGAGGAATTTGAGAGATATGTAATAATGGCCCTGTAAACGGGCAGCTGTCTCATTAGGAGCCCTGTTGGGGAACCTGGATGGGGTTCGTTTACTGGGGCGTTTGAGAGAAAAAGAAAATGCACGTCTGGGTTCCTTTTCTTGGACCCAGAGGACATTGAAAGTTAAGTCTGGGGGCCATCTGGAACTTTAGCAAGGAACAGGGCTCCACTGAGCTGGTATCAGATTATGGGGCACAAACGGCCCGTCTATAAGGCCTAGGAGCATCGGGACCGTAAGGGCTTGAACCCCGATGTTAATGTAATCTATTCTAAGAGCTATACCTCTGCTACCCCTTTGGGCCTTGGTGGCCTGTTCTGTGGCGAACTTTACGTTATGTGGTAAGTGACCCTCAAATACGTGAAGTTATTAAACGTGAAAAGCGCGAATATGCGAAGCTGCGTAAACCACGGTATAGACACATTGCTGTTACATTCACTCGACTGTTTGTGTTTGTCTTGGAAGTTTCCATTTCCACGGGGAAAAATGTTCTTCTACGTACAGATGTGTTTTCTTTGTATTCTTTTTCATGTCCGGTTTGGTTCGTTCGGAAGACCTGTACCCGCAGACGTGATTGGGTCTTTTGTTTTCAGTTTGGTCAAAGAGACTACGGTTCGGCAGCTTTTAAACATAGTGTGTTTCTTTCACCTAATCCCCGAGCACGGTAACTTTATCGCATAGAAGGGCTTCATCTGCCGAACCTTTCCATGTCACTTGCCATACTCAGGGACGCGATAAAAAAGACGTCTCTGTCTTCGAGTCGCGCTGTTCGGCAGCACTGCCGATCCCGCCGCACCATTTAACCAGTGGTTCTGTTGTCACTTAACAATTGCAGAGTCACAGACCACACCATTAGGCCTGTGGCTGAGGCATTAACCTCCAACAAGCGGAACCAAGTTCAAGACCCGGGCGATACTTGTCCATTTTGCTGTAAAAAGGAGAAGGCTGCGCTTTTCGCGTGTCTCCACGATTTCATAAAGTCTGCATCTCTTCTGTTGTTTCACACCACCGCCATGTTGTGCCTGATGACAGCCGTTAGTGTACGAACCGCCATGTTTAACACAAAAAGTTAGCATTTTGCCCCCACACATTATGCATCCAGTAAACAGTTGTTATTTAAGTACAAGAATTCGCCAACTTGTAATCCTTATGGACCCGGACCGTCTACTGTGTGAGATGGGAACTGAGCCTGTTTTTGTAATGTCGATTTCTGAATTCAGTCTTCAGAGGGTAAAAATATTCGTAAGTTTTGTAGCCAGAAGCATGACGCTTTTATACCATCAGGCAGGAGATCGGGTCCTGTGCCGCCTCCAAACCACCCCTGGGGTCCACCCAGCCTTCTGCTTAGTTGGCGTCACGGGTTTTTCCTCGGGTGTATAGCTGCTCTTCTAAATTTGGTACTGAGGTTCTTCATTGTCTTGCACTTCTTCCGAGCGCGAGACTCAATTAGGCACGAAGAGAACGTTACCTGTCTTGTTGATTGGCAGGCATTTGCCGGGGTGCTGATAAGTCCTTAGCCAGAACAGGAAGGAAACAAACTCGGAAGCATGTCAGGGACGCGCGCAATTTCAACAACATCGAGACGCGAGCTGTCATCAATTTTTTTTCTTGCAAGGCACGGCGCCGAATGAAATTCACGCCATTCTGACAGAAACATTAGCTTGTTTCCTTCCTGGTCGGGCTAAGGACTTATCAGCACCGCTGTATTTGTGTAGGTCTAACATAGATTTGCCGAAAGAGGAAACCGAGACGGAGGAAGTTGATGAACATTCTTGTTGGACTGCTTGACTCTCAATATAAAGGCACTACATTCGTTCGAAACGTCACCCAACGACGCAGCGTCACATCTCGGAAGACCAAATCCTAAGCAGCACCATTTTGAGAACCTCAGACCTTGCCAGTATTGCAATGCTGTATAATGCAGAATGTGCGCAAGCACAGTCACGGGGCATGGCTGTAATTGCAGCCATTTAGTTTGAATAGAGCCAGCAAATATGAAGGTTGTCAGGAGATACTAAGCTTCTGAAAGCGACCTCAAACTGTCCATAATACAGGGAACCACCTACATGCTGTGGCCACCGTAGTCATGGGAAATCAATAGAGCGCGTGGCCTGTGACAGTCGAACAAAAAAGGAATGGGGTATCTTCGAAGAATATTCCTCGATGTAGGTTTCTGTCGTCACGGACGTCATCAGGTCTGTGACATTGTTTAAGTTCTATTGCGATAATAGGCCTACACGACAGAGGGTGACATGCAGACTGAAGGGATAGAGCTGTCTTTATGTTTGCAGTGTCGGGGTCGGCACACAGTTGGTGCAGAACAGGTGAGCGCAGCTGGTCTCGTCTGATTTGTAGTGAAGACATGGACATGCAGCTTGGAAGGCACTTGTAGCCCGAGGGCTGACCAGAGTCGCTAGAGGGTCTTAACCCGAAATCGACTTACGTCAGCACACCAGTTGAAAATGGGAAGGGGGGGGGGGTTGCCCGTCAATATTCGAAGAACGACCTGCGCCTAGTACTCCTTGTCTACTCGAGGCTTTTCGCGATTTTTCTCAGCCTCTGGTATCATCACACCTATAGGTCTGATGATACCAGAGGCTGTGTAATGCAATTTTGAGCTCCTGATGATGAGCACATGTGCTCGAAACATGTAGAGGCATGAAATAAAACTTATTGTGAAACATTTTGTGCATCAAGTTGGTTAAAAACTGAGATAAAAGAAACTTTGTTCTGTTGACATCTTCATGACGACTGACAACTGTCAAGCTGGCCGTTACAGTTTTTAACCTGCTTTTTTTAGCGGTTTCTCAGAACACAGGCTTCGTATCTGTTGAGGATTACCGGGGGGGGGGGGGGGGGGTGGGGGGGGGGGGGGGAAAAAGGAGGAGGTTGGGGAGGCGGGAGTTTTTTTTGTTTTTTTTTTTGTTTTTTTTTTAACGAA
>Ga0131853_10006955_pt1 | contig 20442 bp, 8 predicted proteins | sample TergutLab28metaG_FD_92764 | JGI IMG/M metagenome (GOLD analysis project Ga0131853, IMG submission 92764) | Labiotermes labralis P1 segment gut microbial communities from Petit-Saut dam, French Guiana - Lab288 P1 (version 2) (version 2) | ecosystem: Host-associated > Arthropoda: Insects >...
CAACCCCCCCAAACACCAAAAAAAGAAACAAAAAAGTAGACAATGTAAAAAGAAAAGAGGAGCGAGGAGGGGGGGGGGGGGGGGGGGGGGGGGGAGGGAGGAAGTGAAAATTGAGATTCACAGCAATAATATAATTGCTTGTGGTATATTGAAGTAGTCCTGGGACATTCTTGAAGCAATCCTACAGGTACGAAGTATAACTCAAAGACCACAATTTGACTCACACTTCTTTGGATCCACCAATGGATTCACATCACAGCTCAAACATTTTTCTTTTGTTCTCTCTACACTCACAGATGATATCTTCACACAATTATTTTGTCAACAGTGCAACATAAAAGTAAGATCCAAATATACAATTCCAACCATGACATACATATATCGGTATCACTGCTTTCCAAATGGGACCCATATACGATAAAGCAGTATGCACAACAGAGGCCACTGTAGAACAGGGTGTTGCAAGATGGTAAATCCACAAACATGACCAGGCACCTGCAAAGCCAGCACATGATTGACGGAGCACACTTCCAGCAGCAGCATTTTAGCCATTTTTTTTTAAATTTAACCAACAATGTTTAATTTACTAACTAAAACTTTCTGCATTTTACTTTTCAAACTTCTGGGCCACCCAAACAGAACAGTGAAAAATACAGCCAGTTGTGAGTAAAAATCAATACCAAAAAGGGGGCAGCCAAAAATCTGTTTCCCTAGAGTGACAGAAAACAGACAGGTGGTGCTGTCCACACATTACACAACAGGATATGTAAGTATATATGAGGTAGCATGATAACAAATCGTCGTAACAAATTGAACATTATCCTATCCATGTTTTGTGCAACAGATTGATTTTACAGCACTTAATCCAACTAATTACACATGTAACCATGAACAGTGAATCACAGAGTCCTGCAGTCCACAGTGATCTATTGTATAAACATCAACAGACAGCCAAAGGATAAAACTCCCTTCAGAACGAAGATTAGTGACATAGATGTTTGTCTGCAACTATACATAAAATTATCATGAACTGTAAAATACCTGTAATTAATCCACATTTTGTACATAATTTGCAATATTTTAATTGCTAACACTGTATTTAACTCTCTATATGCACATCTTTGACAGCATTTACTAGTAAAGTATTCCTCTGTCAATGACCTCCCTGAAGATAGCCTATAGAGGAAGAAACATGTAGGATGAGCATAACAAAGTAACAAATAGTTATCTGTGGTTACATGTGCAATTACTTTGAATAAATACTGCACAGCCAATCATCATTGCCTGTGTTTCAAAGGACAATAAAAATAGAGGATGCAAAAGAAGAAGAAAAAGTGGATGAAGACATCTGCTGAAAAGGTACAATTTTAGCCACAACAATTCCCCAAGGGAAATGTAAATATTTTTGCTGCTAGACTACAAAGTTTCTTTACAAATGTTCCTTTTTATTTTTGGCAAGATACTGGACATGATTACATCCCTTATTCAGAAAAGACATGATTATGGTAGACTTGTGCACCACCTGGAGCCAGACTGTACACTGTCAACAATTTGTACAAACTCTGTTGCGCAAACTGTTTGATGGCGCATGAGCTGCCTTATAAAAAAATCAACTGTAGTGCTATCTCTGAAAGATGCTTCGAGATGCACATGAGACAATGTCATCACTATTTCATAGACTGACTGCAGTCCTTCCCCTTGTAGGTTTCTTGTTGCTCATACAGAGCAAAGAATGCACACTGAAACTTCAACCCTACTGATCTACAATTCCAGGCAAGATAAAATAAATAATAAAGTTCTCCTAGCTGTAAAGTAAAAATCAGTCCCATTACAGGCCTGGAGTGGCCCAGAGGGTTCCCAGATTACATGAAAAAGGCACAGGATGGTGGTAAGGTTGTAAGCCTTATGCACCAGCCACTTTTACCCCCAGGAAATGCTCCTGGTACTCATTTCTGTCAGAGGCTGAGTCGACCCCTGGGCCATAGTGTGATCGGAAGGATTATATCAATGGAAATTTCCAATGACACCATCCGGAATCGAACCAGCGACCTTCCGATTTGTAGCACAGCACCTTAACCACTGTGCCACTGCGATCATCCCTGGCTATATTGTACACCATCTAAAATCCAGCACTCTACTGATAAGCACTTGCTTCACATTTCTTTGAGATTGCAACTCTAATCTGACAGTGCACACTGAGCACTCAACTTTGTTATTCAAGGAGGGAGCAGCATATAATACGAAAGAAAAACATCTGAAACTCTAGTTTAAGGGGTTAATTAATTAAAAAACAAACTGCTAAAAATCAGAACAAAAATACAATGAAATATACCTCCTTTTTATAAAATTATGCGTGAACAAATTGAATCTGGCAATTTAAATCCCACCATTCTACAGACTGCACCTAGCATTTAATTCTGGCACCAATGGGTTAAAAGCATGAAACACCGAAATCCCCCATTGTCTCAGGAGCTCCTCTGACCTTCTGTTCCACACCACTGCCAACCAATCCTTTTAAATTCAACGGACATTCAACCTTTAGGTTCATTTCTGACAGATTCTGCAAGGCAGTTGTTCTTTAGGCAACATTATGTAGCTTAAAATCATATATGTTGGTAATATGCCACCATCTGCCAATACTCTTAACATGACAGTTACTTGTAACCCATTGTTTTCATCACCATAGATTTTGTCCCACCAATACTGACAGTATAATCGCAAGGTCTACTGAAGTACACGGCAGTTTCATCAGCATTTCCTATATGTCACAGAATGTAATCATTCACTCTCAGAAGTGCAATCACATCACACAAAAGCAACAAGTTTCTCCTTAAAGTCTGCTGGTTTCAATGAAAATTTTTTGGGTGTTATATTTATCAAACTTACCTTTTGGTGCTTCCATCTTTATAATTCTGCATTTGAAACCATGAACTTCTTTGCTGCACTGCAATTACTCATTACCTCAGCATAGTTAAAGAGCATTAGTTTACAGTTCTACTGTATAAGTTTATACCAATTAGATAAAAAGAATGTTTTGCTAAAATAAAGAAAGCAATTTTAAGAACGTCATTACCTGTTGACCACCTCCATAGAATGCAATGACATCTCCATGTTCACAAGTACACTGAAGTATTCTGTAATTTGGCTGGACTGCATTAGCTTCAGCAGTACCTCAATAGCAATGAGTGGATTGCTTTCAACCAAGTCCGGAAGCTACAACCACATCACCAATGGTGTGTCACTAAGAATGGTTTACTATACAACACTTAGGTTTGCCATTAAATAAGATTCAAGATTCTCACAGTGGTAAATATCAGATGTAGAGATTGACCTACAAGCAATGAAAATTAGCTGCAGAAGCAAAAGGCAAATACAGAAAGGGGCATGTCATAATCAAGGTAGTTGAGAGGACTGTACAGCCAAGAAGTAAATTACTCAGCTATGTACAATTTCTAAGTGGAAATGTAACATTACTGCAAATGGATGAAACCAATACATGAACTATGGTGGATGTCACCAGAATCATTAATTTGGCCTGGGAGTAAACCCAGAGAAAACTAAGCAAACATATAACCTTTTGAGACCACCTTATCTTCAAGCACTGGATGTCCATTGACAAGGGAATGTATCACTTGACATCTGGCCCTTCAAGATGAGGCCATTATGTCATCCTGAAATGTTAGGCAACAGACGTCCAGTGACAGACCAGGACATCCCAGATGAATGAAGATCTTGGCAGTTTATGAAACTTAAAACTCTCAACGCTCACTGGATCAGTGAAACACTTATTCCCTTTTTCCATTTCTGCAGCTCTGACTGGCCAGAATACTAAAACCATCATAAATACTCAACACATTATCCTCTTCCCGGTCACTTCAGCAGCCACCTGAACCAAATATGGTCATCATAATGAAGGAGACAATGTGTTCTCCCACACTGTCACAACAAACCTACCATACTACATAGTGCAAAAACACCAAAACAACCATCACTTCAACTACATCCACCATCACAACCCAAAAATTTTAATGTTTCTCTCTTCATACATAAAAAAATGTAAAGTTCACCCCAGAACAAGCCACGAAGACCCAGAGGGGGAGTGGAGGTATAGCTCTACTCTTTCTTTAACCTTGGCACTAGAGGGGGCGGGTGGTCAATGCCATGCCCGGCTACTTTACCCCCTGGAAGTGACCTGGCAACCATTGTATAGGAGGCTGGGTGGGCCCCAGAGCTGGTCTGGACAGGTACAGAAAATCTTGCCCCCCACCGGGATTCAATCCCCTGACCATCCAGCCTGTAGCAAGTAGGTGTACCGACTGAGTTATCCCGGCTCGCACTCTTCATACATACCACACAAAATTCAGGATTTCAATCTGATTTTCACCACATGTGTTATGCACCTTGTTTCACTCTAGACACTGCTCAAATGTGTTCAGCAATATGTTTCACCCTTGATCCTCACCAAATATTTAGTGCAAAATATTTCATTCTCGATTCTTATCACACATAGTGCAAAATATTTCATTCTGGATAGTGACCAATGTTTTGTGAAATATACAGTCGAACCCGCTTTAAACATCAATTTTGGCGACACCTCGTCTATAGTGACAGATATTCTGTGGTGCCAATTAATTCCTTACTGTAAACCATAACATTATACTCCTCCATTAGAACAACACTCATTTATAACAACACAAAATACTCAGTCCTTTTCATGATGTTATAACCTAGTTTGACTGTATTTAGTTCTTGATATTCACCATGTGTGGTGTGCAGTATGTTCCACACTAAATACTCACCTTGCTTGGAGTAAGTCCAATGTGATATACTAACTTTGGGTCATTTTCAAGTTCAGCCAATAAATGCTGCTGTTGTTGAAGTGTAAGGGCACCCTTGAAAGCACGAGCCATAAGCCTTTTGGCCTCAACGCCCTCACAATTAGAAACGCACATAGTTACATCATATGCTGCCTTATGTTCTGATGGTTCTGTTGTATTCAACCACACCAACTGAAAAAAGTAATTGGTCATCATTTGTAAAGGATGCTAATTAAAAAAAAACTTACAATAAAGTCTTTTACATAAGCAAAACTGTATCATGCTACTCAAGCATTAAGCCCTTAAAACACTAATTACCAAAATGTACAGCTACAGAGTTGACTGATTTTAAGTGGCAAACATACAGAAAAGAAGAACCACTGAAACAAATGTACTCGCAAAAACTAAGAATTACAACACTGTACCTCATCCTCACAACTGTGTATGGGGGGGACCACACGCAAGAACTCTGGCTTGTAACACTGTTCTATTATTGGCTTCTGCCCCACCAACAGTGCTTCAGCTGTTTTCTTTGCGACACTCTGCTCTGGAAACAAACTGCAATACAGAACACAGATGTCACAGGCACAAGACATTCCAGAAAGAGATTTGTTTAGATGCTTCCACAAGTACAAGGTCAGCAAAACTAAAATAAATATACAGTAGAATTCTTTTAATCTGGCACTCACAGGACAGAAAAGGTGCTGGATTATCAAACAGTAATTTAGTTCTTACAGGTGATTTTTTTGTTACTGCCCTCTGAGAATGTGCACTTGCCACATACTTTCATTTAATCAAAGACATAGCTTTGTCAAATATCAGAAGCCCAGTCACAGGGTTTCCTTTGGAAACACATTGCAGGAAACCACTTATACAACACCTTGTTGAAATGAACCAATTTAGACTCTTAAATACCTGTCATTTTAAAAGGTCCTTCACATGTTCACTTGATGCTGTATGGTAATTGTTCCTCTTTTTCCTTATATCACAGATAGCTGACAATACAATGATGTGTAGAACCATAATCTCTCTTTGGTTTTCACCAATTTGAAGCCTCCTAATTGTTTCAAGTTTCTGAGGAATCACAAAAGTTACAAGTTTCTCCTTGCCTGCAGTCCCTTGTTTACTCACCTCTGGATATTCTGATGCTATTATAATAGCCTGATGGGCTCAGTAAGGTCCAGATAACCCAAATTAAAATGCACTGAAGTTACAAATGGCAAACTCCTGTCTTGAGACTATGTTCCTCAACTGCTAAACTATAAGGAGTGCCAGATGATCTGATGCCAGGTGAAAGAATTCCACTGTACATCTCACAAATATATTCTGAAATTCCTATTAGGATTGCAGTATTCTGGGATGTGATGCTGTGCACTCTTGTACACAGGTTCCAACATTCTGGCTCAACCTGCTGCACACACCTTCAATCCTGAATATGGATGCAGCAAGTTATTAACCATTTGCCACACTACAAGCCACCACATCCAAAACGTTTGCAGTTCTAATATTCAATGATATGAGAACCTCAAGTGTAAATTACCTGCTATTGTACACTTGAGACATCTAAAATTTGTCAGACATAGCCTCAAATGTTTGCTCTATTACCATTATGTTTAAACACACAAAACTGTTTCACATAAAATCTGTAGATATTTGTTTGATCTCTCAATATACCACAAATGACAAGCGGTGATTACTCTTACCAAACATAAATGAAGATTTCATACCATCGTTTAATAAAAGGCTCTACTATTTGTAGCAATTTCAAAACTGTACATGGAACAGCATTAATGTTCCAGCCAAGAAGTTTGTACTTTCTGTTTTGGAGTTTAACTGACACTATAAATATGAAAATGCAATATATACCATTCATGCTAACTGGTTGACTGTTTCAGAACAGAACAAACATATGGACACAAATCCAGTCTACTGTCCTTGAAGGAAAAGAAGAATGATAAAGTCATCCTCACGTTGCCATTTTTTTATTCTTTCAACTGCAAAGTAAATACTTGCATTTTATATGCAAATTTCAATAATGTATACATTTTGAAACTAATGTACAAACATAAGTTGCCATGATAAGCCTCTGAAACCACTAAAGAATTATTCAAATCACATTCACAAATTAAGCTTAATCTTTCCTCTCCTAGGTCAAAAGATTAATGACCTCATAATTTTCCCATACATGTCCAGCGTTAGATGCTTATCATTGTGAAATGACTATTGTACTGCATTGTATTTTTATTCATCCTTCTTGACAGAATTTCTTCAGGCCACAATGATACATCATTTGCTAAATGTGATTCAACATACAAAGAAGCCAAAAATTCTCCATCACACAACACTTCTTTAGCAAAAACCCAATTACATGCTTTCACCTGTAGAAATCCATCCTCAGCCTGTACAAAGTTGTATGAAAGGAAAATAAAATAAATACATGAATTTTGTTCATCTGACTCACATGGGGTCAGACAGTTGCCAAATTATTAACTACTGTGGATTATCAGACAGCATACTAGGGATAATATATAACCAGCAAAAGAAAGCAGGACATTTTGCATGTATCTTACATAAGAAAGAGGACATATCATCAGCAAAAAGAAGATGAAGTATGAGAACATATTATGTAACACTCCTCCATATTTCTCTGCTAGGAATTCTTTAAATTATGAAATCCTGAGTGAGATGTTCTTTAAGAGTGTTCTTCATAGTTTTAAGTTACTCAGAATTTCAGCACTGAAGTTTTCCCAGACATTCTGAACATCAACTACTGTTTTATTTTTGACTCAGACAATGATAATGTAATATAATTACGAATTTCTTTAAAAAAATGTAGATTTTTTTTTCAGTCCCATTAAGATATGAAAAAGCTTTGAGAAATAACAAATAGTCAAACACCCAGATATTCTACAAATTATAAAAAACATTATTTTTTTTTAGTTCCCTTGATATACTGAGCAACAGTCTCTGCTGCTTAATTTGATTGTTGCTGCACTTTAATTAGTTTTGATTTTAAGCCACCTACTGAGAAAAATATTTGGCCCAACCTATGAAAATGGATCCTGGAGAATAAAAATTAAAGAGGAAATGGATAAACTAATAAAACATGAGAACATAATAAACTTCGCCAGAGCGTAAAGGCTAGGATGGTATGGTCATATTGAAAGAATGCAAGAAACAAGAATGGTCAAAGCAATATACCCCTGGAAACCTATTTCAAAGAGGCCAACGGGGAGACCAAAGATACACTGGGAGGATGATGTTAAAAAAGATATACAGAGGTTAAAAGTGCCAAATTGGAAGACCCTTGTCCAGGAGAGAGGAAGATGGAAGGAAGTGGTTGGGAAGACCAAAGCTCTGCACTAAGAGTTGTAGAGCTGTACTAAGAAGATTTTAAGCCACCAATTTTCCAGTCAATCTACTGGACTACAACAGGAACACCTTCACAGCCTTGTGACTGCTTGCATCTGCTGCAACTTCACAGTAAGACACAGTGTTATTTTTTAATACCTGCATTATGTTTATCATAGTATGCGGTGCAATTCCCGAGTTTGCTTCTGTCTTTGTTCGCACATTTCAAAATTTGTGGGCTATTTCAGAATCAGGAAATACTGTTTTGAATAGAACAGAAGCACAATCCACTCTCTTGTAACTCCTGTGATTTTCACAGTATGAAATGAAAACACACCTTTTGCCGCTATACAGCATCATCTGCTTTGCTTCCCAATGAAGTTAAAAAACTTGTTACTTTCACCGAACTTGTTTCACCTCTAACGGCTTTTTCATGCTTTTAGAATGCCACGTGGGGTCGAGGATCAAGAGCACCAGAGACATGCAAGTTCCTGGTTTACTGAGCAAGGATTTGGCTTCCCACTTGTTGCAACCATTTCGGAAACAAATACTTGCTTTTTAGTTTGTCCATGAATTTAGGTTTTCTTTTCCTCCTTGTAGGAACACAATAAAAGGATACACTAACGAAAAAGCACACAACACAACCTCCACTGCACAGCAGACAATTAAAAATGAATGACTGGATCCAGGCTCTGCGAGGATGCACTCAGATCCACAGGAACTGAGTGAAAGTAAGTTCTGAAGTTGAAATGTGGCCTACGAGAACTATGAAATTTAATGTATGTAATGACTGCAGAAAAATTCAGTGTGACTATCAACAAATGCCAAAAACCCAGACTTTTTGGAAAATTTAAAAATCCCCCAGACACAACTCTGAAGCCTGAAAAAGAGGACATGTCCAGAAAAACCCTGACATATGGTAAACTTAACCTATATGAACCTCGCTTCTTACATCTAATTTTTGTTACTGCCTTCTGTGTTTCAGGTGTGCAATTAATGAGAGAAGTATTTCATTTGGATATCTCCTCCATCTGCTGGTTCAGGGTCACCAGGGTCCTCTTCTATGTTCTCCACAATCCTCACATATGAAGATGTTGAGGACTAAGAGACAAGTGGTCAAGAGATACCACAACAGACACTACTGGCGGCATTTTTGAACATGACCCTGACACCTGCCTGTTTCATTTATGCAGCTCCTTGCTGATAAATAGGAACACTTCCAGTCTTAGGAATACTCTCCTCTACAGACAGATAATCAGGGTTTCTGAATTATAGAATGTAGGATTACAGGAATTTTGCTGTATGTAATATTATTAAAAACTTCAGATCTCAATTCTGTCACAATTATTTAATTTATGGTTATAAATATCATACAAATATTTATGAAAACATTAACCCATTATGATGGCATGTTACTTTCAGTTCTGGTATTAGCAGCTATGAGCCATGTAGCTTAAAATATATTAAAATCATACGTAGTTGTTACACAAACAGAAAACAAAGATATGTCAGAAATTCCGTACACCACGGAGGTCAAAACCAGGGATGGCACGGTGTGTACTGCATGGCACCGAACTAAAAATTCATATCTCATATACGATGTCCATATCATTGTAAAATTATACATGTGAAAGTTATGTAGTTTGAATTTTTAGCTTGGTAGTATAGATGCCTCTTCATTTGTTGTTCAAGGATTCATAAAGCTGAACACACCTACAGTCTATTGTCTTACTACCTAGATAGTGAGACACAATAAACAACAACATTCTCAGGCAATTAGTCACATCATAAAAGGTAAAGGTTCAACCCAGAACAAGCCACAAAGGCTCACAGCAGGAGCAGAAGCATAGCTCTACTCTTTCTTTAATCTTGGCACTAGATGGGGGTGGGTTATCAATGTCACATCACAGCTGCTTTACCCCAAGAAAGATACCTGATACCCATTGCACAGGAGGTTGGGTGGGCCCCAGGGCCAGTCCAGACAGGTACAGAAAATCTCGCCTCCACCAGGTTATGATCCCCAGACCACCCCACCCGTAGCAAGTTGCTGTACTAAATACTCTATTCAATCAGTCACATCATAACTTGGACAAAGACTAATATTCCAGGGTTATGTGGTGGCTAACTGTCAGTTGTTGATACATGTTTGCATTGTCTCTCTTGACCCATCCTTCCAAACTTCTTTATTGGTCTGCTGATGTACTATTTGGAGCCATGTTACCCTGTGATTCATTTTTCATCCAACTTGATCCTCAGCAGCTTAACTTGGACTGTAGCTGTTCATCTACATATAAGATTTCTGCTCATGTCCATTGAAGTTCAGTCATCCTTCTTTCATCCAAGTCTTTCTTTGGTTTGACCTTTGGGTGTGGTCTCCACATACTGATGTAGTGCCTTGTGATTCTTGCTCAACCTAGGCTTGCCATGCTGTTAGTCTGAATGGTGGGTTCCATGTTTGAATTTGAAACATTCTCTGCTGAATTCGTTCAGGTGTAATCTTAATTCTACGGCTTCTGTAATAACTCAGTCCACATGACCTGATATCTTGCTAGCTGAATCTTTATGCTGTGGTCCATTTTTATGCTGTGTTCTGCCCCTGTCAATCTGTCTACTTGATGGAAGGGTAGGGGTTTGTCAAGTACTTATTGTCACATCTCCATGCAATGACCTGTCTGCCCAACATATACAACATAACACTCACACGTTATGCTGTAGAAGTCATCTTTTAGTGGTCTTAGTCCATGTGAACTCTTTCCGGTTGAGATGTGTATGGTCTTTATGTCAAATTGCGCAAGAAGTCTGCCAATCCAGTTAGATGCTACATGCCACCCACATGGGCCCTCCTAGTCCACTTACCTCTTTGGCGTAGGGTGTTGCTCCCATATGACATTCTGTATCTATCCTAGGTTGATGATCCTATTATACTATTCCTCTTTACCAAAGGTGTACAGATTTTCAAAAAATTCAGCAGCTGCCTTAAAAACTTCAGGCACAAGAAGAATGACATGATGTAAGTTTCAAACTTAGGACCCAAAAATAACTGGCACCACCATGCAAAATTTAGCTGCCTGGGTGACCTGACACCTGCTATTTGTACAGCCCTGCTCTTTACAACCTCTGAAACCTCTTCTAATAGTACAAAGACAGGAACAAAAGACAGCAGCAGCTTTCTAATTTCCAAATCAAGGTCTTCTTTTTGCATAAATTTTGTCTAGCTGGTAATAAGGAGATCACGAACAAATATGGGAAAGGTTAATAGCCATAATGTACATAAGGTTATTATCAACAGCAGAAAACTGTAAGCTGGTGATACCACTACAATTATACAGGGTGTTCCTAAACTAGTTATACAAACCTAAGGTGTATTAACACAGAAAGTAGAAAACTTACAATATTATGATATATATCACATATATTTAATTGCCATCTACAGATATTCACAGATGTTCAATGTGGCTGATTTTCATGGACTGCAAACGAAGGTCTGCCACACATTTTATATTGTCTCATCTGCAACACAAGGTCAACCCTGGCCTGTGAAATACACAGTCAGTTTCAATGAACCGAATGTACCATGCTAAATTATCATTGTTTGGGGTGATTTTTTGTGATACTTGGTCCTGAACTTTCTCTGACAGAATAGGGCAACTGTGATTCGTGTAACCACAAACAACACTGTACGCACTCCGCACCGACATACGACTCCATGATGACTGGCAGGATTTCTAAGCAGCTCTGCACAAGGCAAATGCCATCTGGTGGTTTGAATGAAAACTTGAGGACTAGGCACAACTTTTGAAATGCACCTGACAATATTGTAACTTCTGGTTCAGAAGACTCTGTGTAACTAATTTAGGAATGTCCTGTACAATAAATCAATTACACAAAATAGATGTAAAACAAAACACCAAAATTTTACAGATACAGCTAGAAACAAGACCACCACACCAAGAACAGGTTACAACATATTACACCAAGGCAGGAAAAGAACTGCACAACACAGAAAATACCCAGAATGGAAGCTAAAACCCTAAACAACAATAACACAAACCAACAAGAACTGTGGGTTGTGTTACACATAAAGAGAACATACAAAAATGAAGAAGCAGAATGTTCTATATTGATCAAATGTAAGAATAATACATCATTTTGAATCAACAACACTTCAAGATTTTACCAAAATTAATAAAACACAGACACATATTTTAAACTTCAAATAAGTTTTGAGATACCCAACCACACCATCTGTATACATGATAAAACCCTGGGATCCCAACTATTGTTTGTATACTTTTGAAACCTGTAATTAAACTTAACTGAGGATGACAGTAAAGGGTCAGAACATGTGTCAAGTTGTCATATTTTAATGAAAACAAAACTGTTGTGACTGAAAGAGTGACTACGTTAATTGCATATATACATTATACTGACATGATAAAACGTCACTTTGAAAAAAATATGTCTAATATAACTATATACTCTTTATACAAGCAGTGAATAGGGAAAATAATGCACAGTGGAATTATTATGGAAAAAGATTTCAGTGTGTCTTATAGTACTGCTGCTCAAATTGTATCACTAACCTCACAGAACCAAACCTTGTTTCACTGTCTGGTAAAATGACAGGAATACCAGACCGACTGGTGTGGGGCAGCTCAGACTGCCTCTCTGCCAATGCCAGCTGAATGCTTGTAATGTCAACACTGTGAAATGTTGCAAGGTCACTGCTCAAGATCTGATTTGCAGTTCTTTTCAAGAGCTGAAACAGCATGACAAACACTGGTTTAACAATAGACTGTCAAGTACTTGTTGTTAATTAACTACATACTATCAGTCAAACGCAAATTAAAGTTGACCTTGTGATTATATGCTATGTCACTCTGCATACAGACATTGAAGCAGGCCTCCACATGTACTACACCTTGGTTTTACGTGGAGATGAGTAATTACCATATATTCTCGAATCTAATCCACACCCTTTTTACAGTTTCTGAGGGCTAAAAAGTCAGATGCGGATTAGAATCGTGTGCAGATTAGATTTGCAGTCGTAAGTTGGATTTTGGAAAAATGACAGAGCCATTGTACGTACCATAAGAACAACACAACACAATAGTTTATTATTTTATTTATTATTTATAATATATAGTATATTATGCAATATTTATAATTTATTATTCATCAGACTTGCCGTCATCACTCATAACTGAATCGTTATCCGTCACCCAGTCACTATCATCAGCTGTGGTGCATTTGTACCGCTGGCAGTTAAATGGCCACTTCACACACAGCGCGTTAGTCAGAGAACGGTTAAAGCATTGGTAACATCCAATATTATTCAATCAGTCTGCCTTGTAGGCAAGGGGCGGTTGAAGGAAAAGTGCGTATTAGAACTGCGAACTAAATTTTTTTGGTTTAAGAAATCGGCAAAAACTAGTGTGGATTAGATTTGAGAATATACGGTAGTAACCACTTGATATTAGACTCTTACAGGTCAGAACACAGATCATTTATATGCAACTACTATCTCCAAAACTGCAAATCAGCTAAGTTGAGGGAGATGGCAGTAGGCAATATCACTACCATTTCTCTTTCAGGGCTGTGTGAACTTCCCCAGTACACACTATTTTACAGAAAAATCACATAAACTAAGCCACTATAGTTTCTATCTCAAACCATATGACATTCACCTCTTTTGTTGGGTTGGTAATGAGCTGTGCCAGGAAGTTCTTTTCCATTGTAGAGAGGCGAGGCAGTTGGCCTGCATATTCAAGCTTACGTGTTGAACCTTTGTTAGTTTCTTCAGGGGGATGCTGTAATGAAAATAAACTACAATACACTTGGCATTTTGTTCTATCTGCAGTGTAAACAATACGTCAGTTTTAAAATACTGCATTATACAATAATTCACATGTTTCAGACATCTGGAATGAGTGCAAGAATACTTTCTGATTTACCAAATACTTTCTTCTTGTAGCCCTGTGTCAACAAAGCACCTCCAGAAATATTGCTGTCATTGAGTTTTGAGATTTTCATGGCAGACTCCACTTATGACACCATGTAGTCTGACAGGTTGTAGCTAATGTTTGAGAGCAACCTGCTGTCTCCATCTTGAACCATGGAAGATTAAGTATGTTCCTCAAAATGTTGTTACACATCCTATCATAGCACACAGCATCACGACCCACAACATTACAATCTAAATACTGTCACTTTAGTAAGTTCTGTAGTTATGGAAATTAATTCATAATAAACCATGTCATTCTAAGCAAAAGGAGCTTCCAGTTCCAACCCAAGCCAGCTGATAACTAGCTAAAAACAATTTGCACATAAAAAAAAAAAATCAAGCTCTGATGTGACTGAAGTATGGACACTAGACCAAGTTGTACATGCAGTTGCTTGTGAATCCAGTTTGCAACATGCAGACATACCTTCCTGGAAACATTTATGAAGTGGTTGAATGTGAGACTGAATAACATACAGAGAAGGACAGCAAGCTGTTTCTGTAGTTTGCAGTTGGCAGTTTTTTTTTAAATTTGGTACAAGATGAAGCCAAACAACTTCAGGCTAGAATGTTTTATGTAATCTGTCACAGGACCACTCACTTTCTTTTTGTTTGAACATGCTGTTGCACTTGAGTGGTCACATTAATTTTGAAAACAACTTCAATATGTTATTTAATGTACAGTATATTGTTTCATTTTGGCTGATACAGGAGTTAGCAGAGCTGGTAGATGGGCTTACTGGGTGCGGTAAAATGGCAGGGGGTTGGTGTTTAGTTGCTTGGAACTTTAATGTAACATGGTCAACTGTACTTACAGGGGTGGACAGAAGACACTAGACCAAACCTGATACTGTCACTGTACAAGTGACTTGCTCCTAGCCCACCAATTGAAAATTCCACCAGCCAAAAACCATGCACTGCACTATACCACAGTTACGTTCTGGATCCAGGACAGTGCAGTCGGTATAGTGACCAGAGTATGGGATGGACAATCAAGAAATCATTGTTCAACTCCCAGAAAAGGCAAAATATTTTTATCATCTGCAAAGCATCTAGACCAGCCCTGGGGCCCATCTAGCCTCCCCCTATCCTCCATTTACATGGAAAAGATAGTACTGCTGCTGTATACTGAGTTGCTAGGTACATTTCACAGTGATAGTTATAGTGTACACTGCAGGTGCTCTATTTTCTCTAATTCCCAATTCTATAATCAATGACTGAATATAATCCTCTAGCTAATGAAACACATATTCATGTGTATTCTGTGCTGGGAAAATATACCACCTTCAACATCTGTACCCAAACCATGTTCACATCAACAACACAGTGAACTGGAAGAAGACAGCCAATGACAGAGGACAATGGCTTACTAGAAGGAAGAGAACCCCCTAAATGCAGGGGTGGAAATGATACTTCCAACTGCAATTCAACTATTTTGTACAGTTTAGCTCCACTGGCCCTACTGTAAAGGCAGTATGTCTGCTATGCCTATATCACCACGAAGCACACAAAATGTTCACAAGTTTTAAACAAATTGGTTTTCGTCGAATGCATAGAGCCAGAAAAATCTCACCAATAAATGAATGAAGACTGTTGCAAAAGGGTTTACAGCCATCAACTCTCCTCTGTACAGATCATGAAGGAGTGTAATGGCTGCCAGTCTCTGAGTTGGCTTTGGGAGAAGATCTGCTTGCTGCAGAAGCAAAATGATGGCACATCCCACTGCAACCAACATCAGCATATACAGTATACAGTAGCATGACCTAAGGCTGCAGCAATACCAAAAATTTCATCCTAGAATAATTAATTACTGAAAGGCCATTATATAAAATTTAAAAAAAAAGGAAGAATTGCACAGCCACATACAGGTAGACACAAGAGAAGTCTTTGCTGCAAGTCTGACATCAGAAATTTAGTGAAAAGAGTCTCATCTAATGCCTAGCCACAGAAAAGAACCCAAACTAAAACAACCTATGTTCTCTGTTTTCTGCAGAAAAGTGAAGTTGTTATTTTATGTAATTCATAGTGTGCATTTTCTTATATTCCATATTTTTAGAAGCCAACTAAATGCACTAATTACATTACAATAAAACAGATCACAAAATGTCAAATCATGTACCAACCCTACATGTTTCAGCACCAAGGTGCCATCATCAGGGAGTATGTAAACAGCACAGGTTAGTAGGTCCTACACATAATACAGGTGCTATTTGCCCTCACACCCACCATAAGAGTTAAAATTCTTAGTATGCTAAAACTGCAAATTACTTATCACTAAGTACATGTCCACACAGCTGCAAGAACACCACCACATGACACGTGTAGCAGTGGAAGCTCATGATGATGTGGTGATGTTGTTGCAGTTATGTGGATCTGTAATTGGTAATGGGTTATTTGGAGTTTTAACATTTCAAGACTTTTAACTTTTATGGTGGAAGTGAGGGCAAATAGTGCTTTAATTATGTGTTAGACCTACAAACCTTTGTTGTTGATAAACTCCCTGATGATGGCACCTTTGTGCCAACACAATTAGGAATTGGCACTTGATATAACTTGTGTTTTTTAATGAGTCTTATTGTATTTTAATTAGTAAATTTTGTTGGTTTTTAAAAATATGAAGTTGTTATGATATGTAATGACAGATTAGGCTTTTGATTTGGGTTAGTGTCAGATCAGGCTCCTTTTGTAACAGTAATGATGACACTGTTTTACCCAATTTTGTTCTAAACAGTATCTAATTTAAGAGCAGACTAGGTTCTGTACATTGTTTTGGAAACTTTTCCACAGTATTTCATTACCAAACGTTATCACAACAATGCGTAAACTAGGCCACTCTTAAATTACAGACCCAGTGCAAATCAATTCTGAGTTACATAGGCCTTAACTTCATACAGTGACACTGTAATCCTCATCATAAACATGTTTGCTAATGTAGCTACAATGGAAAAACACAGCATGTGAATAGTACTATATTCAAGCTTATGAGTAACTATATCACTATTCTGACTTGTTTTTAAATATCTCCTTGCATTTTCATCTTGTAAATTAATGCCATGTGCACTGCAACATAACTCCAATGTTTCACCTTTGTAATGATCCTGTTTGCTAAAGCACTGGTGTAGCTGTGATGCCAGCGATTCAAGAGTTTGGGACTCTGTGCTCTCTTCATTTAATATCCTGTAAATTAGAAATTATACTGTCACCAATTCAAGGTTAACCACAGTTCCATATGCAGTCACTTCACAGAAGATGAAACAATCTCTAAACATGGCAAACATTTCTCTGTCTCAGAAACGATGCACCTTAAAACTCGTTGGTCTTTCTGGAATTAATAAATTCGGAGGTCGTTATCAAAATACAAAATTCATGTGGTCGACAGATATTTAGAACTGCTTAGTGGTCTACAAAATGGGCACTAAATACAACATTCCTGTGAAACAAGTACCTGCCAATGTGTGAAATAAATAAACAAACAAATACACTACGCGATATTTTAGCTTATCAAACACAACATAAGGTCAATACAGAAATTACCCCAGCAATGACGTTAGGTCTTTCACCGACAAACTCATGGCTCAATCGCTGTAGTCTAAACAAAAGTAACTTCAGGGTAATAACAATTCAAGTATTTTCTACTTAGGGTTTGTATATATCACAGCACATTTCGTAGGTCACTTTCCATTACGATTCACATACGTCTCAACTTTCGAGCTGCAGAATTCAACATCTGAAATACGCTGCTTTAACCGCTACAGGTTACCACAGAACATCTACGATTTACACCGGATCAGAGGTTAGAGCATACCACCAGGTGGTAACTTTGATCCATGGCAATTTGTGTCATTTCGAAATGCCGATGTGGTTTGAGTGACGTGGTTCAAAGTAACACAACCGCCTGTTTTCTGGGATGATACGCAACGTTGAGTGGTAGTGAGGACTAGATGATGTGTGGTTGCGACCGATAAATTCTGTAATTATGTCGCATAACATCGGTAACGCACACACTTACCCGACCATACCACTACACCCATCCATCAAAACCACCAAGTAAAAGTATTAAAAATTCCAGTAAGCTTAGATATGAAGAGTCTTTCCGGTTACGGGACCTGTAAACAGATTCGTTGGTAGCGAGGTTTTGCGCTGGAACATACTGCCTTGATCATCAGATGATCACTGAAGAGAAACCCGCAATGCTCCTCCGTAACATAACCATGTACCAAACCATACGGTGACCTAACCCAGACCGCATTATGAGACCTCATGACTGTGAGCACCTCATATCCTGTGCCAGAAAATATTAAGGACAACTGAAATGTGAGTGGAAATGTCATGTCAGTCAAACCAAATTACAGAAGTGTAGTAAGATTTTTACAGAGTATTATTCCACATTCTTTTTCCACCAACTGTGTACACTTTGTATCATTGACACAATATCCTTTTTTTCTAGACACTGCCCATAATCTAAAACCTGTTAAAAAATACGTTTCAGGAGCAGGCCCTTCCTACTTTGTTCAAACCCAAGTTAACCCCGAATTGTAGTAAACCTCCATGCATATGTGGCCTTCCTAAAATACACAAGACAGATGATCCTTCAAGACCTGTAAGTTCCACTTGTTCTTCTTGTTGATGCTGTTTCTAGATTCTTAAATGAGATATCCATTGGTTGGCAAGACTGAAACATGGGAAAAAAAATTCATAGCCATTTCTGCAGTTACTCCAATCTGTAAATGTTTGAGGATCAGATATACTGGTCAGCTTTGATGTTGTCAGCCTTCTCACTAATGTTCCAGTTGAAAAAGTTTAGGAAATTATCAGTAACAAACCAGTGGAAGATGACACACTGGCAGAACGTCGAGTTCTGGAGGTGGATGCCATCATGGTGTACTTGGAGGTGTGTCTAAAACCACACTTTCAAGCTTCAAATAAAAAAGAGGACATTGGCAATGGGAAGCTCACTGCCTCCAGTGGTAAGCAGTATCTGCACATAATATTTTGAAAAACTAGCGCTAAACACGGAGCAACAGAACTATCATTATGGTACTATCTACAGTTTACAGGAATTCGTGAATCACATAGTCTAAGACCTACCATCAAATTTACCATCGATGTAGAAACAGACAGTGTAATTCAACTTCTGGACATGTTGATCATCAATAAAGGATTTACAATGGACACCAAAGTTTACAGAAAACACACACACAGGCACACACATACACACACACTGGCCATTACCATCATTTGCAATTGAATCGTTCATTCATTCATTCATTTATTTAGTATTCCAGAGATCCACCGAAGTGGATATAGAACTTGTCAGGTACAACAATGGACATAGTACAGAAAGAGTCATTACAATGAAATACTTATGATAATAATATGGAAATAAGTCAAAATTTATACAAGAATGCTAATTGCTCGGAATGTACAGTTCGTCAGTACAATACATAGTGTACTTAGACAGAAAAACATAGTAACAAGCCATGAGTACTAACGTAATGTCCTAGACAGAATCTGAACTTAATACATACAAATATACATACATACATATATGTTCACTTTCCATTAGATCTTTACAGAATGTGTTAAGGGGGTGTGAAGTCTGTTGTCATAATACCATTGTAGGTTAGATTGCATGTAAGACAACAAAGAGTGAGACGTGTGAAATAATAAGTTTTGTTAGTAATAATGAATGTGAATTTGTGGCTATCCTTAGTTATGTAAATAATAAATAAAGTTAGTAACAAAATTAAGTAGCAACTATGTAGCAGTGGCGTAATGAAAGAGAGCTGTAGCAGTCAGGATGCTGATTGATAAAATTTGTCCAAACTATAGAAAAAATGTTCAATGAGATAATTTTTTAATGCGGATTTAAAACGCTTAGCATCGTTTGATAGGGCTTTAATGTTTGATGGTAAGTGATTATATATTTTACTCCCAGAAAACAACACTCCTTTCTGAACTGATGTAAGGTTTGTGGAAGGTAAATGTAGGTTTCGATTGAAACGTGTGTTTAGGTTGTGAATTTCAGAGTTGGATTGAAAAAAATCTCTATTTTTAATTACAAAGACAAGCAGGGAGAAAATGTATTGTGATGGTAGTGAAAGTATTTGTAAGTGTTTAAATAGTTGTCGGCATGTATCACGAATGCCAGAATTAGTAATAATTCTTATAATTCTTTTTTGAATTTTGAAAATACTGTTTGTGTGATGTGCATGCGAATTGCCCCAAAATATAATTCCATATGATAAAACAGAGTGTACATAGGAGAAATAG
>Ga0131853_10006957_pt1 | contig 20440 bp, 15 predicted proteins | sample TergutLab28metaG_FD_92764 | JGI IMG/M metagenome (GOLD analysis project Ga0131853, IMG submission 92764) | Labiotermes labralis P1 segment gut microbial communities from Petit-Saut dam, French Guiana - Lab288 P1 (version 2) (version 2) | ecosystem: Host-associated > Arthropoda: Insects >...
AAGTCGAGGGAGGCGCCGCGCCGCCGCACGGCGCGTTTCGACCGAAAACTGAGCCCTTTTTCAACGGAATCGTCTATAGAAGCGGTCAGCTTGACACCATAAGCGATATGAGCGGCATTTACCGTGGGATGGGCACCAACCTTACCGAAGGCAAGGCTACTTATGCGTTGTCGGTTAAAGACGGCTCATGTTCCGCAATGGCGGTTGACGGCAATTTTGGTACACGTTGGGCGCCCCTGGATGTGGACGGTGCCGAAAGCTGGATTGCTGTGAAATTAGGCGATACGCCGGTTGCGTTTAATAAAGTGATTATCACCGAGTGGTTTGACGATGAAGGAACCCATCCAAATTACCGGTCAGATGCATTCCGGCTTGAATATAGAACTGCCGCAGATGGTGAATGGCTCACATTGTTAGAGGCAAACGAAATTGGCGAGCGCGTTATCGACTTTGCTACTGTGTCCGGTACCGATATACGGCTGTGGATGGGTACGGGGCAGGAGACCGGCAGCGGCGGTATCTACCCGCCCAATATCATACAGTTTGAGGCGTATATTGTGTAACCAATTGAGATATAAGAACAAACCTATGGAATTGAAAACCAGCATAGTATAAATATGAGAGGTAAGTCACTCCCAATCCGATTCGTTTTCAAAATATTCCTTGTACGCAACCAGCGCGGAAAGTACGTCGATTGCATCATTTAGATTGATTTTGTTCAGTTCTTTGTCGATGGATACAGTATAGTCATTGGCATTTTGTGCAAACTTCCCAAGGGATTCTTCTGTCAGAATCCTATTGGGTATGTGGCTGCCCTGATTTTGTCAGTATTAATCATATTAAGTCCCCTCTTGTGGATTGTATTTTTTTGTTACGTATCTATTCCGCTCTCTTTCTCGTACAATTCCTGATACACCTTTGATGTTCTCAATAGCTCATCGTGACTGCCACAGGCTTGTACTGTGCCATTATCGAAAACAATGATTTTGTCCACGATGTTTTTGATGCTGGTAATGCGGTGGGAAACGACGATGCCTATTTTGCCGTTTGCAAGCTCTTTGAATGATTTCAAAATTTGCCGTTCCGACACGGAATCAAGAGCCGCATTGGGTTCGTCTAGGAGATAGATACTTGCTTCTCTGATGAAGGCTCTACTTAGGGCAACTCTCAACCATTCACCCCCGGACAGCTGCACACCGTCATCAAACCAAACGCCAAGCTGTGTTTCCAAGTTGGCAATCCTTTCATTCATTCCGGTTTTGATAAGTGCATTCATAACCGCATCGTCATCATCTATTTTTTCAAGATGACCCAAGGCCACATTTTCTCTAGTTGATAGCTCGTATTTCACATGATCTTGGAACAGCAGGCCAACTTTCCTTTGGAGGTCGGCAGGGTCAATGTCCTGTAAGTTTATGTTACCGAAGAAAACATCGCCTTGATAATCGTTATACAGAGTGGATAGAATTTTGACCAAAGTGGTTTTGCCTGAGCCGTTTTGGCCAATAAAGGCCACCAGGCTATTGCTGTCAATTCTCATACTTAAGCCATTGAGGGCATTGTTCATTTTGTTTTTGTATCTGTATGTGAGGTTCTTGATTTCAATATATGGTATTTCTGTCAGAGGCTGTCTGGATGAGACATTGCTTTGATTTAATCCTGTTTTCATGTCGATGAACTCAAAATATTGACCGATATACAGCACGTTTTGATATATGGAGTTTATTTGTGACAAAAATCCTTGGGTACTTGACTTGATGTTTGATATACTGCGGGTGAAGGTGATTAGATCCCCCAGTAAAATTGCTCCAACAAAGGCTTGCATGACAATGTATATGAACAAAACAGCGGAGATGGCTTGGTCAATTATCGTAATGCCTGACTGGGCAACCGTTCGTTGGTTAAGGAGCTTCCTATCCTGGCCAAGAAACTCCACAGCTATTTGACGGTATCTGTTTCTAAAATAATCTCCAATGCCAAAAACCTTGATTTCCTTAAAGGCAATATCATTGGTCAGCAGATGTTGAAAATACCATTGCTTGCGACTCTTCCCGGCTCTGTTACGCTGAATAAGAAACTGCTTCTTCCCAAAAAAAGTAGAAACAATTGAATTAATGACAGGCATGATAAAAATAACAGGGAGCATCCACCATCTCCATGATATCAAAATCGCACCGAAAGCAATTAAAGTAATTAAAGATTGAAAAGCAAGAACAAACGACTTAAAGAATGCAAACAATTGATTTGCATTCATGTTTATAACCCTTTGTATTGAGTTATATGTTTCGGAGTCCTCAAAATCCTTTAGGGAAAATTCCTTTGTTTTTTCGAGGATGGACATTTTCAGCGTTATACCGGCCTTCATTTGCAACACATTTTCTACATAGCTGGAAACAAAACCAACCAAGCCGCTGAACATATCAAGGCCGATATATATTGCAATAAGCATGGCAATGTGATCAAAACCCATGTCCCCAGATTGTAATGTGTTGATGAGGGATTGCATGACGAGAATGGAGATGCTGGGCATGATACCGAAGATGATGGCGAAGATTACGATTGCTGCTAGGTATAATTTTCCGCCTGTTGTTAGGATTTTTATGACACGAACAAAGAAATTCATCATCTGAGTTGCTTTGCGGTATTTTTGTTTTATCTGTTGGGGCATGGGTTTTCGCTCCTGACTTGCTTGGGGTGGGTTCACTCTCATTAATTTCTTGCCAGGAAACTGACGTATAAACACCCACTTATCCCTAAGTTCAAATGTTTTTTTAAGGATAATTCCGTCAACTGATAGCTCTTTTTTCTTCCTACATGGTGCGAAACTCAATCATCGCTCCATCTCCCCAACTGGATTACCTGGTCAAATATATCTGCCAAGCTTTGTTCATGGTTGATGACCACAACCATTTTGTCTTGTTGTTTTAGTTGTAAGAGCATGCCACGTACCCATGCCAGTTTTTCTTTGTCCAGATTGGCTGTGGGCTCATCGAAAACAAAAAAATCTGCTGGTTTGAGTAGGTTGGCCAACATGTACAGTAGCTGTTTTTCGCCACCAGACAATGCACTAAACTCCCCTGACCATCTTTCAACCAACAAGCAGTCCATGCCTGTATCTAGGGAAAAACCTAGACTCTTCAAGCTTTTCAGTGCTTGTTCGGGTGTGTCGTAGGTACCGTGTTGGTTAAACACTTCAGCCACGCTCATATGTAAGAGCGGTATTTGCTGAGGCAAATAAGCTAGGTTATGCTGGCGCAGGTAAAAGCTATCCAACGTAGCTAGGGGTTCGCCGTCAATAGCCACCAGCAGCTCATCTGTTGGTTTGGCTTTAATCACCCCCAGCAGTAGCTTGAGCAAGGTTGTTTTACCTGCCCCATTGCTGCCAGTGATAGCAGTGAGCTGACCTTTTCGTAAATCCACGCTTTGCTGAGTCATGAGCGTTCGCCCTTCAATGGCATAGGTTAAAGTGCCACTGATGTGGTGGATGCCTTTTTTTTGTGTGTCGCCCTCGGGCACTTGAGGTATGTCCATGAGCTCATTGATACGCCCCACCGCCGCCATGGTTACTTGATAGTTGGCGCGCAAGTTCACATAAAAAGATAGCACCCCCAGATTGCGGTAATAGAGCAATGTAGCAACAAGCACCGAGCCTGCCGTCACACTTCCTTCAATCAAACGAGCGCCAGCGATAATCCATAGGAAAAATGTCATGACTGTCAGCGCTGCGTAGTTGAACGCACGCAGATTTTGCTGAACAAAGATAAGTCTTTTAAACAGCTTTAGTAAGCGCCCAAATCGTTCCTTTAAAAAAGCCTCACCACCGTCTAGGTTTCCCATGGTGACCACATGCTCCAGGTTCTCGAATTGGTTGGTAAAGTGACCGAAAAAACGGGCGTTTTCCTCTCGGCGAGCCAGATCACGCTCCCGAACTCTTTTTTTAAAAAGAAAATCGATGCCATAAAACAGGGGGACTGCTACCAAAATGGTTACGCCTATCCAAAAATCAATCCTAAATAGCAGCACAGTAACCACGACCAGCTCTATCCCACGCAGTAGTGCAAGTGCATAATAATGCACAAAAAGCATGACATACTCACGGATGTCATCATCGATACGTTTGGATAAATACGCCGATTCGAAACTATGGTAGGTCACTGTATCGATGCGTTGCAAATGACATAAAATATCCATTTTGAATCGATAGACTACCTGTTCAATCATGGTTTCGATTTGGACTGTTCTTACATAACCAACGATAATATTGATCAAGTGTATGCCTCCATACACCAGCATTACTACAATGATATCTGACAGCCTTTCCGCTGTGATACCCAAATCAATCATGATCCCATCCCAATAGATGCCCCATACCTCAGACCCAACCCACAACGCAGTAGCAACAGCAATAAGCAAAAGCCTGAGCGTCATGGGTTTGAAAAGGTACATGTATCGTTTCATAGATGTGTCTCCTTTTTTATCTAATAGAGATTAAAAGTCGCTTATTATTTCCGTTTGGAACACACTTCAAAATTGAAAGAGTACTCTGAATGACTCCATTATACCCTTCCAAATGACTATGCAGACTTGCCTGTCTAAAGGAGTGTTTTTCACGTGTTATACGATTTTCATGTTCGAAAAAAGAGTCGATGCTCATTGTTGCGCATACCTCTATCATTTCGAGTGCCTTTCGTTGAAACTGTTCCAAGTCTGTATCTACATGCATCGCATTTAATATAGCTGCTGTTCCAGCAAAGCCATGACAAACAATCATTTGCTGCAACCTATAATTAGCTAGAGGCATTTCAGCTATTTTTACAAGTTCTTTTAGAGCGAATTGCTTCACTTCCGAGTTGGATGTTAAAGTGCTTGCCACATATAGTGATCGCAGGATGCTGACCGAGCCGTAACACCAGCTCATAGGAGTAGGGTTTCGATGTTTTTCGTGAGTTTCAATGTACTGCTCGATGCTTACTCGACTTGGCCAGTACGTTATATTTTCAACGTAATAGTAGGCGCTCATAAACTCCCTGATCAGAGCGTTAATTACATTTATTAAATTTTCTGCACTCCCGGCCGTTGTTCTCGGGATTCGACTTTCGGCAGTCTCACTATTATATGCCATAGATAATGTAACTAATGGTGCGGCAATACCATGAGATAGCCCGTAATTGATAACACCATTTTTGAAATCTATTGGAGTATATTTCATTTCAGACTTAGATGGAAAGTAAATCCAGCCAGGTACTCTTTGCCTCAAAATTGTAGTATCTTTGGAACGTCTAATGAATACATTCACGATTCTATTTATCATATCATAAGTTTCATTCGATGTGCGACTTTGGTTATCGTTCTCGTACTGTAGCAAATAGCTAAGTGGACCTGATAATCCCTCAATAACTTCAAAATTACCCTTGGTATAGTATTTATCTTGATCGGCTCTTTGTAAATGTGCATCTAGGTTTTCCAACAGTATTTGATTGATATTTTCATGAAAAGGCTTTAACTTAGGAGCTACAGAAACTAAATCATTTATTGTGTATGCAACATGGGTCATCCCTTCGAATGAAGCTATCTTATCGTAAATTGATTTTTGAATTCCTTTTTGCAAAGTATTTAGCAAATGAAGCGTAAGTTGCTCCCACTTAGATTCGTTTACAAAATAACCCTTAAATGCGACTAAAGCTGACAGTACATCTATCGCATCGTTTGGATTGATTTTATTCAAACCACTGTCTACAGCTTGAAAATAAGCGTCAGCGTTTTGTGCAAATTTTTTAAATGATGATTTTGGAAACGTAAGGCTTTCATCTACGTTATTTTTGACATCAAAATTATTAAGATTTAAAATCATCTTTATACCCTTCCGCAGTTCGCACCAGCACATCTGGTAGATTAAGATTCTAGCTGTAAACAAGCTCCGGCATTCTAGAAAGCGCAAACAAAACATCATGCATGGCCGGCAGTTCTAAATTAAAATCCATGGCAAATGTACTTTTGTAAATATCGTTTAAACCATTTTGTTTAATGTGACTGTAGAGATAAGCAATTTGATCCAGCAGACATTGTGTTTCTATTTCTTGCATGTTAAACCGGTAAGCGATGATGGCTGCAATGGTTGAGGCCTGCTGAGGTGAGACAATAGTAGCAAGCCGTGCAATGTTGACCGTATGAGTACCGACATAGATAGTATCATCACTTAGGCTGACAAACTCACGAATTCTGCCGTCCCCCTCTCTTCTAAAGGTTGACATAGGCGGTATGTTTACTGTTCGGCCTAGTCGCCACTGAATAGGTGACGAATCCTTGACCGCAAAAAAGTCTCGTGGATTTTCTCTGGTTCGTTCTACTTGTTGATTAAAATTGCTAATGACATAATGTTGCATCATGTAAACGTTATCGGCTAGATCCAGATATTCACTGCTGCCACCAATGACTAAAATTGTGGAAACGCCTGCTTCTTGATATATCTGACGCACACGGTCGGTAAAAGGCACAATGGGGTCGTTTTTAATGATTCTTTTCATACGCGCATCACGAATCATGAAGTTAGTGGCCGTTCTGTCTTCATCGATTAGCAAGACTTTGGAACCAAATGAAACCGCTTCCATAATATTAGCAGCTTGAGAGGTGCTACCACTGGCATGCTGCGTGGTGAAACGTTGAGTCGAGAGGTTTTTTAAATCCTGCATAAAAGGGGAAATATCCAATGAAGTCACACTACGCCCGTCTTCTGCAATAATCTTACTGGCTTGTTCTTGGAGGAGGCAGTATTCTCGCCCATCCCCTGGGATATGGTCGTAGATACCATGTAGTAAAGAGTCCAGTAGCGTACTTTTTCCCGAATAACCGCTGCCAGTGATGACTGTTACCCCAGCTTGGATGCCCATACCTTGCAAAGTGGATCCATCTGAAAAAGTCAGCTGGATTTCATCTTTGGGGGGAGATTGGAATGGAACAGCATCAGACAAGGCAAGGCCATGTTCATCTCGTGGTAAAATACTGCCGTTTGCGATAAATCCGATAAGACCCAAAGAGGCTAGCATAGCTCTTATTTCTTGTTGTTTTTTGTAAACTAGGACACTCGCTTCATAATCAGGTACGTCAAATGCAGCCAAAAAATTGCGAATGACCCGCACCAAATCTTTTTGAACCATCTTAGCACTGGCTTTTCCGGAGATAGCACTTTTTATCTTTTCATGCCGCAAAGGAAACCGAATCATGAGAGAAATGTACAAACAATTGTCTTTGATGTGGGAACTGTTACGCAACAGAATTTTTTGACCAGGCTCATGGACAGCTATTTTGCCTGTATATCTTTCTTTTCCTGTGGCATATTTTTTTTTGTCAATTTGCTGAGCGAATAGTCGTAAGGCGTAGTCTGCTAGCATAACACCGAATTCGGAGCCAGTTATACCTAGCATGTTAAGCGAAAATCCCAGAGTGAATCTCATAAACTCTGGCATATCGCGCTGAATTTCATCGCAAGCAATGGTGATACCATCATAATTATATGCACCACCGGGTTGGGTGTATAATCGTCTAAAAGCGGCTACGTCTGCACCATCAAACCTTATAAGTTGTTGTATTAGTTCATTCATTATGTTCTCCTTGAGATGTGACAAATCGACCCAGTCCTTAATGATCTGGATTGATTTGCCATGTGATATTTTGCTTCTCAATATATCACTAAATTAAACTTTGAGGTAAGAGTAGATCCTGAGCACTATTTTTTTGATGTTTCTGATAACCGATAAAATCATGCATCCCGTGTCTGGCCAAAGCGTGCACCTTACTTTCCCAAACATTATTGCCTTTTAAGCGAATAAAAAACATGTGAATAACGCTTGATGCAATGCCTTGCACTGTATTGGTTAGCTTTCCTTGATTATCAAACGCTTTTATTGCATGGACATATTTCTTAAGTGCCAACATATTTTCGTTGAGCAAGTCATAAATGCCCGCATTGGAAACGAATGAACGGATACTAAACCAGTCATCGCTGCTGTCAACAGCACGCATAAACATCTTTCGATTATGGATAAAATCTTTTCTGTACATCTCCCTAGGGCTTCGTGATGATAATATTTTCATCTGCTCCTCCCTAGAAAAGCCAAATACTTCTAAAGCAGCTATGATAAATGAAACACCGATATACTCCAGATTAATTTCAGATTGCTCATATCTGTGCATAGAGATTAATTTCATGACGAATTTACTCTCGTGTGAAAAGTATTCTTCTGCGTACTTTATCAGTTCTGGACCGCCATATCTCTCGCTTTCTCGGAGATATGAATCTATCACAATTTTCGACAAAAAGCCATCCGCGTGTAGAGTGGAGAGCAAATCGCTGGTATTGGAAAATAGAGTCGAAATATTACCAGGAGTAGCTTGAATACGTAACCGCAAGTGAGATTCAGGATCATAATATCTGATAAAAAAGTATTTTTGCATCATACCTTTTTCGATAAAACTTTCTAATTTCTCATGGATTACTGATAGCAACTCCTCCTCACGTTTGCTGCAACCATAAATTTTATAGAACAGCCACTCTTTGTCCCCAGGTAATAGTACGAGGTCTTTTCTTTCCATTCCCATAACGTTTGCATGTACATCTGAAGATGTCGCGATGTCGCCCAAGTTATTTATTTCATCGGGTTCATTGACTATGAAATCAGCATCAACTGATAAAGCAAATGGCACCACTATTTCTACGAGATGCTTATTTCCTTCAGTGCCCGCCAATGAATGGTCCGTAATATCATAACCTAGCTCTGTTAAGGTAACCGAACTTTTTTGTAAGGCCTTGTATATGAATCCCCTATGTGTCCGATTATCGAGATCAAGGAGAAGTCGGTTGTCAAATTCATTTAAAAATACAAACTTAGGCATTTTCGCTTTCTGGCGATACGCAAAAAAATGTTCTTCTAATAGGTCTTGATTTTTTATACTTGCGTCCCCTAGTTCTAGCACATCCTTTGAAACGATCCACGTTTCAAGCTTGAGGATTATTTTTCCGTATGTTATGCGAGGATAGTACTCATACTCAGGATTATGAGCACTAATGATACCGTTTGTTACGTCAGTCTTCCTTATTTGTGATATATCTTTTAAAAATCGAAGAACGTGGCTACCAAGAGAGCTATTTACCATATTCGTGGCTGTCACAATCACTTTTTTACCAAGCCTTTTTGATTTTACGTAAAAATACTTACTGTCTGGATCGATGCCTACGTATAAATCGCGAATACTGAGGACATGTTTACCTTCAGCGGGGCTTGTGGCAAGTGAAATTTGGTAATCATAATCGCTGCTATTGATTGATAGGTTACTCAACCTTCCACTTTGAGGAAGCTCAGCTATCTCAGCGATAATATATTCTGACAAGAGGTCTTTTTCATTTTCAAAGCCTTCTTTAAGTGACAGGAGTTCTTCACTTGCTAACAAATCATTGAACCTACCAAAAGTTCGCCCAAATCCTTTAGATGAGACTGCTGGGGCAACAGTAAAGTAAAAGTCATTTTCTTCCTTGTTATTTAAAACGCCCGGGTGTGTGAGAAGATACAGCTCAAAAGATTGGAGGAAATCCATTGGTTTAACTACACTGGCGCTTTCTTCGTCTCCATGCACATACTCTATGTCATTGTTGGTCAGTTCTACCCTATTCCCCCCTGCCTTTAGTGTCATCATCAACTTTCTGTTGAGCAAGGTAGCCAGCCTAATCTCTTTTGCAGATTTCTGGCGTTTTGGGATAGGCCGGCTTGTAAGTCCGTTCATTTGATAATGTTCTGGCAGACCGATACCATCATCTATGTCCAGCAGTTCTAAAACTGGAACTTCCGGGTTACCCCCATACGTTTCAAGAAATAGTTGTGTGTAAGCGGCCATCTCATCAGAGATTTTATTTGGTATGGCTAACCTGCACATGGCAGAAACAAATTCTTCCAACTCATCCTTCAGGCTACGACTGAGAGAGTTATTGTCTAGATGTGTTTTTGTGTCAACTTGTAAATAATTTTTACACGTATATAGGTCTTTCTGCAATTCCATCGTTTCATTAAAAAGATCTATGCCCTCACCGACACTGGTTAGATTATATTTGCTAATATTTTGCTGAACTTCACGTAGTTTGGCAGCGCAAAAAGCAGCTTCATCAACACCGGCTATTTTATCAAGGACACCAATCAAATGGCCAAGAACGTCCGCATTGATTAACGGCGGTCTTAACTCAGAAATTAAAAATTCATTTTCGAATAGCTGATATAGAAAAGCTTCAATTTTTTGTACAGGCACCTGAAGATTGCTGGCACATACATCATCAAAAAGTTTTGAAAACAAATAATATTCCTTACACATTTCTTCGACTTTTTTCACTTGATCAGTGTATCTGATAGAAGTTAGATTGCTTTTTTGACTCGTATCACTTTCATCTTGGTCTAAGAACGTTTTATAAGATTTGTTGATTCTGTTGCCACTAACATATGCTAAATCATTAAATCTTACACTAAGTTGGCTTACGATTTGCTTGTTGGCTTCAATTTTTTTGATTAAGCCATAAACCCACTCCATATCTGCACGCGCTCTTTTGGTATGGTGTTTAGAATTAGAAATCGAGATATTCGTTCTATCACCAAACTGACCAATAGATACACCCGAAAAAAGGCCAAAAGGCGTAGGGCGGGTTGACATTCTAATAGAATATTTAGTAAGTGCCAATCTAAGTTTTTCTGATGCCTTGGTTTCAACATTTAAATCATTTTTCAGATAGGCCTCGTATAGGTCTTTGCTCGCAACGACTAAGGCTTCTTTTGCAACGGTAGTATCAAAAAAACTTTTAAGAGATACATTTAACCTTGAAGAATCCTCAAATAAAGCAAAATAATCTTCAATAGACAATAATGGCGTACGAACCATAAAAAAGTCACCAGCATCATATTTTATCATAGGGTTTTCCTCCAAACACCAAGCCGATTGTGAAACTCCGAGTGATATGGCATGAAAACTGATGAAAGAAATTCAAACTCAGGTTTCACAAAGCGGCTAGCTAATTAAATATTACAAGAACATCAGGGCAATGCATAACGCTACGTTTGTCACAACACAATCAAATTTGTAAGAATCAGACTGTTGTTAAACTAGCAACCACATTTTGATCCGCTACCTTCTGTATCTTTGCTACAGGCAGTAGTCCCGGAAAATGGGATAAAGGACTCGTCATCAGTAACGACAAGTAGTGTGGGCATTAGAGGTTTGTACAAATCCAAATCGAAGTCGTCAAAAATGTTAGACATGGGCAGTTCCTCCTTAAATGTTATAGTTAATGTAATCTTCCTTCACCATATCTTGAAAGAAGTAGTTACCTCATGATGGGTTCACAATATCAACCTTCACGGACGCGGTTTGGTATATTGAAGATGTCTTACGTCCTGAAATACGCGGAAAAGCATATGTGGTAGGTGAGGACCAATAATCACGAAACCAGTGCAGGTGGCTGCACATGTAGCTTGTCAAGTAAATGCACAGATGTTCTAACAAATAGATTCACAAGTATCTCCAGGCTGCAACGGTACAAAAGCGGATGAAAGAGAAGTGTTGTCAAGCCTGTATTTAATTTTCATTACATCCCCGACCAATCGATGGGATACGGCGCGCGCGCAATGTTTTTATTTTTTTTACAAGCATCGTCATGGATGAGATTGTTATAGTGACATTCTATACATTGCTGATTTTTCTCGCATAGATGCATACCAATTTCAAAACTCTTTTTATTTATGTCATCGTGCCTTTCATGCTCATATTGATGCACTACACTTTTCGTCATAATGTCACCTCCCTCGTACTTGTGGCAGTGTATTTTCAAACTAATAATGACCTATAGAGGGTTCGAACCTCTGTGTCAGCCGTGAAAAGGCTGTGTCTTAACCGCTTAACCAATGGGCCTTGCCTTAGGCTTTTTCTTGAAGGCGTTCTAACTTTTTCTTCTCTGTCAACAAGTCATTTATCAGACCTTGCCTTTTCGAAGCCTCTGGCAGATTTTCTTGCTCGCTGACGATAAGATCTCTATCCTGGTCAAGCTCGCCGATAATCTTTACAGAGTTTGTAAGGTGATAAATAGCTTTGTCAACTTCTGCAATTTTCGCCTTTATCGTATTGACGTCTTTTTCTTCCAGACCCATAGCACCACCATATCCCTACAACTTTCGCAAGCTTAGGATTTTGACTGCCGCCAGTCGCTTGCTATAGAAGTATGATATTACACATAAGCGGCTTTGCCCATTCTGTTTGACGAAAACATTTTTTTCGTGAAACGACAAGTTGTTTGACGAAAATTATCTTTTCGTCAAACAATATGGATGGTTTTGTAATCAAGTGTTACCTTTTATGTACAAGCTCCGTTGGGGCGAAACATATTATAGGAGGCAAGACTATGGAAACTTTAATGTGCATTGTCATCTGCAGTATGCTGTTAACCATACCAAACTATGCGGTGGACGCAACAGTTGAAAGCACTGAAAACTACGGTGTAGAAGATAACTATGAAACTATACAGCCTCGTTACGACTTACCGGAAAGAGATCCGCCTGAAGAGTAAACCCAGACCACAAAAATAGCCTTACCTCTCAAGTCGATAGGTAAGGCTATTTTTATGCCTATAAAAGTTTTATACCCTTTTCTTCGGCATAATTCTTTAAAAATTCAAATTCTTTCGCATATCGCCCCCCCAACGCACTCATAATATAGTAACATTCTCTAATGCACTTTTCTGCCTCGTCCTTCTTACCCAAATTCATCAGCCCGTATCCTTTGTTATACAAAAGATTAGCAAAGTTAGTGTACCTGCCATACCTAATGCAAAAATCTATGCCTTTATCACAAAGCTTTACAGCTTCTTTATCGTCTCCGCTCAAGCCAACATATTTCGAAAGGTGATAAAGCACTTTGGTGTACACAATCGTGATACTGTCATTATCATACACCTTGCTTTCGACATAAACCATAAGCTCGTACAATATCTTAATAGCAATGTCCGCATTACCAGCTCTATGATGTGCCACAGAAAGAGCATTAAACATATTTATTTCTGTTTTAGTCAAATGATACCGCCGTATATTATCCACACTAAAGTCCTTGATAAAAAATCCTATGGCATTTTCATATTCCTTAATAGCTTCTTTGGGGCTAAGCCCATTTATCTGCTTAATTAATATCTTAGCCATCCGTATAAAATGCTCATACACCATATCCAACTTAGGTATTTTATCAAGATCATTAAGTGCTTTTTCTGCCTCATCGTATTGCTCCTTAGCAAAACGCTCATTAAAGTCGTGTTTAAGTTCAAAGGCTCTCTTGTCTGCGTTATTTAAAAACGATGGATAAACCCCTGCGGACATTCCCATTCTCTGCATAAGCGCTTCAAATGTTGCGCGAGTGGGGACTTGCTTCCCTCTCTCTATTTTAGACAGGTTGGCAGTAGAGCATATGCCATAGCTAAGCTCTTCTTGGTTAATACCTCGGTTATCGCGGTTAATCCTTATCAACTCACCTATCCCTAGCATTGTAACCCTCCTTACTTGCTACAATAATCATGCCGTTACAATATGAATAATTATATTCATTCAGACATGGCACGTCAACAAAATTTCGAACACATTGTTAGGTAAATAATTTCCAAGAGCTCATAGCTAACTCTACACTTACTGGTTGTCAAGGGCGGCTTTTCCATTGACAGCCATCACTGCACCAAAACCCTTTTCATTGGGTTTGCAGTTAATGGATCTGTTGACAAACACCATGGGGATGCTATAGATATTTTTGACATACGAATTGTGCGGTAGGTCAAATCGCGAGCTATCAATATTCTATCCAAATTTTATCCATAACAATGATAATATTATGATAAAGTATGTCAAAGCCGTACAGACCAATTTCCTGATTCTATAAAAAATCGAGAGTGGCTAAACCGCTCTCGATTTTTTATTAATCACGATTATATTTTTTCTTGAACCGTTCAACACGTCCACCAGCTTCAAGAAGAAGTTTTTGACTGCCCGTGTAGTAAGGATGGCATTTGCCGCAAACCTCTACGTTAATACTTTCTTTCGTAGAGCCCGCTACAAACTCATTGCCGCAGTTGCATCGTACTTTTGCATCATAATATTTCGGATGGATAGCCGCTTTCATCATTTCACCATCCTTTCTATAAAGGAATTATTGCCGTCCGAACATTGTATCACAATATGTGGAGCAAAGCAAAATTTTTTGCATATTATGGTGCGAATACAATTTTGAAAGGGTACAACGCATGGGTAAAGGTTTTTTGAAAGTAAGGCTTTTCTTGGGTAACCAGCTCTTCCCTACAATGGCGGATTTAGAAATACGCAATTCTGCGGGGCATGTGCTGGAACGTCACGTGACTTGCGAAAACGGCAGGTGTCCGGGAACGGAGTTGGATGCGCCTTCGGCGGGAGAATATCCGCCATTTTCGTTATACGATGTTGTGGTCATTCCACGGTCTGACGAGTTGCGGCGCGTAACCATTCACGGGGTACAAATATTTGATGGGATAGAGACGGTGCTGCCCGTTCATATACACCCAATGGTAAAAAACGTAGCAGGGCAAGAGGAAGCGGAAGACATCGTTATTCCGCAGTATCACGGCATAGACTTGACCCGCCCGCCAGAACCGGAAGAAGACAAAGGCGCAGCCTATTATCAGGCACCGCATATAATCGGCGAAGAAGAAGCAATCCCCGTAGCCGCCGTGCAAACCATAGACGGCACAATAACCGGCATCGCCAACGAAGTGCCAATACCAACTTACATCACCGTCCACCTTGGCGCACCGTCTGCAAATGCGCGCAATGTACGGGTCCCGTTCAAAGAGTATATAAAAAATGTGACATGCAGCGAAATTTACCCAAACTGGTCCCGCTCGGCTATCGAGGCTAACGTGCTGGCAATCACGTCGTTTGCGTTAAACCGCATATTTACAACATGGTACAGGAGCCGCGGACGCAATTTCGATATTACAAACAACACACAATTTGACCAGATGTACATCCCCGGCAGGGAATTATTCCAGCCAATAATTGACGTGGTAGACGATATTTTCAATAACTTTTTGCGCCGTGCCGGTAGGCGTGAACCGTTTTTCTCTTCGTATTGCAACGGCACGACGTCCACATGCCGCGGTATGAGCCAGTGGGGGTCAGAAAATATGGCGCGGCAAGGGCGTACTGCAATAGAAATTCTGCGGCATTTTTACCCGAACGATTTACAAATTGCGCAGTCTACAAATTTTACAGACCAAGTCGGGACTTTCCCAGGGACATCGCTTAGGCAGGGCAGCCAGGGCGAAGATGTTAGAACGATGCAGCGATACTTAAACCGTATTAGCGGCAACTGGTTTATACCACCACCCGGGACAGTAGACGGCATTTTTGGGCCCAAAACACATGAATCTGTGGTTAATTTTCAACGCATTTTTAATTTGACACAGGACGGCATTATAGGCCGCCGTACATGGTACGAGGTCACCCGCATTTACGTTGCCGCAATGGAACTTGCGGAGTTAACCAGCCAAGGTGAGCGCATTGGCGTAAAAGAGCCGCCGCCAACGTCTACTTTACGGCTTAATGCGCGCGGCGAAGATGTGGTGGAACTTCAATTCCTGCTGGGGTATGCGGCACTATTTTACGAAGATTTGCCAAATGTGATACAGTCCGGCGCGTTCCGCCCGGATACTTTAGAAGCTGTGCAGGCGTTCCAGCGGATGTTTGGGCTTAACCCGGACGGGGTTGTTGGGCGCAATACATGGCGTATGTTGTATGATGTATTTTATGCAATACAAAAAAACATTCCCAAACCGATAGTTGCGGCAATGCTTAACGAAAACGCCGACCTAGAAACGATATTGACTTTTGGGCAAATGCTAAAAGAGCGAAACACCGGCCATGCCCGCAGCAATGATGAGTTGCTGTTGTTTTTGCTTCTTATTTTGATGCTGGAATGAGGATAGAACAACTATTCTCAATTAAGAGAATAGTATCTTAAAACATCCCCCGGACGGCGGCGGCGTAGATATTTTTTACAATGGGGCGTAGGTACGGCAGTTGTTCCAGCAATTGCCTTGCCTGCACACCAGAGTTTATTTCCATTACCGCCAATTCTCCGTCCGGCGTTTCTGCCATATCTATGGTTGCGAAATTTATACCAATTGCTTTTGCCGCACGGCTTGCCAGTTCTTTCAGCTTGGCAAGCTTTTTTGTGTCCGAAACTTCAAAAGCGGTGGCCCCTTGCGAAAGGTTGTGCCGCCAGTTATCTTCGCCGGGGGTTTTGCCGTAAACCAGCGGGCAATCGCCTTTTACATAGAACACGCGGTATTCTGTCACTATTTCGTAAAACGGGCTAATTGCAATATCCGGGCTGGCTTCAAAAATTGAATGGGCGGCGGTTTCCAAGGCTTGTACAGTTTCGCACAAGTGAACGCCCCTGCCATTGGTGCCTTGGTTGGGCTTTAGCACCACTTTTTGGTTGTGGTCATTAAAAAAGTCCAATGCTTGCTGCCATGTGCCTTTTTCGCCCGTCCAGCCCTGCCGCCTGTAAGGGTGAAGCAGTATTTCGTGGGGGATGGCAGGTACACCGGCTTGGGTAAGTACGGTGTAACACGCACTTTTGTCGCAGGCAATGCGGTCAGAGGCGGCGTTGTTTGTGTCCCAGTTAGACCATAGGACATGCCGCGTAACATCACCTTTTGTGAGGCGCACGATATAATCCTGGGAATACAGTTCAAATTGTATGTTTTCTTCCTCGCAGATTTCTTTGATGAAATCCCGCGGGGAGAAGGCTAATGTGTCCATTGTTGATTCCATTCCTTTCAAGTCGGGCATAGCCCCTCTCATGGGCTTCGCCCATTGGCCGGGTGGCCCGATGCTATCGCATCGCCGGCTCCGCCGGTGTATACCTCCTTGCGGAAGGCAGAAATAATTTGATGAAAAAAGGAATTTCACCTTTTTTCGCATTTATCTTCGCACTCTTTCCTAAGCTCACAGTTTTCGCATTTGGGGCTGCGCGCTGTACATATTTGCCGTCCGTGGCTGATTATTTGCTGGTTGTAGCGTATCCAGTGGGTTTTGGGCAGGGTTTCCATCAGGTCAAACTCAATTTTTACGGGGCAGGTATTTTGGGTTAGCCCAAGTTTTTTGGAAATACGCATCACATGGGTATCTACGGTGATGCTGGGTATCTTGAAAATATGCCCGCGCACAACGTTGGCGGTCTTGCGCCCTACCCCGCTTAAGGCTGTTAAAGACTCCATGCCGGGCGGAATTTCCCCGCCGTGTTGCTCAAGCAACATCTGCGCAGATTGCTGCAAATGCCCCGCTTTAGAACGGAAAAAACCGGTTGAGCGTATCGCATTTTCAATTTCTGTGATATCTGCGGCGGCAAAAGCCTCTAGCGAAGGGAACTGCTTAAACAAATCCGCCGTTACAATGTTAACCCTGGCATCTGTGCATTGCGCGCTTAAAATGGTGGCAAACAGCAATTGCCAGGGCTGGTTTTTGTCGTAATTTAAAAAGCAGGTATCGTCGAAGGGGTATAGCCGCTCTAAGGTCGCTAGAATGCGCCGGATGGACGCTTTTGATTTCATGAGTGATTAACCGCCACAACATACTTCTCGCCCTTTACCGTTGGGAAAGCAGCCGTATTGCTTGCTTCATCCACAGTTACCGGCACCGCACCGCCGTTAACCGTTATCCGGCTTGCATCCCCATATTTGATAACACAGGGCTTACCGGCATTCGATGTTATCTCTAAGGCAGTTAGCTGTTTATTTTGCCATGCCATGTCCACCACAAACCCGCCGCGGGCAGTAATACCCGCTACAGAGCCGGAACACCATGCATTTGGCAGCGACGGTAAGGGTTGTATATACCCCGCGTGGCTGTGCAAAATCATTTCTATCATACCCGCAGTACCGCCGAAGTTGCCGTCAATTTGATAACATCCCTTGTAGTTGCCCATTTCGTGGAAGTCCCACAAATTTTCAAACGTCGCCTCTTTAATCAAGCCGTCAAAAATCTTATATGCACGGTCACCGTCACCGGTACGCGCCCATAGGTTGGTCTTGTGGCCGCGGCTCCAACCGGTTGCAAAGTCTTGGCGAATGTTTAGCGAACCCACCGCCGCATTCATCCACTCCGGTGTGTCTGCGGTAATGAGACTGCCCGGGTAAAGCCCAACCAAATGGGACAGATGCCTGTGGGTCGGCTGGGTATCCGGCACATCACCTTCGGCCGTTACCAAATAACCGGTTTCCCACCACCATTCTTTTACGCCCGGTGTATTGTTTATACCGCTTATGGGGCCAATAGGCACAACGCCGTTTTCGCCGTCATTCGACAGCTTATTGCGCAAATCTTTCAGCTTTTCGCGCAAATCTTCGTCTACACACAAAATTTCCGATGATTCGATAACCATACTAAACAATTGCCACAGCAATTGCTGCTGGAATGTGGTGCCGCACCACATTGGCCCATGTTCGGAAGAAAATGTAGGGGCCATGACCATACGCCCAGATACCGGGTCTTTTACCAGCACATTGGGGTGCGAGTAAAACAATGCAGACTCCTTTATTATCGGGTAAATTTTGTCGCGCAAATATGCTTCATCCGGGTAAAATTGATACATGTCGTAAACGTTTTGCATCATCCACATGGCACTTTCCGGCGACCATTGGGGCAGCCCTACGCTTTTTGCCCCTCTTCTTGTATCATGTACACCTGCAAAACCCATCGGGTTGCTGGAAACGAAAGCCACCCACCCAAGCGGCGGCCCGTCCATGCCTTCGCCAACGCCAAATATCCTGTACGCGGCTTCCCGTCCCGGCCTGCGCAGGGAATCCATGTAGTCAACCAGCGCGTACAATGTTTCCTGCATATTGGTATTCGCCGCCGGCCAATAATTCATCTGTAAGTTGATATTCAAATGATAATCGCTTTGCCATGGCGGGCATGGTTCGCAGTTCCACACGCCTTGTAGGTTAGCGGGAAGTGTGCCCTCGCGTGAAGAAGCGATGAGCAAATACCGCCCGTATTGGAAATATAACTCTTCCAGAAAATATAGCTTATCGTCCGGTTTCCTTTGCGTGGGGGGCGTATTGTCGGCCTGATAGGCGTGCAAAAGCTCATCTGTCGGGGGATCACTGTCGGCAAGTACGCCGCCCAAGTCCAGTTTAACCCGGTCAAATATATTTTTGTAGTCATTTACATGACGGGCGCGCAAATCTGCATAACCTTTGTTTACAGCGGCTTCTAGCCTATTGTGTACTGCCACCATCGGATCCGTGCTTGAACGATAAAGCATTGCAAAATCATTCACATAGTCTGTGCCGTGGGACATGATAATGACAGCACTTTCGGCATCTGTCACGGTTAGTGTCCCGTTGCCGTCTATCTCGCCTTCGGTTACATTACCGTCGGTAACAATCTGAAATTTCGCGGCAAAACGCATTCCGTTTTGGTTTAGCGCACCGTTTATCTCGATGGTTCGCTGCTGCGTATTAACGGTAATACATGCAGTCTTACCCCAGCTTTCGTCTCCCGGCTTGCCATAGCTAGTAAGGTGCGGCACAACCGGGTTGAGCATGAACGCCAGTTTTCCAGATTTGTCGGCAGCAAACTTCGTGACTATAACCCGATCGGGATAGCTTGCGAAATATTCGCGGGTGTAGTTCACACCGTTATACTCATATTTCACGCCCGATGTTGCGTTTTCGATATTCAGCCAGCGGGTATAGCCGTTTACTTGGCCGAAGTCAACAGCCTTGCCATCATGTTTGAAATGGCAGTACACTTCGGCGAAATTTTGATAAAGCCCAAGCGGCTGGCGGCCTAGGTTTCCCGCACTTGGTAATATTTTCTTTGTCGCATTAACAATATCTGTAGCATTTGGCGGGTTTATCTCATCCTTCGCGCTCAACGCCAAGTCCCTTGCCGCAAAATAAAGCTCTGGCTTAATAAGTTCGCCATTGTTATCTACAAGCCCAATGGCAGTATTAAGATCGTATTCCCCACCGGCTGTGGCACCGGCTGCCCTTGGGCCACCTGTCCATAAGCTTTCCTCACTTATTTGCAGTTGCTCGCGCAGCACTGTGCCATAAATGTTGGCGCCGGAATACCCGTTGCCAATGGGTAACGTCCACTGCTGCCAATCTAACACGCCCTGTCTTTCGTTTGCATTACCATAGCTTTGGGTTGCGGGCGAAGGCTTGTTATATTGCAGGATAAGCCGCCCTTTTGCGCAGTTCTTCATAAATAGCCACCTCGTATAATAATGTTACGGTTTTTGTTCAAGAAACCGTACAAAAACTTGTTATCTCAGTAGTCAAGAAGAGATAATAATTCTGTCGGCGGAGGGCGCAGCACATCACCTTGAAGTCTAG
>Ga0131853_10006958_pt1 | contig 20439 bp, 15 predicted proteins | sample TergutLab28metaG_FD_92764 | JGI IMG/M metagenome (GOLD analysis project Ga0131853, IMG submission 92764) | Labiotermes labralis P1 segment gut microbial communities from Petit-Saut dam, French Guiana - Lab288 P1 (version 2) (version 2) | ecosystem: Host-associated > Arthropoda: Insects >...
AATAATGAGCTGGATACAGGTCTACGTAGATATAAATAAATAATGAGCTGGATACAGGTCTACGTAGATATAAATAAATAAATAATGAGTTGGATATACGTCTACGTAGATATAAATAAATAAATGTCCGTGTTTTTGTGTTTTCCATATTTTCAGAGAGTTCTTATTGACATATAGCAGTATGTTTTTGTCACAGTTGTTGTCCGTTACAGAATTTACAAAAGAAAATTTCGAATTATTTTGCTGTGAGTTCAATATCTGTAGCAAAAAACATTTCAGCTTCGGTTGTATTTGAACTAAATGTTCTATCGGCTTATCGGCTCTAATAATCTTAGTCATGTGCCCAAACATAAAGTCCCACTCCAAGAACGGATATTAACAAGATTCATCGAGTCCGCGAGAAATTGTCGATCAAATGTGGCTTCGGACATAGTTAGATAACATGGGCTGCTAACTTTTTTTAAAAACAAAATATTATTTTATGTTTTTTCTATCAGTGCTGTAGCCAACAGAAAGAACAGCACATTAGACAAAACTTACAGTAAGATAAATATTTTATTCTTTAACAGAATATTAAAAATTTTGCCGCGGCGACCAGCCACGAAGATAAGGAATACACACATTCTGTTTCGGACATTACCGTTTTTTTACAATGGACGGGTAGTGTCGGTACCATTTTGTCTTCTAAAAATCATAATGTAACGATCTATCGACACGGTTATTCAAAATCCATTTTATGGTGAAAAATACATACCTTGGCAGGCAGTGGAAGACAGAATTTAATTCACGGAAGCTCATGGTTTGTCGAAACCTATCGTAGACTGCATTTGAAATGTGATGGCACACGCGCAGGAACCAGATTTCGTCTTTCGGCGAAAAGGACGAGTCCATTTAAATCGGCGGGGGCGTCAGTTTAGCCGACTACTTGCAGTCGAGGTGTGCACATCAGCGGTAGTAATGCTGGATACACCATGTTCCGAGGTAGTGTGAAGGGTACTGGCTACCCACTCCATTCGCCACTTTCTTTTTCACTTCCCTTCCCGTGCGTCACCGTGTGCCATCACATTTCATCTGGACTGTACACGAGATGGCTTATCTTCATTCACGGTGCGGACGAAAGGCGTCGTAGAGTCAACACCACACAAACATCCCACACACAGAGCAACATGCATTGAAATAAATCATTAAAATTAAAACGACACAGCCTGCGGTTTGTTTGGTATGCTTTGCTTGGTCCGACTTCTCCTCATTGACAGGAAGTTTTCATTAGACATCTTATGAGTTGTTGATCTCTGCCTGCCTTGGAGATACACTGCTCTCATTTTGTCTCGTGTAATATATGTGTATGACTCATCGGCACTGTTTCTGCTCGTTAAGTCTTAAGCCTCGCCCTTGGCTCTGGTGAGTGTTATCATATTTTCTTAGTCCCCAGTTCTTCAGCAATTAACCCATTCGCATCCTGCCTTCTGGGGTTGACCCCCTCAACCCCAGATATTTGTTCGCCAGTGGACAAGACTTCAATTACGTTACTATGGCCCTAATTAAATAACTTCGACTTTCGTGAAACATTTGCAGTGACGTTCTACTGTTTTTGCACCCAGGAGCTCGTAGAAACAGAATCAAGCAATCAAAAGGGTGGGAATGGGTGGATGTAAACATCTTTATTCTACGGATCGCCAGTTTAGATGCTGAAATGTTGGGTGTACTGCCAAAAATGCAAACGGTACGTTTTATTACGCGAGATACGTGGACTTCACGGCAGGTCCTCCGTCTTTCTACGTGCCCAGGAAATGACACGTAGTAATTAACTAAACAAAGCATTCTGATTTGTAGGAAGAGTCTAGTTGGGAAACCGAGGTGTATAAGACAATTCATATTAAAGTGGATACGAAATAAGTAGGGTGAGAGAGTATGGACAGGCTTGATTTGGTTTGGAATAAATCCAATCGCGAACATTTGTGAACACGTTAATAACTGAAGAATAAAAAAACCAACTAGATGTCACTTGTTATTTTATTGTACTTCTTATAGGCTCAACATGTTTCGGGCATTACTATGCTCATCATCAGAAGCTCGATACTATGATGTTGGTTACCACATTGGTCGTTTCGTTCTTGGTTTGCTGTATGTTGGAGGTTAGCTGCAGTTAGGTTGGAGTGGTGTCCGGGTTGCAGGCTCAAGCACGACTTTCAGTATTCCAAATTAAAAGCCTGATATATTTATTTCTAAAATTCAGTATTTTTTTTATGTTTTCTGACAGCCGAGTCGGATAGTAGGCTTCAAGCCAGACATTCATTGACACATTAATCCTCTCCGTGGTTGAGCTGTGTGGAAAACTCAATGGCATTAACTGTTGAACGAATGTACGCTCATTTGTTTTTGTTTTGTTTAGAAACAGGGATGTCTACTGATTACACGTTTCTCAGTGCAGGGCCAGAGTAAGGGAAGCAGTGGGGGGGGGGCAGCTTCCAGGGGCGCCAATATATAAAGGGCGCCAAGACTTCCCTAGGAAATCGAAAATGTGGTGATAGTAAATACAGTTTCCCATGTGCGAAGGAATTTCTCCAAAAATTATCTTTAGGTGGAGCGTGTTCTCACAGAAAGTTTCGCCAGCCATGTTCTAAATCGAATAATTTCGAAGAATATCGGTTTTAAGGGGACCCAAATTATTAGCCTGCTCATTGTGCCAAATCATTCACTTGCCTGGGGCGCCAAATTTTTTACGTTCTACCCTCCTTCCTTGTCGCTAGCGGTCCAAATCGTGCTCCGAATTATTACTATGTTATGTTTTAAGCGTTGTGGGCTGGGCAGCTCAGTCGGTATAGCGACTGACTATGGGCTGGACGGTCTGGGATCGAATCCCGGTTGGGACGAGATTTTACGCCAGTCCAGACCGGTCCTGGGGCCCAACCAGCCTCCTGTACAATGGGTACCGAGTCTTTCCCGGTGGTAGAGGCGGCCGGGTCGTGGGGCTGACCCCCACCCGCATCTAGTGCTGAGGTCCTAGAAGGAGTACAGCTATACCTCTACTCACCCTAAGGGCATTCGTGGCCTATAAAAAGGGTGAAACCTACATATATTTTAAGCGTTCGCACACCGTACTTGTTTTGGGAGTCAAAACTCCGATAAATTACATTTGAATGTATTTTACATTAATGTTGAAACATAGGCCTACAACATTTTCTGGGACAGTAAGTTTGTCTTTGTCCTTCAGAATTTATCTTGAACTTCTAAGCCTTATGGAAGAAATTATAGGTTATCGTGACAGGTATAGTTTTCTGAAATGTGACACACTGCGTTTTGTTAGAGTAGCTCCTTAAAAATGGTCGTAGGTCTGTAAAAAACTTGAGTGGGATCGTATCTTTGAAGACAACAATCTGTGGTTTTATTTTATTTCTTTTTCGACTAACTTTGCGGTATTTTTGCAGAGACTAATTTTTGTTTTACGAAAATAGTAAGAATGCCTAATGTTATCGTTGCGCCGTGCATTCTGTACTTTATTTAATCACACACACCAACACGTGCATATATATATATATAATTTAAGAAGTCTAAAATTTACAATAAAACATTTAAAAAGCTCCTACATGTTTCTATCATTGTTCGTTGCTAAAGTTATAATTTAAAACATTAAGTGAATTCACTAAGAGTTTTAAATTATGACTTTAGCAACGAACAATATATTCTCGCTGAGGATGATCGTGTGATCGAAACATGTAGGAGCGTTTTAAATGTTTTAAGGTAAATTTTAGACTTCTTAAGTAATATATGTGCATGTGTTTGTGGTAAAGATAAAGTGATCGCGTTACAGGCCCAGAAGGTAGGTAGAGGTATAGCTCTACTCTTCCATGACCGCGGCGCTAGAAGGGGGTGAGTGGTCAGCAGCACGCCCCGGCCGCACTTTACCCCCGGGAAAGACCCGGTTCCCATTGTACAGGAGGCTGGGTGGGACCCAGGGCCGGTCTGGAAGGGCGGAAAATCTTGTCCCCAAGGGGATTCGATCCCGGACCGTCCAGCCAGTAGTCAGTCGCTATACCGACTGAGCTACTCGGCCCACCATGTATTGTTGTGTGTAATTAATTTAAGTAAGAATGCCTTTTCAGAGGTAATTGTCTGCAGATTAGGCACAGACATGCACGTGTGACAAAACGAACCGTTCACATACACAGCCTACAGCGCAGTAACAAATCTGCATGATGAATTCAAGACGTGTGGTCTTGCGTTACGTGTTTTGCAAATGAATTCGTTTTTATGAAACGCAGTTTCTTATTTCGCCTAGAATTGTCTTTCAGCATAACAGTGGGTGCTAATGGTCACGGATTAACATATTCATGTACACGCTGAACTGAGATTCTGATTCATAATGTAACAATGTCTATGAACCGAACGTTCAACTGGGAGGTTGGGATAGATTATGGATAAAGAATTCTTGGACAACCAAGATTAATATCCGTAGCAAATATGTCAGTTGTGAGATGAATGAACACCGATTTGCATGCTAAACGTTGATTATGTATCTGATCAGAGCTGGTTAAATGCTACAACGACATATAGGATTTAGAGTGTAAGAGTCAAAAACAGTAATTGATTAGAACTACTACTGTGTAAACTCCATAAGCGTGATTTGTTTCCGTTTTACTTTACGGATAGGAAAAATAAAGTAGTAAAATATTTTGTATATTGTTCTTGTTGACTATCAGAAAATTATGCTTTAAATTATATGGTGTTTTTACTTGCGTTTTGGTCGTTAGAATTTGCGCTTATGTGGCACTACACACAAATCGTAGGAATCAAAAACATCAAATATATTCCGAAGATTACTCTTACATGTACAGAGTGCAATTGGATTGTAACTACACCACAGAAAGGGCTGAAATATCTAATAAGTGAGTTAGAACATTTCTTCTCTCTACGTCCACTTGCCTACTAGAAAATAAGTCACGCACCGGACAGTATAACGATTGATTCTCTGCTGTGCATGAAATTTTGCATGAACAAATTTTAGAAAAATGAGAATATTCTATTTGATCTACATGTAAAACAGAGATCACATTAAACATTTACAGACCAAAATCAAATTCATTTTTAAGAGTTCTAAAAAAATTAATTAATTAATTCCTTCTTTCAGTGGCCTGTCTTAGGACAGGTCGAAAGCCTCGTCCAAAGCGAGTTCTCCACAAAGTTTGATCTATTGCTTCCACTCCTAATTTCCTGTGCCCTCTATTTTCCTTAATGTTATCCAGTAGCTGCTTACTTCTTCTCTCACATCTTCCCTTCATTTCCCTCTATCTTTTCTTCAATAACTTGTTTTAGAAGGCCATTCCTACGCAAGATTTGGCCAAATCAGTTAACCTTCCTTCCTTTCATTTTATGTAGGATATTTCTCTCTTCTTGACTCTACGTAATACTTCTACATGTTACACACGATCGGTCAAAATGATCTTCTCCATCATTCTACAATAACACATATCATAACCTTCCAGGTATTTCTGATCTGCTTTCCGAAGTGTCCAAGTTTCAGCATCAAACAAAACTATGATCCAAATGTAGAGCTCTTCTAGTTCCTTTCTTGTATGTTGAAGTCCAGTTTGCTGGGGATAAGAGTCTTCTTTTTTGGTGGATTTGATCTCACGCGTACATTTTGATTTTTTGTTACCATGCTACCCAAATACCTGTAATATACCACATTCTCCGGCTGTTTTTGATCTTTCATAATCGGTATATGGAGTGGCTGCATTGGGATTCTCATCACTTTAGTTTTTCCCACATTCATTTCCATTCCAAAACATCTTACAATTTCAATAGTCTATCATGCCCTGTATCACCGTGACGTCACCTGCGTATTCCACATTGAAAACTATTTGTCCTACCATTTTGAAGCCTCCAAATCTTTCAAGAAATACCCTGCCAAAGTTTGCCCACAGACAACATCCTTGTCTAACTCATCTTTCAGGCCTCACACTTCTTGTCTTACCTTGGTCCAGTCTTGCTTTAACATTATGATCCATGCAAAATTTGCTGATCGATCTTCTTTCGCGCCACTCCATACCACTTCTCGTTTGAGATCTGAATTAATTTAGTCCAGTTTACACGGTTTAACGCCTGCTGCCATTCTATGAAGCCAGCACACAATTCTTAATCTATATCCAAAGTTCGTTCTGATTTTATTTTCAGTATCCCAGTCGCTGTATCTATGTAACTTTAATACTGTCTTTTCCGTATGTGCGATGATGCTGACTGTGCGATGACTGTTGCTTTTTGCAACTTTTTTATTCGTCTGTAAGGCAATGATTGTAACTTCAGTGAAATCCTTGGGCCACTCTCCATTTTCATGTACGTTGTTGATCAGTTTTGTCATTATTCTGAGACCGTCATCTCCCAATATTTTAGGAACATCCCCAGGTACATCACCATCACCTGTAGCCTTTTTTGCCCTTCATCTCCTTGACAGCTTTTCAAATTCAGTTGCAAATTGGCAATTGGCAATTGATATGGCTAGGGCGATTACTCCTTCTAGTTTATTTGGGATTGACCGTAGAATTGCATATGCGAATAGAAAGTATCATTCTGGTTGAATCTGTACTGGCTTTACTAAGGGATTTGCTGGGGTGAAATTGTCTGGGTCTCTCAGGATGTATGGTTCTTTTAGAGTTAGAAATGTTAAAGCTATAATGGTAATTGCGAATCCCAAGATGTCCTTTACCGTGAAGTAGGGGTGGAATGGGATTTTGTCTGTATTTTTATTTAGTCCTAGTGGATTATTTGATCCTGTTTAGTGCAGGAATAGTAGGTGGATTAATACTATTGCTGCAATTACAAATGGTATTAGGAAATGTAATGCGTAGAATCGTGTGAGTGTGGCATTGTCTACCGCGAATCCCCCCCATACTCATTGAACTACTTCCTTCCCTACGTAAGGGATTGCAGACAGAAGATTTGTAATTACGGTTGCACCTCAGAATGATATTTGTCCTCATGGTAGTACCTATCCTATGAATGCTGTTGCTATGGTTAGGAATAAGATTACTACCCCTACTGATCATGTGTGCATAAAGTTATACGATCCGTAGTACAAGTTTCGTCCGATGTGTAAGTAGATGCAAACGAAGAATAGTGAAGCTCCGTTTGCATGGAGTGTTCGTAGTAGTTATCCGTAGTTTACGTCTCGACAAATATGTCTTACTCTGTCGAATGCTGTATTGATGTTTGGGCGGTAGTGTATGGCTTGGAATAATCCGGTTACAATTTGTGCTACTAGGCAGATTCCTAGGAGTGACCCGAAGTTTCATCAACCTCTGATTGTTGATGGTGTTGGTAAATCTACTAAGGCGTCGTTTGCAATTGTAAATAAGGGATGTTTGTTTCGTGTGTGTTTATTCATTATTTTGTGTGTCGTAGTGGCCCCTTAGATACATTGATGATGTTTACTACCACAATTAAAGTTAGTACTATGTATAGTACTAATATTGTTGTTATAATTCCTATTATTTGGTTGTATATAAGATTTGTTGTAGTTATAATTTAGTTTTCTATTATGGTTTCGTGTATATTTATTTCTTTGTTGTTGGTTACTGTTGGTATAATATATAGTAGGATAGGCAGTAGTGGTAGTGTGATTGTTAATATTGTGTTTGATGGTGAGAATATTTCATTTGAGGCTAGAATTGTTTTGTATATAAATAGTACTAGCATACCTCCAAATATGTTTATGAATAGGATATATGAAAACCAGAATCTTCTATATATTGTTCCTCTAATAAGACATATTATTGTTGTTTGTATTAATAGTATTATTCCTATGGCTAGGGGGTGTTTTATTTGTGTGAATATTAATCTTGTTACAGTTCTTATTGATATAAGTAATTTTATTATATCAGTGGGTATTTTATTTAAAATGTTAGTTTTGGGGATTAATGAAATGGTGTCTTGCCTTTCCTCTGAAGTTTTAAAAGTTTAATCCTTATTTTTGATTTACAAGACCAATATTTTCTTAAATTATTAAAACTTAGTTTAATGCCAATTTGATTATATTTTTTGTTATCTATTTTTGTGGTATTTGGGCTTTCTCTTCTAGTCGAAAACATTTATTGATTACTCTGTTGAGATTGGAGTTTGTTGTATTAGTTCTATATTTTTATATCTATTTTTATTTGTGTAGATTTAATTATAGCTTGTTTTTTTGTTGTTAATTTTTTGTTTTTTTCTGTTTATGAAGGCTCGTTGGGTCTATCTATTTTGGTTTCCATAATTCGTAGTCATGGTAATGATTATTTTCAATCTTATAGTGTTCTTCAATGTTAAGGTTTCTATGTTTTCTTATCTTTTTTAGCCCTTTATGTCTTTTTTCTTGGTCTTGGTGGTTAATTTGTTCGCTACTGTTTTTTATCTCTTTTGTTTATCTTTTCTTTCCTTATTTATTTATTTTTTTTTTGCTGAAGTGGCCTGGTTTATATTTTTGGGTGTGATTTGATTTCTTATGGTCTTATTATTCTTAGTTTGTGAATTTGTGTTCTTATAATTCTGGCTAGAGAATCTGTTTTCCGTTTTGGTTATTTTTCTGGTTTCTTTGTTTTTGTTGTTATTTTTCTTACAATTATGTTATATGCCTTATCTGCATCTACTTCTTCTTCAGTTTCGACTTCTAGTTTTTCTTGTCGATTAGCTGGATCTTACAGATGTGTAATATTATTTTCCCAAATCTTCATTGTTTTATCTGATCTGCTATTATATTCCCTCAATATTCTTGGATGTAATTGTTTTGAATCCCATGATATTTTCCCAGCTTATTTCTTTCGCTTCATGTCCGTTAAAAGCATAACCTCCTGTTCTTTGCAATCCCATGATCTCGTCTTATATGCTGTCCAGTATTCCTTCTTGGCCTTGTCTCTGCCCGTTTTTCAATTCCTTCCTCAGCCCTCTGTAGTTCTTCTCTCTTCTTCGTCGTTGACCTTCTCCCACTGCCTTCGTTCATTCATTTTACTGATCCTTTCTTAGGTCATCTATGGCTGCCCTGATTTCCTGTCGACTTTCACAACTAAATTATTCGTATTACCTAACGCACACTTCTTTAAGTTTTTCCACTGCACTTCCATTTTTCCACTTTCCCATTCGGTTGCAGCAAGTTTTTATTTTAAAGTATCTTGCATTTTCTCTCGTTAAGCGTAATTTCTCCACATCCTATCTTCGTTCCCCTTTTGGAAACTTTTTTTTTCTTTCAGTCTGCTTCAGATCTTTACAACCAGTAAGTTTTTCTCAGATATTAAAGTCACGTTGATAATGCTGTTCAGTGAAAAGTACCTCCAAAGTATCATAGCAGTAATTTATTTACGGTAATATCGACAAACAATGGAAGCAACGAATATCCACTCTTCGTGCATTTAGACTTTACTCTTAAAATTCATATTCATATTAACCTTTTGACGCCTAATGTCAACTATAGTGGTCGTACCGCACAGCTAACCTCTAAAGTTGCACTTTATATATTTTTTTCAACAAATATAGGTACTGAATATTTTAAAAATGATATATACTCCCTGTTTTTTTCTCTTCAAAATGCAGTTTGTTTCATAATTCTAACGTATTTGGTTCCTGTATTATTCACATTTTATATACAGAGTGTGCAAAAATTAAAAAAAATTATTCCTGTCCCAAAACATTAATATAATCGCCAGTCCCAGTGGCCGCGCGGTGTAAGGCGTGGGTCTACTGCCGCTCGCCTGTTGAGATCGTGGTTCGAATCCAACCGGGGGAATGGATGTTTATCTGTTGTGAGTGTTGTGTGTTGTCAGGTAGAAGTCTCTGCGACGGGCTGATCACTCATCCAGAGGAGTCCTACCGTCTGTGATGCGTCGTTGTGTGTGATCTAGAAACCTCAAGAATGAGGAGGCCATGGCCCGCATTGGGACGCAGCGACACAGGGGGGAAAAATTAATATAATCAGCGGGGTTCATATATGCTAAACGAAATGTTGCGACATCATGACTTGCCTGATAATACAGATTCATGGAAACAGTCCGTCTCATTCCCACGAGACTTATTGTTTTACAGCGATCCGTATTTCTTTATTATAATTCAAACCTGGAATTACTTTTGTTTATTATCAAGCAGTGCAGGAAACTTGAAATGCACAGATGTTTTTTCAGTGGAAATGAAGCAGACAAGCCACGAAACCAAACCATTTGTCCGTGAGTTCCCACCGTGATCACTGACAGCTGGGTTAGCTGAACCGGAGGAAGGATATGACACAGAACCTAACAGAGCAAGACGAAGCCAAGTAATCATGTAAACTCTTCCAAGGTCGCTCACCACCTGTGAAGTGACCGTTGGTATGGTCTTAAACAATCCACAGTACTTCTGTCACCAGATTACAAATGTGTCTTTTTCAGTTTTATAAGATGGTACGCATTACTTTGAATTTCAGAGCACTCTAATTTACGAAAAAATACTACGGAACACGCTGGGATATGAATGACCGTGTGTAACGATCTGTGTATTTTATACAGTTACACTGTTCGGTTTGCATCTCGACAGAATTACTGATAATCCTAACGAAGTTTCTCGTCGTTTATCTTCAGTTCTACCTGGAAAATCCTGTGGTAAAGGTTTTAATTACCACGAATGTCTCATTCCAATTTCTAAAATGCTGTTCAGGATCATCTCTCTAAACGGATTTAGGTCCTTCAGTTGAAAAGCGTGCCGTTAACCTAACCTAACCTATACTGTTCCCGCAAAAAAAAAAAAAAGATAAATATAGTGATTTTTCGAAAGGTTTGTATTTGTAAATTTAATAAATTATAGGATCCGCTGTGTACAGAAGCGAATGAAATAAAACCTAAACCAAACTGAAACCTAAACCAAACTGGCCTCACTGTTTCTTCTCTTCTTGTTCTTAGATGGCACTACAGTCCAGTGCGAGCCTTCTTCTCCTAAGTGGACTTATCCGTCAGCTCTGTTTTTTTACCTTTCTTTCCAGTATTTAACTTTGCATTTATTAATATCTGCTTGTACTTAGTTCCATTATCTGTTTTTTGGTCGTCCTTTTAGTGGAATTCCCTTAAGATTATTGTTAAATATTTGAATGCTTTCACTTTCATCATCCATTCTACTAATATGGCCAATCAACTGCCAACGATTTAATTCGACAAGAGAAATTATATCTAAATATACAAACAGCTGCACTAATACTCCATTATATCGTTTTCTCCTATTTTCATTTACTGTAATTTCCCCAAATATTCTTCTTAAAACTCTCCTTTCAAAAGCACCGCTTTGTGAAAATCAGGGTCACGCTACAAACATGTTTTGGGAAAGCAGCCTAAACAACGGAACATTTCAGAAAAGTAGATCTTCAATGTCCACTTTGAAAAAGAATATGGAGATCCATTTGCATATAACGTTGATAAATAAGGTACTTGCTGTTTTGCTTAAAGTTGAAGAGAAAATACATTTTTTTAAAGTTCTACATTCAACTCTTGGTTACAGAGTACGAAGGAAGAATTTTTAACAAACGCATACATGCGTAGAAATTGACATTCTGCATACATATAGAGCAATTATTTGTCACTTATTTTGTAAGAGATTATAAGGAAACCAGCGTTGCTGATATATTTCCTCACACTGATCTGGATTGACTTCAAAATCGAGTATAATACCATCGCATCCCATGTAATATGAAGATAATTTAGAATTAAGTATTCGTGGCTGACGACTTTTGAGAGGCTTTTAGATTGTACATACATTCATGTTATTGAAGAGTAATAAAATTGAGGGTTCCCGTATAAGTTACTACGGTACTGTAAGTACATACATGACTATGCTGTCGTTAGCAGTCACTATGGCATTATAACTACATAGCCACTGAAGGTGAGAGAGCTCAGAGCCGGTCTGAGAGCAGCGGACAAGAGAAATCTCTTGCCTCTTGGAAAATAAACTTCCCTTTTTTGTTAGTTCAGTCGTTACCCCTGTCCGTGTAGTTACTGGGCCATCACGGATCTTCGCCACGAATGATGCCTTCTAAAGGCGATTATTTTTCTTACGTTTTATAAATGAATCTACCAATTCGAGAGTAATTGCGTCCAACAACGACACAATTCCCTCCATTCTTCCAGATTCCTTGGAAATTGCAAATATTTAAATAACTGAAGAATAAAAAAGCCACCTAAATGCCACTTATTTTTTATTGTACTTCTTATAGAATCAACATGTTTCGGGCACTATTATGCCCATCATCAGGAGTTCGCGACTATGATGTTGATTACCACATTGGTCGTTTCGTTCTTGGTTTGCTGTATGTTGGAGGTTAGGTGCGGTTAGGCTGGAGTAGTGTCCGGGCTGCAGCCCAGACACTACATTCCGTGCTTAACTTCTGGGTAAATATTTTGTCACTGATGCAACAAAGTGTAGGCACATGACAGAAGCGTTAGTGGATCGAAGAACATTACGTGCTAAAAATATGGCAGAAGGAGATAGAGCCTCGGGCGAGTCATCTTGAAGTACTGGCGCTCCAAGATCTTACGTCTGTCAGCAGGTGTTATGAAATCACAAACCGTCTTATGCTGTCATTGAATGTGCCAAAATCAGGCTGTTTTCCAGATATTAGACTGTCATAGCGGGGTGTTACAGGTTTCAGTCTTCCGAAATATGACAGTTTATGGGTTAGTATATATGTGACAACGTTTCGGAGATGCTTGCTGCTTCCGTCATCAGGGAAATATGGAAGCAGTAAACTCTTTGGAAAAGTGGGCATCCTATCTCTATTCCAATCTACAAAGCGTCATATCCCAGGGGATTTTGCCATATTTGAAGGAATTCGTAAAGTTTACAAAAATTTAAGTGTCACCTCAAAATTCGAGGATCCAGCAGGATTACATGAAGCAAGTGCCACTTTGAGCACCCACAACTATTAGGCGCCACTGTACTAATGTATTACATTTTGTTATATTATTTAGAGAAATTAATGTTTTTTTTTTCGGGGATGATGGTCCTATTTTCACGCCAAAGTTAATGACGGCAATGGCAATGTATAACTAATAGTCACTCTCATTTCAGAAGTTCGCGCCACCTTCCTGTTGATATTCCTGAAAGCAGACGATTGAAGTACGAAGGTCGTGTGGCCTCTTGAGGCACGATATTAATATCTAGTAACATCTGAACCCACCAACTGGCTCAGAAGGTATGTAAGTCTACACGGACATGGTATCATGGGTTTGAGTTTCTTTTTAAATAAAACGAAATTTTATTAAAGAAGCACTTTTACAGCATTAATAGGCGTCGATTGAAGGAAAGAATATAAAGCATAAAATGATCTTCTGTTTAGCTGGATATCATAGACTTGGCGGTATATTTCTCTACAGTAGTTATTCACCAAGTTAGAGCTGTATGTAAAATGGTATTATGTGTTTATCTGGGACTAAAATTACGTAATTATACCCTGGGAAGTTCAGTGGCGATTCGCAGTACCATGTTTAATTACAATCTGTTTACCTACCGTGATGATATTACATACTGGGTACATACTGGCCAATTCCAAGCCCCACCATCACGATTTTACAGCACCTGTACACTGAAATCGCGGATTTGGAATTTTGTCAAAGCATGTGTTGTATCTCCTTGTTTTCTGTGTCTTAGAGTTGCGGTTCTAGACTGGTGTAACATCTAAGGTATCCTACTGCCTATCGGAATAGGATTTAGAAAAGCTTTTAAAAAGAGAGGAAGCTCAGAGCCAGAGTGGGCAGTTGCCCTATTAAGAAGGGGAAGACAGCAATGTGGACGAACTTGTACACCTATGTACCTTTTGGGAGCAAGACCCTCACTGCTGGTAGCACATTCAATGTAAATGTGTCTTGTTAGATATACTGATTTGGAGAAGAATAGAACAGCTGATTCGCAGAGAGCTAAGAACAGAATCTTATAAAGTCAGAGGGGCGTTTTTAAGTCTTTAATAAGATACATGAGTAATTTGCATGATGGTGTAATTGGACTGAAGCAGATTCAGATGCGTTGGATATTTCTACAACAGTAATATACAATTCGTATTATACATTCCAGAAGAAATTGTTATGTTTTGTTGTTCGTGCACAAAATCTTGTTTCATAATAAGTTTATTATATGCCTCTACATGTTTCGAGCACTATGTGCTCATCATCAGGAGGTCAAAATTGTATTATATAGCATCTGGTATCATCAAACCTGTAGGTGGCCGTCCGGTGCACAGGTTGAGAGAAGACTTCTTGAGGTTGAGAGAAGACTCAAGAAGTCTTCTCTCAACCTGTGCACCGGACGGCCACCTACAGGTGTGATAATAACAGATGCTGTATAAAACAATTTTGACCTCCTTATGATGAGCATATAGTGCTCGAAACATGTAGAGGCATTTAATAAACTTATTATGAAACAAGATTTTTTGCATCAAGTTGGTTAATTACTAAGATTCCAGAAGAAGTTAAGTTTTCCATTCGAGCATGAAGTTTCTTTAAACCAGGTCCTACTTCGAAGGAAGTAAGTGCAGCTGTATTACAAAGACTAACTGGCTAAGGCTGTAAGGAAAATAATTCCTGTGTGTTATGATATTAAACCATACGAAAGAAGCTGTGCAGAGGATTGTGGACTAGACATATTTGTCTGAAAACGCAGGCCAGCGCAGTACGTATATAAGAATGGCGTTGAAGGTTGGGGTTCTATGAAGTGTAGAAATTCCCAAACTAAATGAACAAGTATGAACTTCTTAAGAAAGGTTTTTATCGTTGTACCGCTCATTTTGATATCTCTAAAGTCCACACACCAACAAATGCACTCTTTATTAAACTTGACAAATTTTTAAAATTTACATTAAAAATCACTTTTACTTGCTCCTGCACGTTTCGGTCTACGACCATCAACAGGGAACCTTCACTAGAGCCTAGCTAATGTTACATCTAGGTTAAAATTCAGTAAATAAAAACTACGTCGTTGTATGTTATGCGGTGGTGTGGCAGCATGTCATAGGAATTTTATGAGTACTGTTCGCTGTCTTGAGTGCGACACAGCGCACAGTACACACACAATTCCTATGACATGCTGCCACACCACCGCATAACATACTACGACGTTGTTTTATTTACTGAATTTGAACCTAAATATAACTTTAGCTAGGCTCTAGTGAAGGATCCCTGATGGTCGTAGACCGAAGCTTGTAGGAGCAAGTCAAAGTGTTTTTAATGTAAATTTTAAAACTTTGTCGAGTTTAACCTTTTGGCGCCGGAATAATTTTTTTTTAATTTTAGCACATTCTGTATATAAAATGTGAATAATACAGGAACCAAATACGTTAGAATTATGAAACGAACTGCATTTTGAAGAGAAAAAAACGTAGAGTGTATACCACGTTTAAAATATTCAGTACCTATATTTGTTGAATAAATATATAAAATGCAACTTTAGAGGTTAGCGGTGCGGTACGATCACTATAGTTGACATTAGGCGTCAAAAGGTTAATAAAGAGTGCATTTGTTGGTGTGTGGTCTTTATAGTTCTCAAGAAAGACTTTCATGGTTGGTATTTCTTAGTTAGATTTATCGCCGTATGTACTGACAATCATAATAAATGTGTAAATGCAAACCATTAGAACACTATGGTTGAAATGAACGACAAAGTACGCGCTTCATTTAGTTGTCGCAGCAGTATAGATTGGTAATCTAAGAATGTAACATCACTTGTGTTAATTTCCCTAACCAGCACCTAAAGTTTTCAAAAAAGAAAATCTGCAAAGGACATGAACCCTCCCACGTAAAATGCGCGGTAGTTTTCTTACACATTCGGATGTATTAGAAATCACCTGCAACACGTCACACGGTAATGAGTCCCATTCACCTGTAGGGACATAGGATGCACATTGGGGAAAACTATCCATAGAGATTCAATTTTTACGTTACGTAACCAAATTTTATGCCAAAAGTTTTAGAATTAATGCAGTTTGCAGTTACGATATTTTCCAGTTAGCATGAAAGGAACGTGGAAGCTCAGATTCATTCGATAATATAATCAGTGACTTGTTAATATTTTAATTTTCTCTCATGTTTTTATGTATCAGCTATGGACATGAAGAGGGGTTGGATGAGGCACTGCGCTACAAGCCGAAAGTTCGCGGGTTCAGTTCCTGAAGGAGTCATTAGAATTTTTTATAGACCTAATTCTTCCGGGAGATATTGAGTCCTGAATTCGACTCAGCTTCTAGCAGAAATGAGTACCAGGGATATTTCATGGGGTATAGGCGGCAGGTGCATAGGCCTCACGACATTTCCAACTTCGTGTACAAACTGTCTAGATATTCTGGGAACCTCAAACTCCTACAGCCTTAGGATCCCGTCCAGGCCATTACCTATGGATCTGGAGACGACCTGATAAACGAGGTAAAAACGTGTCCTCTTTACTCTTCGCGAAATAGAGCGCGGTATTGTTACTGACGGCGGAAATGTGGCTGTAATTATATTGCATTCAAATGGGAGTTTGGTTAAAATATTTATAGTACCGTTTACTGCACACAAATCCAAACATGTACGACTACCCAGTAGTTACAATTTCGTCAGCGAACAAGTCACACCACCTAACATTACGAAAGTTACAAGAGTGAACACGACTTTAATAAATTCATCCCTCTCCTTACCGCCCAAAACTGCCTCGTTTCGAGGAAATATTACCGGATAAAGAGTAATTCCTTAATGCAGCGTGACGAACTGGCTTTACAACACATGAAACATTAAGCAGAATGACAGACGTGAAGCGAATCTTCAGCAGTTTATTCACATTTTTATAGCATTTAGTACCGAGTATTCTATCAGCTTATTTAGAGAGTGCCTCACATTTTCTTTTTTTTTTTTTACTTTATTCTTTGCCATTATTTTCGATCGTTCGTAAATTTAGTAATCCAACATAAACACCATAAACATGTACAATGAAACACGCTACTTATTATATATTGATTTCGCAATCCAAAAAAAAATACAAACAATAAGTCTGACCTCCAAGAGTCGTACACATGTAGACACTTGTCTGGTAATAAGAATGCAGCACAATAAAATATATTTAAGTACGATACATTACTGCAGATCCTGTCATGAATCAGACTGTCTATTGTGTAAGTAAATCCGTTGTGGCCAGTGACATTAAGCAGACATGCTGATAGAAGGTAGGAAATTTCCTATATGACATCCGAATACACTTTAATATTCGTTTCCTTATTGTCTGACTTGTACACGAAACCCTCGGAAATATTTCGACATATCATGAAAACACATCTAAGAAGTTAATTCATTCCCTCGTTCATCCATTCGTTCATTCAGCCAAAGTTTTTCCTACGACAGGTCCATAGCTCCGTCTAAAGGGAGGTCTCTAGACAGTATCTACTCCTTTCCATAAGATCGTGCATTAGCTGCTTACGTATTCTTCCTCAACTTCTTGTCACTCATATCCTTTCTTCTATATTTCCTGCAAAAACGTGTTTTAGATGGTAGTTTCTACGCAAGGTGTGACAAATTCAGTTAGCCTTCTTGTATTGTTGGCAAGATATTTTTCTACTCCTTGACTGTAAGTAATACTTCTTCTTTTCCCACATGTTCGGTCCAACTGATCTTCTCCGTACTTCTCCGGCACCACATCGCAAAACTTCGGATATTTCTGATCTACTTTCCGATGTGCCAAGTCTCAGCACCGTACAATGCTGTGCTCTAATTATAGCACTTTAGTACTTCCCTCCTTAAATATAAGTCTACAATGCTGACGAAAAGAGCCTTCTTAAGAAGTTCGTAGGCTGAAATACAAACAATCATATCTGTTTTTAAATTTCATCCTTATTTTATTTAATAAAACAACCATCTTTAAAGATTCGGAAAAATAAAGGTATTGGAAATTCTTAACAGCGGGGATCACAATCGCACACATGTGTCACGGTTTTCCTCGTGTGTATTCATGAGGCGCAACGAAACACACCATACACTATGTCAGTGTACATTGCGAGTGTGTTTTATAATAGTTACTGATAGTTTATATTTTTAGGCGAGTTCTCAAAATTGCGAAAAACAGCTATTAGCTTCTTCATGTCTATGCGTCTGTCCAACCGTATGAACAACTAGGCTCCCACTAGATGGATTTTCATGAAATTTGATATTTGTTAATTTTTTTTAAAAATCTGTCAGAAAAATTTAAGTTACATTAAAATCTGACAAGAATAACAGAAACTTTACAAGAAGGCCATTATGCCTTTTTGATCACACATCGCTCAGTCCTTCTTAGAATGAGAAATGTATTAGACGAAATTTTAAATAATTTTTTTCTCGGAAATTTTGCCGTTTGTGAGATTGTGTGGAAATACACTGTAGAGCTGGACAGGCCACAAGTGACAATATGACACATGCGCTTTGCGTGCTGTGTACCTAGGCCTAGGAATACACTCCGAATATTTAACATGTATCGTTATTTCACTATGAACTCACCTCACTGTTATGTAATTCGTACATTTTCTGTCTTGTCATATTCGGATGTGAGTGTGAGTTATAGGACGAATATGCGAAGCGTGCTTTGTTGTAAATGCTTCTGATTGAATAAAAAATAAAAGAAGGAAACTTGTAAAATAAAGTCATTGAAAGTGTATTTGTATAAAATTACCACTACGATAATCAGTAGACCTGTCTGAAAAACATTAACACTTGAAATCAGCGGGTCCAAGTGAGACCGAATGAGTTCATATATAAGAAGGAGGAAAGAGTAAGCTGACACTCGAATGTGTCCACAAAATCACTTGGAATTTGTTGGGTTTCAATTAAATATTTTTAAAGATCTCTGCTTTGATTACAAAAATGTGAGAGTCGTAACTGATCGACGTATGGTAGAGCAGCAAACTAGGATAAATTTGTTCACGCGTGACGTCTTTCAGTAATCGCAATAACCATATTTTATCACTATATAGCTAAGCGAATTCAAGTTTTTGAAAAGAAATTTTGCAACCGCCACTGGACGTTGGTCTTTCTAAAGTTTGAGGTATGTGTTTTCCTTGGAGACAACCTTTTTGAGCAGGAAGACGAATCTTCATGTCCAAGAACTGAAGAGTATTCCATAGGGTTGATTATTCCTGTCATCTGGAAATGAATGTTTGTACTGCACTCAGAGTGTTTTGTTATTGCGCTCAGTGAAGGTCATGTACATATTTGGAAACACACAGCGTCGCATTTGGTTAAGTGCCATATGAACAGGGTTAGTTTGCGCTTGTTGCGTTTGGATTTAGATATACTAACAGGAAAAATAAATTTTATGCTGAATGCCGACTAAATAAACAGTCCTCATTGTAGTCTCTTTGGCAAAAGAGAGAGAGTCATTTAGTGTGGAGCTATGTGCTCGCATGGATGAAACTGATGGAATTAGCCATTCGCGAATCTGTACCACAGTCCAGTCATTTCGTCTGTGTTGAGGTTATAAACTGACTTAATGCAATGAAGCATATTGCTTGTTACAATGGTCTGAAATTGCCATTTATGAGGTTCTTTGATCACTGGTGATTGGTTTAGCCTTCATTTCGAGTACCAGAAGTAATGACATTGTTACCTATCAGGTAATTTACGACTGTGAAGCTGCACAAACCTCCTAGTTATTACTCTTTGCTTCTTCGGCAGGTCCGCTGTCAGAATTCCATTGTCATTGTGCGATAGTAATTTAAACTAGCCCAAAGCCATTTGTTACACAGACTGTACTGATGGAGAGACACGGCTGTTTGATACAGTAGAGACAGTGTTCTTAAAAGGTGGAAAGATGAAATTTGGATAGAGTTGTTCCTGTGTCTAATCGCCACGTTATGAAGATATATGTGTTGAAGGAGTCATTCTTCCACGCATAATTAACATTGCCATTACGTGAAGATGAATGGTTGGCTTCACATTTAGGCTGCTTTTTTCACGGAGAGAGAGTCCCGTCCTGTGTGAGCTAAATATTTCACCAATAGGAAATCTACGTCAAAGTATTTGTAAAAGTGTTGCAAGTTTATTACATCGATCGTAGCAACGTACTGGTTAGAACTTGTGTTTAGTAATTTAAGAATATCTTTAATCAATTTCCAGCTGGGGAACGGAACTCCATTGTTGGCTTTCAGTGAATTTTATCAGTTGCATTATTATAATTCCAGGATAAGAAATCTGAATTTGTTTACACTGTTTCGTCCTACATCCATCTCAACAAGTAATACGTTATCTTCATAATTCTCTTTAGAAATTATACAGGGTTATTCAAAATGTTTGTCGGTGTTTTAACCACTTGTCATACACAATACACTTGAGATAGGAGTATATGTTTTTTTTGATTTAATAGAACAACACTCCAAGTTTTTGTTACATACCTTACAGGTGCTCTATATGTGCACCCTTTGTGATTCTACAAACATCAACACGATAATCGAGTTCGTTCCAAACTGTTTGTAGCATG
>Ga0131853_10006962_pt1 | contig 20435 bp, 13 predicted proteins | sample TergutLab28metaG_FD_92764 | JGI IMG/M metagenome (GOLD analysis project Ga0131853, IMG submission 92764) | Labiotermes labralis P1 segment gut microbial communities from Petit-Saut dam, French Guiana - Lab288 P1 (version 2) (version 2) | ecosystem: Host-associated > Arthropoda: Insects >...
TACCCACATCCCACCTCCTGGAGATCCATCCTAATATTATCCACCCATCTACGCCTAGGTCTCCCCAGTGGTCTCCTTCCCTCCGGTTTCCCCACCAAGACCCTATACACCCCCCTCTCCTCCAACTTTAATATACGTGTACCTCGAACGCTCAACTGGGTGAACTTGGTACCGATTTTTGTGAGTGGCAGGGCACGTACGTTGTACACACGCACGCACACATATATGCACGCCTGCATAGCCCGTGATCTTAAAAAAAATCTTTCGAAACGGAATATGAAAGGGAGGTTAAAATATATCTGGTATCATACCCTGATGTGCCTATGAAATATAACTGAAATGAGCAGAGATTAAATTTCCACGTTTAACATCACAGTTTTGTGTTCGCCAGGTTGTAATTGCATGTGAGGTAATGCTACCTAGAGGCGGGAATAGGCAGCTTTATCCTCTAACAGGCGAAACTTAAGTACACGCATATAGGCTAAAGTTACGGAATCGACATGTTGATAGTTATTTTGAATGGCTGTGCAAAACATTCAGATTGGACTGCAAGTAAATACTGATAAGACTAAGTAGCGTGGTCATGTCTCGAGATCAGGATGCAGGACGAAGTCACGGTATAAGGGTTGATAATAGTTCCTTTGAAGGGGAGGAAGAGTTCATATATTCTATTCAGGAAGAAAGTAAGAGCATATTAAAGTCAGGGAATGTTTGTTATCATTCGGTGCAGAATCTTATGTCTTCCAGTTTGTTATTCAAAAATGTAAAGATTAAGATATACAGAACTGTAATTTTGCCTGTTGTGTATCGGTGTAAAAAAAATTGGTCGTTCACATTTTAGGGAGGAACGTAAGCTGAGGGTGTTTGAGAATATTTGGGCCTAAGAGGGACGAGGTAACAGGGGAGTGGAGAAAACTACGTAATGAGGAGCTTATTGATCTGTACTCCTCACCCAGTATTGTTCGGGTGATCAAATGGAGAATAATGAGATAGGTGGGGCATGCAGCACGTATGGGGGAAAGGAGAGGCGTATACAGGGTTTTGATGGGGAAAGCTGAGGGAAAGAGACCACTTGGAAGACCCGGGCGTAGATGGGAGGATACTATGAAGATGGATCTTCATGAAGTGGGATGTGGAGGCATGGACTCGATGGAGCTGGCTCAGGATAGGGACAGTTAGCGGGCACTTGTGAATGCGGTAATGAACCTTAGAGTTCCATAAAATGCGGGGAATTTCTTGATTAGCTGAGAATCGGTTAGCTTCTCAAGAAGGACACCGTGGGGTAAGTGAAAAACTTTCAGATGTTGAGGGAATTTTCGGGTGGTGTTATTTATACCAGGATAAATGAATCTTTGGAAACAGGGGGATTAATATAGGTACCGACATAGAGTATATGTGTGCGTCCGTATGATTCTTAAGTACATAGCGAATACACGTATGCTTCTAAACACATTGAGCTCCTCAGTGGGAAAGCAGTGGCAGGAACTGGGTCTCTATGTATTATTTAGGTCATTGTTGTTAACCCGGCTTGCACGCATCCGATATATTCTAGATTTCTCTTAATTTTGCTGTGAAAATTAAATATCTAATTCCGTCCCTCTCATTTTATAGTTATGTCTTAGGTTTGCAAACTGACCAACTTTAACAATTTGGTGTGGTTTCGAGAACATACGTTGAGAACCAAAGGGGTTCGAGCTGCAGTGGAGGTTAAGAACCGCAGATTTAGATGAACAGCGGTCTTAAAAGGGCTAGTGTTTGCATTTTCTCCTCCGCCTCTGCGGTAGCTAAATGTAGCGTTTTTGGAAGACGCGTCGTGCCTGCCATTTGCAAGTTTCCGACCCCCTCAGTGCTTCTTCCAAGTAGCTAGTGGATGAATGTGAAGGTATTTATACTCAACAGTCCTCGATCAGACGCTGAAAGAATCTGAAAGATATTTCACTCTAGGTAAGGAACGTAGGTCGTCTTACACCTGCATCATAATGCAGGAGGTCCCAGGTTAGGTTCTTTGCCTGAGATGGCTCTCCTTAACTGATGTTTTCGCGTATATTCTTTTAGCCTGCACCCAACATACGCGTCATTCACAGTCACCTTGTTATGTTGTGTTGCCGGAAGACGTATATTTGAGTAGGCGTCGTTGACTACGTTGTATAATCTGACATACAGGAGATACCTGCAGGAACATTGAAAGTACATTATCTGTTGTATGTATTGCTATTTTATAAAAGATGTTTCCAGTTTATAGGGGTAGTTGTTTTATTAATACTGTTAGGATGATGTAATTGAGACGCAAGTGAGCAGACAGGTTGCACGTGTGTGTAAAATGAGAAGTGCATAGATAATGTTGGTCGGGAAACCTCAGAGGAAAGACGCCATTCGGAATGCCCAAGCATAAATGGATTCGAAATATTGAAATAAATCCCAGAGTGTTATGTAAGAAAGGTAAAGTTCGCTGTATGACACGTCTATGCAGGCACGGAGGGGCGGTGGATTTGTAGCTCGTACCCTTTCGCAACCCGGCACCAGAGAAATGTGGGTGGTTAACGCTACGTTCCGGCCGTTTCACCCCTGGCAAAGACCCGGTACCCATGGTGCAGGAGGTTGGGTGAGTCTTGGGTCCGGTCTTAACGACACGGAAAAATTTCAGGTCACCGGGATTCAGTCCTCGGACCGTCCATCCCGCAGCCAGTTGCTATATCGACTGCGCTATCCCGACCGCCAGAGTAGTGTGTAGTCAGATGGATTCATCTGTCGCAGGTTAGAGTGGAATTGCGGTTTTTTTTAAAAATAATTATCGGCGTAGAAGGGTACGTAGGTAACTGATCGTCTTTTGGACATGGCAGCGAGTTGTATGATCAGTCAATAACCTTCAGAAGTTAAGGCTTTCAGAAGTTTTCCATGCTGCAAACTAGGTACCAGTACGTTCTTGACAAGTATCGGCCACTTTTGACCTGAACAATTTCTTCATTGTGCACTGTATGTAAAAATTATATTTTCTGGCCGTCTTTTTGATACTTGAAACTAATTCAACTTGATTCGTGACGCCTGTGCAGTGTAACTTGTTATACGTGGGCACCAAATCACACAGACAAAAGTAATTAAGGTTTGACAGATCAAATTCAGCTCGGAAGTTGTTGAGAAGAAACAGAAATCATACGACGTCGATTCTTTTACATTCAGAAAAGAAGTGTTTGAAGAATAGTAGGCTCACGGTCTTGAGGGATGTGACGCCGTTCGGCTTGGTAGATAGAATAGATAAGAGGCATATTCTTTCCCCATTTCTATGGTTGAAGAACACAGACGGAAAAAAAAATGTTATTCCGAAACGTTGGTATCTATGTACTTTTCTACGCGGCTTCACATTCCAAAGATAGCATTCGCAGGTATTTGAAGAATCATGAGTGGTCTGTGATGAAACATTTAATATGATAGTGAAGTAAGGTTAAACACGTTGATTCAGGGGTGTAAAAGTCCTTAGCGCCAGTTCGCCCGGGAGACTAAATTGTGTCCCGTGGCGCCAGATGTGGTGCTTGCTTCATATCACCCTTCTGACGCTTATAATTTTGAGATGATTCCTAGATTTTGGAAAATCTTTGAAACCCTGAGGTGATTTGTATTACTCTTGCTCTCGCTCGCGCTTGCACCACGTGCGGTTCGGTTATTAATACACACACCGCGTGTGCGGGGAACAATTGAGTGCCGGATGCTGCTGACACTGTCAGTGGACACAGAGATGGAACTACTTCCTTGCCGTCGGATGCTGATAATCTGGTCAAAAAAAATTCTTCCACATCCTTTCCAACCGATCACTGTCTTTCGTACCGTTCCGCGCTATACAACCTGAGTTAGTCTCGTCAAACCATAAATATATAAGAAGGCAACCTAAAGTAAAGGGAAAGTTCGCCCTAGAACAGGCCACGAAGGCCCAGAGGGGAAAGTGGAGGTATAGATGTATTCTTTCTTTAACTTAGGCTCTAGATGGGGGTGGGTGGTCAATCCCACGCCCCGGCTGTTTTACACCCGGAAAAAAGACGCGGTGTTCATTGTACAAGAGACTGGTGTTCCCCCTGGCTGATCGGGAGGGTCGTGGACATCTCGCCCCCATCGGAATTCGATCCCCGAGCCGTCCAGTTAAGTTACTCCTGTGCTTGGCCACCACGACGTGAAGTACAGCTGCAGGCATTTTTGAACTTGGTACCAGACGGAATCGAACGGTCATCTTCGTGCTCCGCGGCTTTTCCCCGCGGAACCGATCCTCTGAACCGATTGCGTAAGGGTCTGGGTGGGCCTGAGAGGTGGTTTGCACGCCGTGGAGAAGGTAACAAGAAATGGTACTGCGATTGCTGTGTTGTCCAGATCGTAGCCGAGTCACTACACCAGCGTAGATATCCTCACTTATTTTGAGAAATAAAGTAGTGTCATAGAATTTCAGAGCGAAGTTCAGCTTCAGCCTTCGATCGCATTTATCTGTATTTGACCCAGAAATCCGTACAGAGAACAGTATAGGCTAGAGAGTATTAATACGCATCTTGGGCAAAGCTGAAGATAACATTTGAAGTCCATTCGTATGTACTGGCACCGACTCTAGGCGACAGAGGCGACACAGTTGTTAATCAACTGTGAAATGTGTTCACAATGAAAACAGTGGACTGAAGAAGCCGCCAGGCGACAGGTTACAGAAAAAGCTCATGCAAATGTCAGCCTTTCATTATTGTTTCTATCGCCGTCCATTGTAATTACGTATTTTAACTGTTCACGTTTAAGAGTAGGGGCTAGGTTAGTGATGGGTAGACCATGACTTCGGGGTTCATTTCCCATCGAGACAAACAATTTTTCTATTCCCCACAGCATCCCACCGATTCCTCTCTCCACTGGGTACAAGGGATGCTTTCCCCAGGGGTAAGGCGGTCGGAGTTTGGAATTGAACTCACGTTAGTTAATGTGTGTGACTTCAACATAATACAAGTAAAGCCATTATTATAACAACGGAATTGACAGTGCTCAAGAACAGGGTACTGAGGAAGAATATTTGGAGAGGGGAAGGAACAGGTTGTCGTTGAAAATTAAAGAATGAGGAGCTTTACCTTTTGTACTCTTCACCAAATATTAGGGTGATGAAGTCAGAGGGCGATGATATGGACATGGCATGAGGTACGTATTAAGTGCGTACAAATTTCTGATCTGAAATGTTAAAACTGAAGGAATCGCTTCAGAGGCCTGGCTGTAGGTGGGAGGATAATATTAACATGGATCTTGTAGAGACTGGTTGAGGGCATTTCATATGGCTTGGGACCAATGGTTGGCTGTTGCGAACGCACTAATGAGCCCTAAGATTCCATAAAAGGCGCATAATTTTTTGAGCAGCTGGATGATTGTGATACAGTATTTTTGAGATGATCCTATTTACTTATGAACCGATTGCAAAAAAGCGATGCAGATTCTGCTAACGGTGAAGAAAGTCCCCTGTGGCGTCAGCACTCAGGGCTGCCAACATGTGTAAACTTTCATCATCCTCTGCTAATGAGTTTTGCAAGAAGTCTGTTTACACAGCTTTGTCAGAGAGACAGAGTGACGTGAAGCGTGACTGTGTGGTTTTCGGGAGGTCGCCATTCATGTCTGCAAGCAGTCTGCCTTCACCTTGTCTGCTCATTCTTTGTAGCTGGCCTTACTGCTGCAGTTATTAATATTCTGACATAGGAGTGGCCGAATTTTATTTCTCAGTTCAGTTTATTTATGGTCGGAAAACCGGATGGGAAGAAAACAGTAGGTAGATTTGGGCATAGATTGGAGGATAATATTAAAAGGGGTATTGAAAAAATGAATATGTGTGCATTGGCTCGGAATATGTTCAGTTATTGGGGTCTCGTGAAACCGGCCGTGCATGTCCAGGGAATTTGTTGCTTAGCTGCGCAACAAATAGCTAATCGAGAAATAACTTCGATGCAGTTGGTTTATTTAATGACGCTGTCAATAACTGAAGGCTACATAGAGTCGAATGACAGGATTAGTAATGATACATTGGAACTTATGCGAAAGTAATGTGGCCTGATTATATTCCTATAGCGGCCAAGGAGAACCATAAACAGCACAGGCAGTGTAACCTGAAGGCGCGTGCGCGTAACCATTTTTGCCGTGGAAAAGCAATAAGTATTTTATATTCTGAGTGTGCGTGTCTCTGACGCATAAAGCGCAAGCGGCTTATTGTCATCTGTGGTCTGTCTCTACCGCATTTTTCCACATTATCTCATAAACTGCACGATTTTCGGAAAAGTTTATTGGCCATAATTGTGTGTTTTCATTTTCTTTACCACTTTCTTCCGAAAAATTTCTCGCTCTAAAAACAGTTCAACGAGATATTGTGATAAATTTAAATGTCTTCATGTAAAGTACCCGTTATTATTCACAATAATCACCAACACATGCACACTTTTTCATTTGACACTATAAAACTTTAATTTGTTAAAATTTTAACTATTTTAACAAATTAAAGTTTTATAGTGTCAAATGAAAAAGTGTGCATGTGTTGGTGATTATTGTGAATATTGACAATATGCACGGTGAAAAACTGAAAATACCCGTTATTACTGTCAGATTTTGATTGAACTTGAAGTTTCTGAGCATATTTTCGAAAACTCGTAAAATTTCATGAAAATCCGTTTAGTTCCAGTTGTTCCATGCGGACGGACAGACAGAGACGAAACTAATAGTAGCGTTTTGCAGTTTTGCAAACGCACATGTGAACTGAGTGATGATAGTTGGTATCCAGGACCAGATACTAATAATCTATAAAATATAGTCAAACAACTTCAGTTAGGTAATTATTAAAATGTATTTTCAATCAGATCTCTCAGCAACATGTTTCGGCTCGTCACTGAGCCATCTTCGCGCTGATCTTTTTAAAAAAGTGGTATGTAGAATTGACATTGTTTGTTGATTACGAGCAAGACATTGGTGGTTCAAATAAATGTTGGCATTGCGATTGTACAGTTTCCTTTTTAGGTTTTCGTATTTCTGGATGTAACCTTGACTGGTTGGGCCGGGTAGCTCAGTCGGTATAGCGACTGAGCCACGGGCTGGACGGTCCGGGATCGGATCCTAGAGGGGACGAGATTTTCCGCCTGCCCAGACAAGCCCTGGGGCCCACCCAGCCTCCTGTATAATGGGTACCGTGTCTTTCCCGGGGGTAGAGGCGGCTGAGGCGTGGGGCTGACCCCCCACCCCCATCTAGTGCCGAAATCCTAGAAAGAGTAGAGCTATACCTCTACTCACCCTAAGGGCCTTCATGGCCTATAACAAGGGTGAAACCTACCTACCTTGACTGGTATTTATATTTTTCAGGCGAGACATCCCCGTTGTGTTTCAGTAGTAATAATATATAAATATAGAATATAATCTAACACAACGTCAGGTAGGTAATTGTTAAAATGTATTTTCAGTCAGATCTCTCAGCAACATGTTTCGGCTCCTCACTGAGCCATCTTCAGGCTGATCTTTTTTTAAAAAAAGTGAGATGTACAGTTGACAATGCATGTTGATTACGAGTGAAAATACATTTTAATACTTGGAAGTGTGTCATCCCCGTTGTGTGTGTGAAAACTGGAAAGAGTATGTAGTCAAACACAACCATGTCAATTAAGATGTTTTAATGACTATACTAGACAACTACATGTTTCGGCCTTTACTGGCCATCATCAGGTTGTCTTCAAGAGAACTTAAGGTCCTACTGTATCCGTTGTGCGCGCACAATACATATAGTAGGAACTTAAGGTCTCTTGAAGACAACCTGAAGATGGCCAGTGGGAGCCGAAACACGTAGTTGTCTAGTATAGTCATAAAACATCTTAATTGACATAGTTGTGTTTGACTACATACCCTTCCCAGCATACATTTTAATAATTACCTAATTGAAATTGTGTTGGCCTATATTTTATATTTTGTCACTATTGAAACACAACGGGGATGTCTCCCCTGAAAGTTAGGTCCAGATACGTACTTCGGACCCTGAGAATTCGAACTAGGAAAGCTGTCCATTTGACCGTTGTTTGTTCTGTTACAGTAAAGAAAGACAAGCGAACATCCGTATTGCGCACCACTGAAGTGTGTGTGTGTGCTGTGTGGGCTGATTGTTTTCGGAGGTGCGCGGCTAGGTCGTGGGTTGTCATGTCCGAGACAGTTTGTGACTTCCTTCAGTCCCACCCACCAGGCAAACGCTTGGATTGTATCCCAATTCATTCACAACCACCGGCGATCAAATGCCGTCCTTTCGCAGCTACGCGTGCATACCATTACAGTTAGGAGGTACTGAAAGCGGTGTCAAACCAACCACAAACCACCCAGGCGTCTCTGTTTCGAACTCCTTAGCCGTAATATTCAGATACAAATCCGTTACTATCCTAAGTCGTGATCCCTCTGGCAGAACGGCCATGAAGGATTACATACATTATTCTTCTTCTTTCTTTGCCATCTGAATATACAGGTTTTTATTATATGATATATTTATTACGTTGCGTATTCCGCGTGTATGTTTCTCTTTAGGGAGCATTTAATCACACCAAAAATCGAAACAGAAGAAATTTTTACATTATTTATATCACAGAAATTACGATTTAATGTAACAAATTGTGTGATATGTTAAAATACACACGAAATTTAAGTAATGTTTGTCAAATAATAGCAGTTTTATATTTTGTAGTCTATATTTTGTGTATACCGTTTTAAATATAGTGTTTTGGTTCTTAGTAGTTTTGAATATATATTTTGGTTTTATGTTACGAAATGTATGTTTAATTAGTGTTTACTTCAGTTATCTTCTTGATATATCGGTAGCCCTATTTTATTGTATACCTTAGCTGGAACTTCTTTATGTGCGCTTTGCTTGGATTTGTTAAAGATGCGCTGATGTTCATACTGCCACCCTTCCTGCTGTTTATTTCTGGCCGTTATTTCATCTGTGCTGAGGCCTCGTTGCTGTTTGTCATGCTGTACAGTGACTTTTTGCGAAGGTGGAGATATTTATTGTATTGTGTGGACAGCTAGATCTGGGTCTGCGATTGGTGTGAACCTGAATCTACCGGTTTTATGCTGTGGATGTGGTCGTGTCCGGGTTTCTGGTTCTGTATGTATGTTTGTGTGTATGTATATATATATATATATATATATATATATATATATGTGTGTGTGTGCGCGCGCGCTACAAATCGGAAGGTCGCTGGTTCGATCCCAGCTGGTGTCATTGGAATTTTTCATTGACATAAATTCCTTCCGATCGCACTATGGCCCAGGGGTCGACTCAGCCTCTAACAGAAAGGAGTACTAGGAGTATTTCCTGGGGGTAAAGGCGGCCGGTGCGTAAGGCTGACAACCTTATCACCTTTACCTTATATACATACATACATACACACACACAGCACATACATACATACATATATAATCGTTTCCATATGCGGTGTACTTAAATGACCTTCCTGAGGATCTTTAATGACTGAAACATGAAGCATGTATGTAGCTTGACTGTACGTATAATATGATAAATACAACATACAGCAAAATAAAATTGTGGATCGTATAAAAATCTTACTCCGTGCACTGTATGAAAATGAACTGTTTTAAAATACACATTCATTTGTTCGTTCACATATTGGACATTGCCGTCGAAGGGGGGTTAGGGCGAAACCGGTGCCAGTTACCGGGGCCTGGTGATCCGGAAGGGGGCCCGGTGACTTTTTGATATTTCTCGGTAGTATCATATGTATTTAGATAGTGATTTGTCGTGTTGATGGCACTTGCGGCCAGTGGCCATCTTTGGTACGACCCTGTCTGCTTTGTTTCCTTACTTTTCCCCTTGCCGGTGAGCCCTTGATGCAGTGCCCTAAAAATTCTTTCACCGGGGTGCGAGCTCGCTGTGGCGGCCCTGATACTGCTCTGTAAATTTAATTACAAATTTCGCACTCAAATTACACAGTCAAAAATATTTCAGCTTTATTTGTTGTTAACCCTTTAAAGCCCGAATCTGTCGGGGGGGCCTGGGCATAGCTCACTGACTTGGGTATTTAGAGAAAAGTTCTACGCACGGCAAGTCGTAAGGTTAATAAACCATTGTAAGAGCACGTCTGAAATTTATTTTCAAGTGTGTATCAAGGTATTTGTGTAAAGATAACGCTGCGTCTGCGTTACCAAGGACACACAGTGCTGTTGAGGTAGTAATCACTGTTTATTCTGATAATCTTACGGAACTCTTAAATACACTGTGCGGGTAAAATGCTGGGTTTCTGGTTGTTAGAAAACGCGATACATAATAGTAACCACTGGATTTTAAAGTGTTATTCTTCAGTATATCCAAAATGTTTAAAACAGAAGCTACGGATCATAAACACGTCTGTAGCTTATGTTATTAAGTTTTATGAACGATTACACGTTTTTCAGGCAATCTATGGAACTTCGACTTGAACTTCATGTAAAGCATTTTTATAATGGACCGCAAAATCAGGCAGCTTGTACGTTTCTGAGGCACTTGATAGCCGTACGTGATGTCACCTACCCCATCGCATTTGGTCTGCAGGCTGCTCGATTGATAATTATGAGACAGCCGATATGCTGGCGTTATTTAGCTGTTAATGCCACGACCCTGTCTGTGGATTTACATAAGTGAAATTAGGATAGTATGTCATAAAAACAGTATAATTACGAATCACCCGGTACATTGATGTGATATCAGAGACGCCGCGCCACACGGAAGTCTGTAATCTGTGCCATAAGTTCTGCTGAAGTAATATGTTACGCAATTGGAAGACAAGCAGTGCTACCGCGAATAATTCCCAGGTAATGTCGCTGCGTATATAAGAGGTGGGTAATACTAACAGTGGCCTCAAAGACGTTGGTTGTGAGAATGTGGATTGGGATCAGGCTGGGTCAGGATAGGTCCAAGCTGCGGATTGTTGTGATTACGCTGTTGAAACTTACGAACCCACAAAAGGCGTGGCGTGTCTTGACCAGCTGAACAGCCATTAGCTGCATTGAATTAGCGTCAAACTTAAAGTAAATGCATTGCCAATTGCAAAGACCAACCACTTCGTGCTGTTCAGGAAAATAAACGCTGCCTACGCTAAATATCGAGCGAAACACGAATACAGTATTTTGTTTGAGCAAAATGTAGATCTTTATGGATGTTCGTGGAGGTAAAACGTTCACTCCAAAAACAGACCACGAAGGCCCAGAGGGGGAGTAGAGTTGTGCTGTTTCTTCTGGGCTCTAGAAGGGGGTGGGTGGTCACCGCCACGCCCCGGTCGCTTTACCCCTGGAAATGACCCGGTACCCATTGTGTAGGAGCTGGGTGATCATGGGGGTGGTCAGGTAAAGGTAAAGGTCACCCAATGACATGCTTATGCAAGCACAAAGTGCAGGCTGAGGTATAGCTCCAGCCTGTTCGCAACCTGGGCCTAGCGGGGGTGCATGGTCAGTACCACGCTCGAGATATGCCCATGACAGATGAATGGTTGCCTACTTTTCGAACGTTTGCCTTTGTGAGAGTGTCGGTCTTTGGTCCCCGTAACCAACAACACACTGCTTCCTTCCGCCCTCTTTCTCCTTTACTACTACCAAATGATCAAAACAAAATATAGGCATAGAGTATCAGTTATCATCTTCCACAACCTTCATTTTCAAGACATCTTGACCCTTGAAGATGAAGTCACCACGTCCTTCGCAACGTAGGAAACCACCCAACTCCACAGCATCATATCCCAGAAGACCCGGCTCTTCAGTGGCTTTGTGATTCACCACTACATCGGGAAGGCCGATACTTGCCACTCGCCTTTTGGCAAACTCGTGGTAACAGAAATTCCAAGTCACGAACGCAGCGCCTTACATCAGTTCACATTCTGTATATCTGTGCTGCGCTGACGTCATGTGATGAGCCCACAAAAACTGTCACTTGCTGTGCAAATGTTTGGTTACAATAACTAAACGTGCAGCCTGACATTTAGGGCCATTAGCTCAAGAAGCAGATCCGGCTTTGACAAGCTGAAAATTGCCCGGCTGATCAGAAAATTCTCTGCCTTTTCTGGAGCCCAGATGTTCATTACCGTGTTCACAAGAGCCCGTCCCTGGCCTCCGTACTGAACCAAGTTAATTCACTCCACACCTTTCCCACTGTGCTTATGCACAATTTCTCGTAATATCCTCGATCTACGTCTGGGCCCCCCAGGTGGTCTTTTTCGCTTCTCTGAGATCTGAGGTTCATAAGGGAGTGAGTAACAGTATTTCGGTATTCTGGAATGTGACGCCGTGTAGTTGGTAGACGGATACCAGCATTTCTGAGTAAACTTCTGCGCCCGTGTTCTTGCTTGAGTATTGAGACAGCAGGATCCTCCACAACGTTGGTACCAATCCACCAACCTCCTGGCTTCACATCCCAGGATGCCGTAATATTGTCTTACGGGTCTTCAGGCCACAACACCTTCAGCTTGCCTCGCCGATAGCGTCCACCCAGATCTGATTACCCTAATCCTTTTTTTTTTTTAGTGAAGAGTAGAAGTTATGAAACTTTTCACTGTGAAATTCTTGACGTCCGGTTTCGTCTTCTGTCTTAGGCCGGAATCTGCCCACGCTTCTTACGGACTTCCTACAACTGTCTTCGCCTCGTGTAAATATCGTAGATTCATAGCGGAAGGTTGAGCATGAATCCCACACCCAGTCATTTGAACTGATTATGTTGAGTCCATGTTATGTCACCAGAAGCTGTTGTAAGTATTCCGCCATCTCTCTGCACTTACAACTAAAATGTGTGTGGGTTTTTCGACAACTGCAGTTGTTTTCCGCTTTGATGATAGTGGTGTTGTACGTCTTAGTTCTGCTGCGCAATGTTAGTTGAGCAGCTGTTTGTGTAGATTCAGCGTAGGAAGTGTCACAGTGCGTCTCTGGAACTTAATGTTTGTACAGATACTGTACGACTAAGAACAAATAATTAGCTCATGTTCCGGCGAAGCATGCGTAATTGTTGCATGCGTGTTTGTTCTCCTGAAACTCCAGCGATGAGAGTTATCTGCCGTCGTTAGTTAGGTCCTTGGGATTCCAGGAGCCACGCTGCCCCAACTGACAAGGTGTGGGGGGTTAGACAAAGGGGAGATATGCTAACAAGATTATTCTTTATGCGTTTTGCATTGCGGTCTGTTCCAGATCAGAATTTACACATTTGGTAGTATTTAGTCGTTTGGACGGAGGACTGGCACGTCGCAGGGCGTCTGACACTGGCCAGCACAAACACAGAATAGCGGGTGAAACTCGAAGCCATGACCCCAGTGACTTAATTCTGCCCATGAGGAGTTAATTTAAGCAAAGAAGAACACACATGCTCGTGTGTCGAAACCCATTTACTGTATAATTTCTGAGCATGACAGACCAGATCATTTACCCGACGCAAAGTGACATTACTAGAGGTGCGTGACTTTTTAGGTTTTCTCAGCGGCGCAGTTGAGGCCTCCGTTATTCTGGACTGGAGCGCTGTTTTACTGGTTGGTGTCCGACATTTAGAGGCAACGTGGTGGCCTCGAAACGTCGGGCATCAACCACCCAGTGACATAGCGCTACATGCCAGAAGAACGGAGATTTCCAGGTTACTTTCTGAATGATACATCTCGGGTTTTGCGCAAACATCATGCCGAATTGGGACAAACGTTGCAGCGAGGACTAAAGCACACTGTCTACATCCAGTGCACCTTTTCTGTAAGTTGTATTGTTTTCAAGATCCTTAAAAGAGGGAGAATTTAGACGACAGCAACATTATACAGCAGGGCAAAGATTTTCATAGCTAATGCAAAATCCCAACAGTATAATGCTCACACGATGCGTAAAAGTAAAGGTAAAGGTGTCCCCTCTACGCGCCATGAAGGCATGAAGGGGGAGTTTGCCCGTTGAATAGGAGGCTGGGTGGTCCCCAGAGCCAGTCCGCACGATATGGAGAGGAGAAAATGTCTTGCCTCTGCCGGGATTCGAGCCCCGGATCGTCCAGGCCATAACCTACTCACCATACCGACTTCTCCGTCCTGTGCTCTTATTACACGATGCGTAGATTTGCTAGCTTGTTGTAATTTAAAAGGTCTAAACTCTGACTGTACAGTAGGAACTTGTGAAATTTTCAGTTGCGTACATGTCGAAGTTTCTGTTAGTACTTGTGTCTTAGGTCAATACGTTCAGACACATCCCGCCTGTATCCTTGTGGCAGTGAGACACAAAGTTTCCCATCCACAGTCACTGGATACGGTGACAAAAACAACGTGTAAATAAATCTGCTTGTGATGACAAAGGAAATCTGCAGCCCGCGAGGTCAGCTGTGCAGGCTCATCCAGGGAGAGATCTGCACGTCATGTGACGATCCCCTGCTGAGTGTTGGCGTTTCTGCAGATGATAGTCTGTGCTTCTTACTCTCGCCTTTCTTCACCATATAGCTTCCCTCCTTTTCGTACAAAGCACCTAACCCACACATAACCGTAGTCTCATGCCACATTTCTAGTTGCACGATGTCTTCGTTCAAAGGCTGGCTTATAATGATTCGAAACCCGATATAAATTCCAATGTCTATCGCAGCTCCCATGATCCAGTAACGTAAGCTTGTATCAAGGATAAATGAATACGCCCAGCCAATGCTCTGTTGTTTATCACGCGCACCCATTCGGAACGGTGCGTTGTTAGAGGACCTTATTCTAGTTCTTTTTGCTGAAGAGGGGGAAAAAATTTATGTTATGGAGTGGTGTTTGAAAGTTTAATAAGAACTATTATGATGTTGGAAGGTTAATTCATTGTCGGGTTTGCTTTAAATCAGGGCTGGCAAAATTCAACCTACAGGAGGGACGCATAATTCCTACGGACTCACCCGAGGTTTACACGTGTGTGTGTGTGTGTGTGTGTGTGTGTATATATATATATATATATATGTATATATATATATATATACGTGTGTGTGTGTGTGTGTGTGTATCGAAAATAAAAGATTGGTTTACTGGGCGCTGTGAAAAGTGATGAGTTATAGTTGCTAAATATTATCTTCGCTAATAAAGTTGCCATGTTATGTTTTGTAGTCCTTTTGTATTATGTTTGTTAAATTGTATTACTGAAACTATTAAGGGCCTCGTTTACACTCCTCGAGGGCCACATGTTGGGCAGCCCTGCTTTAAATCACGCGTCTCCAATCGGCAGGTTTCATGCGGCCACATTTGTAAATTATGTGTATACTACAAAATGTTCACTATAATTTAGGCGGTTAGATGTGCCACTTTTGTCGTTTTTCCGCGTGCGGCCTGGGAAGCAACCCGCAATAACCGATGTGGCCCTTTGCCATACAAAGGTTGGATGCCTGTGCTGTAAATTTAACGGTTACACACAGTAGTCTTCAGATTAAATTTTTAATTTTGACGTTTTGCTGACCTTGCATCTCAGTATATTTATCTCAGTATTTGATCAACTTGATGTACAAAATCACACCTATAGGTGTGATTATACCTGAGGCTGTGTAATGCAATTTTGACCTCCTGATGATGAGCACATGTGCTCGAAACATGTAGAGGCATGAAATAAAACTTATTGTGAAACAAATTTTGTGCATCAAGTTGGTCAAATACTGAGATAAATATAAATTTTTAAATATTTATTTAACGAAATTAACTTTCCCCGCACACCAAAGAATGTGATATCTCTCTGCTGGAGAGCTTTGGACAGTTATGTGTTTTTTGCGCATGATTGCGGAACTGTAACTGACGCGACACTGGTAATGGTAGTGGACCTTTGGTCTCACCAGACACGAATTCACGCAGTACGGTCCCGAGAAGCATTATAAATCCAAGAGAAGTAGCTTTCTGTAAAATGTTACGTAAGCATTCGCTCACAGTCATGCAGTTCTGTAAATGTCACTGCAACCCACGTCACAGAACTGTTAACACACACTGCCATTTCGGTTGCTTGTCATCGACTGGCTCCATAGAGCAGAGTCCTTGCAAATTCGTTGGCGACTCAGTTAAGACATTCCACTTTTTATGGAAACCGATACTTCATTGCCGCGTGCCCCTCTCATGGGCCATATTAATCCATTTCACGCCCTCCGTTTTTTTTTAAGATTCATATAAATATTATACTTCAGTCTATCCTGCCGTCAACTTTCATACGAAATCATTGATTGGTTGACCGCAGTAAACATTATGACAAGGGTCGGTTGAGTGTATTAATTTTTACTAAAAACTATAGCCACTTATGTGGAAGACGAACGTAAAAAATGAAATAATTATATGATACAAAATATCGAAATCATGATTGAAGGACTGCATAAACCCCACTCAAACAGTCAGAAAATGAAATAGTGTTATGATTAATGGTAACAGGTTTTATGGGCGCGTTTTGGGGTTTTCATGTCGATATGCTAAAGATTCCGTTCGCCTGGGACGTTGCGTCAGTGGGTAATCGGATTTCGACGTTTCGAGGCCACGTAATGTCGTTCTTTTCTTGAAGGTTCGTGAAGTCCAAGAGGAAATATCTAATGACGCATCGTCGTATCCTAGAAGAACTGAATCTCGAGTTTTAATAATGTAATAAAAATATTGGTTTTATAGTCAAGAAATAAGTTTCAACCTTTTGAAACCTCGAACCAGGGCCTCAGAGAGTGGATTCGGTGGGAAAAAATTGTTCGTGCCCCCAGCAAGGGCGAACCGGCTAAAAATATTTACACTAAATCGTAACTACTGGCTTTCATTTGCAGAGTTAGTTGGGCTTGGCCTGAAAGGGTTCATTCGTGCATTCGACAGATTATGATACTACCGCGAAAGATACATGTGCACCATAATCGGGCCTCGGGCCCCATTGCGGACTGCCGGGCCCCGGTAATTTGCACCAGCCCCCCCCCCCCCCACCTCTCATCGGCACTGCTTCCGGTATGAGGAAGTCTGCAACTGTCAGATAATATGTTCATGGCATACATAATATAAAAGTTCATGGTTTTAATCCTAATGAAATGCAGCAGTGAAGGTCGATACGTTTCAAGGTAGAAAGCGCAAAGATGCAGGTAGCCCACAGTTATGCCTACATGTCGCCCTGCATGCTGGTGTCACAGCCTTGTAAAGGTGCTGAAGGTGTATCGTTGGACAAGGCTCAATTGTAAGGGCGAGTGACTTGTGACAGTCCGCCAAAATGCTGTAACAGTATACAGATTAAAGTATCAACAACAGATTTTACTGTTTGATGGACTTTGAGTTATGGTCGACCCCTTGGACTGTACCATGTGTACCATCAGTCCCAGATGTGGAATACAGGATCCACACACCTCGTATCAGGTGTAACTGTGTGTGCCGTATGCCGTAACGTTAAATATAGCTGTGCTTGTATTCGTACGAGTATTTAAAAACACGCAGCTGTTGCTACCTTGTGTTGTATGAACCTATCTTTGTGATGAATATGCAGTGTGTTTACTCAGAGGTAAGAACTGGCTGTCTTTAACATGATTCTGATTTCGCTCTGAGTAGGGTTTGTGGGAAGTGAATTAGTATAATAAATCGCATCAACAGTGGACAGACCCACGGAACGTGGGTGCATCAGATGTACTCACAGCCGTCAGCTAACTGTACATATTTTCCAAACGCTTTCTCTTCCAATTTACGTAACTCAGTAGCCTTGATGTTCGTTATTCAAGATACATATCTGCTGCAGCAAAGCTAATCACGCTACAGATATCACACTTCGTACAGCAAATTTTTTTTTTTCGTTAAATGTGAACCGTACAGAAAGTAATTTTTATATCTTGATGAGATGTATTCATCGACTTGCTTTGTTCAACACCATTTTGCAAGAAAACTTCAGAAGTGCAGTGTTAGGCTGTACTAGGTAGATGTGACGCAAAATTAAACCAGCCTCCATCTTTAGTATGTTTCGTCTATACCATGAGTATTTGAATTCACTTCGAATTGTTTCTGAGGCGAAACGGGCAGACGAACAGAATTCATCTCCGCCTTATGCATTCAGTTTGGACTCCTTGTGCAAAGGACGTATGAAGAAAAACGCTTGAAATTTTGGGGGTGCGTGCACAATCGAGACACCTCTGCTTTGGAATAGTCTGTTTGAGCCTTAGCGCTTCTAATGTAGAATTTAGGCTAAGATCGTGCATCTGTAATTACCGAACGAAGCCACCTCGTTCTGAACACGTGCACCAACATTGACTGCGGAGAAACACTGCAAAGCCGTGCAGCAGAGTCCTTCAAACACTGATAATCGCTGAAATGGTCAATAGATTTCCCTTGTACGGAGCCCCCAAGACATTATGTTGGCAGTCCCATTACTGGACCCTATAATTGGCCATATAAATCCAGTCGACACTCACACATTGTTAGTTTCAAATACAGTTGAATGAATATACTTTGTAATCTATACCTAGGTCTTCCATGTGACCTCTTCCTAATAGAACTTGTTATTAACGAATCATCTCTGTCGCGTGTGCTACCCTGCCAACTTCATCTTCCATTCAGTAATTAATCACAATACTGTGGGTGTGACGACTGTTTACCATTATGACAGACCCAGCTGAGCACGTTCCTTCTTTACAATGTGCCAGTCGCTCTGTTGGTTATGGAATTCTATGAAACCCGGACCATGATTATATCTGACGTTTTCACTTGCACCTTGAAGATGGAGGCAGTGGGTTCTTCCGAAAAGACGTTTCATGACAGCCGGAATACTCTACGTCGTATATCAGAAGACCTTGCTACGATGTCACTGTTCTGTCAGCTTCTTGTTGACCTGTACAGAATTAGCCTCCGGTACTGGTTCAGAGATTGGTTGTGTAAACTTGCCTGTGCGCTCTGCTCTTCACTTAATAATTGCTCCCGAGTCAGTATCGGTCTGTACACGTGTCTCCTATACCATGTGCGTTCACAGGGATAGTTTCACGACTTCGCCCGTTTCTCATCAATGGACCGTCTAATGTGTCAGGACCGTGGTGAAGGTTTGATGGTTTCCTTGTTCATCCACAAGATCCCTGATACTGTCGATTGTCTTTATTAAGCTTATTAATGCCGAGTATTAAACATTTCAAGCCATCGGTCACTAACACGCGGCCCGACAGGTTGTATTATGCGACCCGCGGCCACATTTTTGAACTGAGTATATATAGTATAAAAATTTTCTAATAATGTACACAGTTAGGTACGGTAAAGGTTCACCCTAGAACAGGCCATGAAGTCCAAGAGGGGAAATATAGGTATAGCTCTACTCTTTTTTGGACCTCGGCGCTATATGGGGGTGGGTGGTCACTAGGCAGTTAGGTATACCACTTACTGCTGTTCTTCCACGTGCGGCCCGCGGACCAGCCCACAACGGGTGTGGCCGTTTGCCATAAAATGTTGGAGACCCATGTGTTAAGCATTAACAGTGTGAAAGCAATTTTCTGTCCAATGCTTCGTTGCGATCCGAAAGAGCATTGCTGTGTTGGAAGGTTCCCAGGTTTCGCGTGCATGATTATGGAGAGCTGATGGAATTGTACTGATACGGCACAGGCGAAGTACTCGGGGCAAGATGTCCTTGTGCCTCTTTGGCCACCACAAATCTTGCATGGACAGACCAGGAATCGAACCCGGGACTTCGCGGTGAGAGACCGGCGACTAACCGCCTGAGCCATAGCAGTATATCAAAATAATATAAAAATTCAGTTCCTACCTCACAGAGAGGGGACCGCGGTAGTACAGTGGTTAAGGTGCTGTGCTATAAATCGGAAGGTCGCTGGTTCGATCCCAGCTGGTGTCAGTGGAGTTTTCATTGGCATAAAATCCTTCCGATCGCACTATGGCCCTAGAGTCGACTCAGCCTCTGACAGAAATGAGTACCAGGAGTATTTCCTGCGGGTAAAGGCGGCCGGTGCGTAAGGCTGAAAACCTACCACCATCCTGTGCCGTTGTCACGAAATCTGGGAACCTTAACTTCCTGGAACCCTCTGGGCCTGTAACGGGACTGCTTTACCTTTTTTTACCTCACTCAGAACACAACTCGCTTCCTTTTCAAAAAACCGGTTGTTGTTTCGAGAGTTAATCACTGTTGTTTACAGTCCTAAGAAGCACGTGTGTTAACTGCAAGTATCGAGCGGAGTCCTGGAGAAGCTAGCTCCCCAGCAGGTCAAGAAATTCTCCTCATTTTATGAAACTCGAAGCTTTATTACCGTGAACTAAAGTGAAATGCCAACTTGATGCAACTAGGTAATTTTATTGATGTATTCTTAGCTCGATATGTTTCGGGTACATACGCCCATCATCAGGAGCATTAGATGTGAGTTGCAGCATAAGGTTTTCTGCACCAACGACCTACGCAGCGGCTCTCAGGACCACCACCCATCCAAAAACTCGGTGCAGAAAACCATATGCTGCAACTCAACATCTAATGCTCCTGATGATGGGCGTATGTACCCGAAACATGTCGAGCTA
>Ga0131853_10006967_pt1:0-17500 | contig 20432 bp, 13 predicted proteins | sample TergutLab28metaG_FD_92764 | JGI IMG/M metagenome (GOLD analysis project Ga0131853, IMG submission 92764) | Labiotermes labralis P1 segment gut microbial communities from Petit-Saut dam, French Guiana - Lab288 P1 (version 2) (version 2) | ecosystem: Host-associated > Arthropoda: Insects...
TATGCCCATCATCAGGAGCTCGCGACTATAATGTTGATTACCACATTGGTCGTTTCGTTCTTGGTTTGCTGTAGGTTGGAGGTTAGGTGCGGTTAGGCTGGAATAGTGTCCGGGCTGCAGGCTGCAGCACTACGTGGATCTTGCAGCCCGTAATCTAGTAACGATACTGACTGAGCTATCTCGGCTCCAAATATCACACCGTATACCATATACCACCATAAATCGTATCATTTTTGGGAGGCAGGGAAATTTGCAGTGTCCTAGCAATAGATACTGCAGTTGAAACGTAATGGCATGAAGTGGAAAAGCCCATTCTGGACACATAACCTGTGATAGGTCCTTACTAAATTCAGAACTAACAACAAACTGCAGTCAATCAGTCGATGTTAAACAGCAGCGTGTACTGGCCCATAGCTCATTCGTGATGAATGTGTCGAGACAACCGGCACCCCCCCCCCCTTTCTAACCTCATATTATGGAGGTTCAACTGTGACTCAATTAGTGTGGCCGTTACGTTCCGACCAGCGCGGCAGTATCCCATAAATAAACTTGCATAATTAGCTTCATGTCGCAGCAATTCATTACAGCATTTCCTTTCTGCCACTCTGACCAGCTCTTCGCCACGTCAAGAGCGTTCAGCATTCCCGATGATTTGTTTGTTGGCCTCTTTCCGTTCCTGTGCAGCCGGTTTAAACTAATCCAGTATTCATGAGACTTCGTAAAGCATGACTAGTCGGCAAGACATTCTCATCTCTCTCCATTCACGATTCCCAACCCGATGAATTACTGTCACGCAGTAACCCAAAGTTGCAAAAATGCAGCTTGCAAAATTTAAAATTCTAATTTTAGTTCTGAAAGTAATTACCTTTAAATGATTTTTTAGCAAGTTAAACTAACGATGTCTGCTCAGCTGAACAGCTTATATTGACAGAAGACATTAAGGAATGTTCCTTAATAATGTGATCAAAATTATAAAGTATTAATATGGCTATGAAAAATGTCAGCAGCATTTACAAGAAAATCCTTCTTCAGCTGAACCCTGAAGAAGGAAGCAGTTAGCTTCAGACATGTAGTGTGTCATTCTGAGTATTTCTGTGACGATGGAGAAAGTTCTTGTAAAGGATTCTTATGTTTAATCATTGTCAAAAATCTACATGTTCACAACATGACTAGCTATATAAAGGTAAAGCAATCCCATTTAGGGCCCTGGACAGGCCCAAAGGGTTCCAGGAGACTGATGCTCCCAGATTTCATGACAATCGGTATGTGAAGGTGGTAAGGTCAGCCCTACGCACCGGCTGTCTTTACCCTCAGGAAATACTCCTGGTTCTCATTTTTGTTAGAGGCTGAGTCAAACCCAGGGCCAGAGTGCGGTCGGAAGGATTATGTCAAATGAAAAATTCCAGTGACACCAGGCTAGCTTTATAATTAACATTACATCTTTTTCTACAAAATGTCTACACATTTCGACTCGTATTGAGTTATTATCAAGCCTACAAAAATGCCAGTTTATGTTGTACAACTTGCCTTGCCTTACGCGTGTTTGTCGGTCTGATGATAATTCAAAGTGGGTCGCAAAATGTAGCCATTTATGGCAACACCAATATTATTTGTACATAAACATAGTTGTTTTGACTGTGTTTATATTTATCGTGTTATTATTATTATTATTATTATTATTATTATTATTATTATTATGGATAGGTTATATCTGCCCACAAAATATGTCGGTGTTTCAAAAGCGCTGGAGGTACAGAGGAAAAAACAAGAATAACTTCAAAGAATGTGGACTGATATCTGAAAATTGGATCTCCAAAATAAGAAGCAGGAAAACCAACTAATGTGTAGCGCAGAATTTCTAAAAGATTATGTGAAGAACATCAGTAAGTGCTATGTCTAGAAATAAACGTTTCCTTATATGTCATTGTTTTTACCACACTGTGGTGCACGTACTTCTACTGGTAAGCCATCCACTGTTTGCTGGTACTTGGCATTGGTAAAAAAAATCGTAAAAAAGATAAATTTTATAACATTGACACACAAGCCACATGTACTATATTTGATGGCACGCAGCATTGTAGAGAACATTATATAACTCGTCTCTGCTGTCGTCCGCTCTCTCCTCCTTCAGCTATTTTATTTAGATTCCAAAATATTGGTGGTACGTTAAATTGTTAAACTTCATTTAATGGTTTGAAAACCCCCGTTGCAAATGATTCCTCAGCCGGCAAGGTGATTACCTACGGTAGGAATTTCCACTGTTCGACTGGCTACAGAATTATATTCTAATTTTGTTGGGAACTTTGATTTCATTCTCAATATTCCTTTATATTTTAGCTATCAGATTACTGCAGATACATTGCTGGCCTTGACCTCCGTACAGGCTACCACTGATGGTACCTGCATGTTATTTACGGTATGGCTATTACTGCACTTTAGATTTAGCCTGTTTTACTTGAACTGAGACTTTCTAAATAGATTAATTCTCTATATATATCAACCACAAAATGCCCTCAGTAACACACAAGAAATATGAATCATAAAATACAATTCATGACAAGTATCAAACTCTTCATGTTTCGCCACCGAAGTGCCATCCTCAGGCAGTCTACTGGAAGAAAGGAACACAGTCCAACACGCCAATCCAGGCACTGATCGCCCTCCGGTAGTATTAAAATATTAAAATTCTAGAATACCTAAAGTCGACAAGCATAAATTTGTAACGCTGTGATATTAAAACAACGACAGTGAGCCTCTTCAAGTACAAGTTTGCAGCCGTTGATATGTGTCTGCAGTATGCATACAACACCCGCCTCCATTTATGTGATTCAAGGGGGTCTTGTCCAGATGATAACAGTAAAGGCGATGTAATACCTCATCAGTGTCTTGGACGTGTATCCCTTTGTTCTAGTAGACTCCCTGAAGATGGCACTCGGTGCCGAAAAATGTACGAGTTTGATGCTTGTCATAAATTGCATTTTATGATTTTTTATATCTTATTGAGCTATTTTCGTTAATGTTGTGATGGTACGTAGGAATGTGCACTGTACGAGTGACGTAAAAGACCTGCTGTCTTCATAAAACAGCCACTTCAGCAAGTCGCTCCCTGTTGGTCGATAATTGCATGTAATTTCTGCTGCCACAATAAACAACAACTTTTATTGTAAGGCTGCATTATGCTTCAGAGATGTGACGTAGTGCTCGACGTAAAATGTAGGTCTCTCTCTCTCTCTGTCGCGTTGTACTGTGCAAGCCAGGCCTTACAACAGGCCAATATCCCATCCGAGAGTTCTGTGAAATATCTAAGGATTCTGTGTCCTAATACGTGACAGCTTAGGAACTAATTTCTGTCTAATTTTGGCAAACACACCTTGCATTTGGTCCATAGCAATTAAGAAACATTGACCTTTAAATTAATAGAGAAGTAGCTAATTAAAAACCTTGCGCCAATGTGACAGCAGTTCTCAAGGTAAATTGCTGTTCTGTCTACTTGGTCGTACAACACAGCAGGGCCTTCTTGTGTGTTTGTAGATAGTTGTGCAAGAACTGCAATCAATGTAGAAACAAACCCATTTTTAATTTGTTGCCGTCAAATTTATTAAAGAGTACGCCATGTGAACAGGCCTGCCCGGTTATTAAAATAAATATTTTGGTTCGATCATAATAATCCTTGTACTGTTTCATCTTACGTAAAATTTGATGTGGTACAGAATTTCTGAAACTTGTTTTAATTTGAGTTTATTAAAAATAGTCAGAAGCGTGACAGTTTTCAGCACTGAGATTTTGAGCGAATTTTGTGATAATTGGTGAATAATTATTGATATAAGTAGGAGATCCAGTTTTATTTAAGAATACAAATGTTTGTACAAATAACTACAATTATAATTAATATAATATATATAATAAAAAGCGGGTGATAAAATCTAGAAGAATGTGATGGGCTGGGCATGTGGCGCGTATGGGTGAGGAGAGGGGGCGTATAGGTTCTTGGTGGGGAAACCGGAGGGAAAGAGACCACTGGGGAGACCTAGGCGTAGATGGGTGGATAATATTAGGACGGACCTCCGGGATGTGGGATGTGGGTATATGGACTGGATTGGGCTGGCCCAAGATAGAGACAGGTGGCGGACGTTTGTGAGTGCGGTAATGAACCTTCGGATTCCGTGAAATGTGGGGAATTTCTTGACTAGCTGCAAACCAGTTAGCTTCTCAAGAAGGACTCTGCACCATGGAGTAAGTAAGTAATAAATAGTATAAAAATAACAATTCATAATTATAAATGATTCATTCTTCGACAGCGGAAGGAAAATACGACGGTATAGCGAAATTTTCAGGCTAAGACTATTCTAAAAAAAAAAAATTAAACCCGGATTTTCGATGCGGGTTTTAGAATTGCAGTTTCTTCTGCATTCATTCGTTTGTTCACAAGTGAATCTGTTTGTAGTGACATACTCCACATTTCCACCAAACGCCACACGAAATATAATTAGCAGTTGCTGTTTGAACAACCCAGTAATAATAAAGTACCATAACAAACTGGCAGATTTGTGGACCTCGAGTTCCCCAGCGCTTCAAATAACAAAGAGAGCTAAAACCAACAGTTGATACTTCCTAACTAAAAACTGCGTTTGATTCCCCAATATGTTTTCATTATTTTACAAATTAAAATCACCCCCTTCCTGGTCGACGAATAGCTGGCTTAGTTGTAATGAAAGGCTTGTGGCATTTTACGCATTTATGCGCAATGTACAGAGCGGCTCGTTTCGGATGTGGTCAGTGCAAGTGTGGACTAACTGACACCACATTTGATAAAGGTAATGAGCAGTTTTGCTTCATTTCACTGTGAGGCGTGTTGTAGCAGTTGTTTCTGTATAAAGACACGATAAGGTAATCATTGAAATGCATGGCAGTGTTATCCTTCAAGAGGAAAGAGACCAAACATTTGTGTCACTCTACGTCACAGTGAAAACGTTCTAGGTTATGACGTCACTTTTTTTTTGTTTGATGCTATGAAATGTTCGTATGGGTTTCAGAGTATAACCACGTTCACCTTCTCTAGGAATTAAGGTTAGTAACGTGGTATATTTTTATTTTGATCGTCAGTAAGATCCTGATTAGCTCAGTCGGTATAGTGACTAGGATACGGGATGGACGACTGGGCGGCTGGTGGTTAGATTTCAGGCAAAGTTAGAGACAAATTCCACGCCTCCAATTAGGCCAAGATAGTCTCTTACCCAATACGGGTGAAGGGACCTATTTGCACGGGACTAAAGTGCCCGAGGTGTAAAGCTGACATCCTGCCTGTATTGTAGAGGACACTGTAAGTGAAGACCAATATAAATTTATAACAATATTTCGCTAAGTTCTTCTTAGAGTGAGAAGTATTTTAAAGTTGTATAGAAAAAAATCCCTAAAATCTGCCGTTTGTGACATAATGTGCAAAATATGGTAGAGGTAGAGTGGCCACAGGCGACAGTATATATATATATATATATATATATATATATAATATTGCGCTGATAATATACCGTTTGCATGCTTGATAACTAATGCAAAAATACAGACACGCTTGGAATATGTAATAATTATTGCTTTTTCACTGCAACAATGGTCAGACGAGCGCGTCACATCGTTATGTCACACGTACATTCCCTGTCTTGTCTACTAGTAGCCTTCATTCATTCACTCCATAGAGCAGAGTCCTTCAGAAGCCTAACTAATCGAGAATTTCTCAGGTTTAATGCAAACCACAGATTCATTACCGGGTACACAGGATCCCACAACGTGTTCCAGTTCTGAGCCACACTTATCTAGACCACACCAAACTGAGCAATGGGTACCAGGTCCCTCTCCCGGGCGCAAAGCGGCCAAGGTCAATTCTCATTACCCACCCTTTCCTGGCACCGGGTTTCGAGTATGGGTAGAGTTACACCGATATATTTTCCTCCTCTCTCTGCCTGCCTGTTTACCTTACGTTTACCATACCCCAGTGAAGACAATTTTAATATCACCCTCGTATCTACAACTAGGTACTTCAAGTGTTCCCTTCCCTTGTAACTGTCCCCACAATACGTACAAATCCAACATTTCACGAAAGTATTTATTCAGATCCCGACTTTCTGTGTTGCTACTCCATACAGGCCTGCACTCAGCTTTGACAAAGTGAAGTCTCCGAGAGCGATGTTGTCTGTATATCTGAATTGATCCTGAAGATGGGGTAACATATTCTTATGGCGTATCGCTCATTTGCGACAACAGTGTCACAACTCAAAATTTGTGATTTTTCAGGAGAAAATTTAAAGTGTTTTGAAGTGCTATGATTTTCTATGAGTGCAACGAAGACAACAGCTGCTCTCCAGCGGCGAGTTTTGCAAATTGCCTTATGACACTATACTTGTTAAAAGTGCATCTGCAAACGTTTATTTCTATACCAAACAACTCAAAAATGCCAAATTTTCAGTTGTGACACTCTTGTCGCAAATGAGCGATATGTTCGTGTCTGCCCACAAAACTACACCACGTCACGCTCGAGGAAGCCTCAGTTTGATTTTTCCCTTTCCCGACTTAATTTAATTACTGATGCTTCTAATATAATTAATAAACTTATTCCTTGGAAGAGGGGGGGGGTATATAGGTTCTTGCTGGGGAAACCGGAAGGAAGGAGACCACTGGGGAGAACTAGGCGTAGATGGGTGGATAATATTAGGATGGATCTCCAGGATGTAGGATGTGGGTACATGGACTGGATTGGGTTGGCCCAGGGTAGAGACAGGTGGCGGACGTTTGTGAGTGCGGTAATGAACATTCGGGTTCCGTGAAATGCGGGGAATTTCTTGACTAGCTGCAAACCAGTTAGCTTTTCAAGAAGGACTCTGCACCATGGAGTAAGTAAGTAAGTAATTCCTTGGAAGAGGCTTGGGCCTGTTGTAAGACAGACTATTAAAGGAATGAATTCCTCACGAAATACCAAACTACTATAAAAAGGCACTGCGTGCGGCACCAGATTGTCTTTCAGCGGCTGTAAACAAGTCACATGTTCCTCTAAACTTGTTAGCTGCACCTTTTTACTGACACATTAAAATACATTGCTTTAATTTTTACGACGGTTGGGAATCTGTCCGCCTGTGAATGTGCCATAATCAACAGAAATCGTAACTGATGGGAATGCTGACTATTATTATCGATGACACAACAAATAAGGTATTTACGCCGCAGGGCCATTTTAAAAGTCAGTCGTCATCATAGCTTTAAAAATTCATAATTCAGAATTACGCATAAGGATTTTCTGAGCCCATAGATTATTGCGGAAAGGAAGTTCAAATTATGGCAAAAGCGTTATTGAATTTTTCGTGATGGTTCGAAAAGTAGTAGATATTATAACTTAAGGGAACTGTCTCTTGATTAACAGGCAGAATATTTTGCAGCTGCAGTAAAATACACCGCTTTACGTCTACATAAACACACATACACATTATGTGTGCAGCAAGTCAACAGGAAATGGACACAGCTATATATAATGGACACAGCTATATATAATGGACACAGCTATACATAATGGCACAGCTATATGTAATTGACACAGTTTTATATAATGGACACAGCTATATATAATGGAACAGCTATATATAATGGACACAGCTATATATAATGGACACAGCTATATATGAACACATCTATATATAATGGACACAGCTATATATAATGGACACAGCTATATACGATGAACACAGCTATATATAATGGACACAGCTATATATAATGGGACACAGCTATATATAATGGACACAGCTATACATGATGGACACAGCTATATATGATGAACACAGCTATATATAATGGACACAGCTATATATAATGGACACAGCTATACATAATGGACACATCTATATATAATGGACACAGCCATATATAATGGACACAGTTATATATAATGGACACAGCTATATATAAACACAACTATATATAATGGACACAGCTATATATAATAGACACAGCTATACATGATGGACACAGCTATATATGATGAACACAGCTATATATAATGGACACAGCTATATAAAATGGAAACAGCTATATATAATGGGGCACAGCTATTTATAATGGACACAGCTATGTATAATGGACACAGCTATATATAATGGGACACAGCTATTTATAATGGACACAGCTATGTATAATGGACACTGCTATGTATAATGGGCACTGCTAAAATACGCACCTCTCATGTTATACCCAATCTGATAAATTTAAGGTAGGCTGTATTCAGTCTGCACTTACATTATTCACAAAAGTGAAACAGAATGAAATGATCACTTCACATAAATGTCCGATTAGAGAGAAGCCTATGTGGAATCAAATATAATTCTTTGGTTCAGTCAAGATTACCTAATTTTAAAGTACAATATACACTGCACATGGCGCTCCGCCTGTTGACACCATTTGTTTTGTAATGCGCAGCCCATGAAACCCTACTGATACAAAATTGTTTTTCTATTCTACTTATTCTGTCTACAAATATTCAGAGCCATCACGACATTTCTTCTTCTCCAATTTTTCTCACGTGGCGCTCGCACTTGTGACTAACAACAGAGCTGTGGTTCTATGCAACATGCAAGTGGGTTTTATGAATTCCTTTCAGAATCTTTAGTTTTCAAACCCAAAACAAGTTGCATAAGAAAACAGATGAACCGTCTCATAGTAGACATTCTTATTTTCAGCCAAAACAAAAATTTCACCGCAACAAAGAACAATTCTTCATAGGCCTATTAATATCTCTTATTTACATTGCTGAAGTAATACGAAGTAATACATAAGTCTAAGGCTATTCTATGAAGCACATGACAGTAATAACAAAAGTAAAGACGTCAATATTTCATTGCATTGAAACAGAAAAAGATATATTATTTATGAGATTTACGTCACTTTTGAGAGTAACCCCAGGACTCCAATATAATAGCACTTCTGCAGCACTCTATGGCTAGTTCCATTCACTCACACACACACACACACACACACACACACACTCACACAATGAAGTGATTGTACCACTCGCCACTCCCCGCTCTTAAAGCCCCTCTCCAAACATGCGCCACCATACAATCCATCGTACTGTTCTTTTTGGAACAAGTACATTTTTAATACACAAAATAATTCCCGTCAGTTGTAGTCGTAATTTCGTTGAAATATATGTGGACCATGATTTATGGAGATCCGTATGCAAATTCGAGCAGTCGCTCTTTTGTAAGCACACGTAGCCTATAATTTGTTTCTGCCATTCTAAATAGACATGCTGACACGTGTTACTAGCCATCGGTGCCTGAGTACGAGAGCAGATCTGTATTTGATCGCTTAGGGAAACTTGTACTGCAAGCCTAGAGTGATCCTGCAACTCTCCGTCCTGCCACTTGATACAGACTTCGACCATTGCATGTTTCTTGGCGGAATCTCAATTATGCCCGATAACAAAAGCGTATTTGAAATATACTAAGCGTTCCGTTTCGTCCTCGCTGCAAAACACATGGCTGTTCTGTTGTTAGCTTGTTGGTTCGACGTATGAACAACTTAAAGTGCATCCAGCCTGCTTGTGGTATGGTGTGGATGGTCGGTGATGATCGCTGCGCAGTTTGTACAGACACACAGACTGAAACACCGAAAATGCTCTTTGGAGAGCCTCTTTTTGAAGTAGGGCATCTGGCGATTTCCCTCTGAGTCCAGAGCTCCACTTAATGGTGTTTGTGTTCCGGTTCGTGCAAATATCCACATTGCAAGAAACACGGGTCTTATTGCGAGTGCAAGCAGTCTTTGACGCACCTAAAGAAGCATTAGCAGTGGTCTTTGTAATTCTGCACTGCAATGACGATGAATGAACTAATTCGTACATTTCTGTGTTGAAGCAGGATAACAATTTATCGTAGTCCGAACACTGTTGTTTTCTGGACTGAAAGCCACATAGTCTGCCAGTTATATGTACGGTATTGGTGATGAAGCCTTAAGGAAAGAGACCACTTGGGAGACCCAGGCGTAGATAGGGATAATATTAAGATTGATATTCAGAAAGTGGGATGTGGGGGTGTGGACTGGATCGAGCTGCCTCAGGATACCGACAGTTCTTGTGATTGCGGTAACGAACATTCGGGTTCCATAAAATGCGGGTAATTCCTTGACTAGTTGAAAACCTGTTAGCTTCTCATGAAGGACTCTGCTGCATGGAGTGAGTAAGTCAGTTAGAGTGGCAGTTAATGCAAATCTATCGATGTTTCTTGAAAACGGAGTGCCTCCATTTTTAGGTTATAAGAAAAACCGCACGACAGAATTCAGTGATGTTTTTTCAGGGACAGAAGGACTCGGGGTAATTACCACGCCACCGACCTCTCTCTTTCCCGCGCAGTTCATTCTTCCACATTTACGATGAAAGCAGCTGGGTCACCTGAAACGTCAGTAGGCCTGTATATCTCTACCAAAACTACAGGTTGTCACACCCCAAAAGACAATCTTTGAGAAAATCAGCTCTTGGTTATCGTTTGTATGTGAACCCACAACTTCCGATTTCTCACAGACTGACATCGTGGGTGACTCCCGGGCTGGCGATGTTAACGGAAACGAGGTAGGGTAATTTTAGACAGATTTTCCCATAACCGCAATACGAAGGTCGGGAGAGTGGTTCCAGACGGTCTGCCTTGACCAAGAAAATATCCATCCATTCTCAAAGAAGAAAATTGACAAGAAATAAGAAATAGCACACAGCCACATTAGGAGGATACAGCCATCAGCTCCATTGTCCAGAAGTACAGGTGGCGAAGCAACAGGCCCTGAAGATGACTTCCAGACATTAATATTTAAAGACGAATGGAAGACCGCTTTATTTAAATACCCAGTCCGTACCGCGCAGTGAATACTTCATCTGGGTTATAAAAACCAATCAGTTTATGCTGTAAGTGGCACAAGTCGCTGTTTGTTCTCAGATAAATACAAAACACATAAATACAGTGTGGGCAGAGCGTACAGTTGTTTAATATTAAACCTGTTGGTGCATCACGTAACCAGTAGGCTTTAAAAGGTTAAGAACTGAGGTTTGGCGAGACAAAGACCTGTTCGTCTTCTTCACAGTCTCCTCACAGCAATCAAAATTCTCCTCCAAGTACTCCTCAAATTTCCCCGTCCAATTTTGCTGCACGCTGTTCGTGGAGATCCACTGTCCTCAGCCAGTGCGTGCTAAGTGTTCATTTAATTCAGTCGGTAGAGACTATTGATGTATTATAGACATGAAAGAATAAAGTGACGACTTTTTTAGGCAGTTATTACAGGTTTTCAGAAGTTACGTGCACACAAATAAGAAAACTTTAAGGAGAACGAAAAGTTCCGAAGAATAAGGAGATGTCAGACTAACCAATCCAGCAAAAACCACCCCCACCCCCAACATAGGAGCATTAAGATATCACACCTGCAATCACAGTTTCCTCCTAACCCTACACCCACCCAACCGGAAAGATCCACACCCAGCTACCTACAAATTCATTGACCCAACAGACATCCCACCAAATTTAGCTTAACAAAAGGACGTAAAATTATGATGAGATCTCAAAATCACCACGCGGTTTAGGCATATTATATAAAACTCTTTTAGCAAGAAAGCTATCAAAACCTGAAGATGACCGCTATAGGCCGAAACATGTAGTTTTTCCATTGCTAATAAACACCATCATTTAGCCATATATTATAGTTGTGTTTTTGACTGAATTTACCTTACCTTATAGTTTAAACACACAACGGGGATGACACACCTCAGAATTTTAAGGAGAGGCCATAGCCCTCTGTTTTTGTTTTTCCTAATCAGTGTTACAGACTTAAAACTTGTCCGTGTCAATGGGAATTGTAAACCTGCAATTGCCTGGCAATTGACTTCGTATCACAAGAGGACCCTGGGTTGTCGCTTTAATTTCTATTAACTATCAAATATTCCGAAGGTCCTCCCTGTATAGACCTATTCATTTACATCACCGATAATCCTGATCTATATTTTCTGTAGCCCTGGCCCTTCTGGTTTGGATGTATTACACCAGCCATTGTAGGTCTTTCAGCCACTTGCCATTTGTTCCAAAATTGTTTGTTTCGCAGAAGACGGGGAAATCACAGTGGGCACTGGAAGGTAATGCTGCTCTCTGCAGAAAACCGCGACAATTTTATTCTGGTTTTTTCCAACATTTGCAACAGAAACAACACTGCTACCAGGAAACACACACTCGGTTGGAAAGGTGCTTTAACTGTTCGTAAACTTTATCTTACTGCGAAACTGAAAGAAGATCTGCATTACTTCATTACGGTGGCCGAAATCCAATGGTCGGCGCGACACATCTTAAGAATTACTCAAATAGATTTAAGTCTGTGCTATCGCAGAAATTCACTTTAAAAAGTTTCGTTTAAATGACGATAACCATCGGAAATGTTTAATGAAACATACATTTAATTAATTAATTACTTCATTAATTTCCTAGTCTATCTTACGATAGATTCACTACCCCTTCCAAAGCGAATTCTCCACCGAGTGAGCTCTACATAGTCCTGCCATCAGTTCTGTCCCACATATCACGTAGTCCGCAGTTAGAGACAATGAGGCGGAAGGGTTCAAAGGTTGGTTACTTTTGGACTATTGACCTTTCAGGCACTTGTGCCAAGGCAGTTTGCTCACGTCTTTCGCAGTGTTAACCTGGAGTAGGGTTTCAAGGAAACGCGTGTGGATGTGACTGCCCTTCACAAACGCGGAAAATCAGATTCTCAAATTTTCAAACTCTTGAAACCATTGAAAATTTCGCCAAATTTCATTTATCGGGCAGTTAAACGTTATAAGGAACTCTTGGGTGTTGAAGGCAGGGCTCGGTCAGGACGCCTGAAAAGTGTGAGGGCTGAAGCCACTATCAAAACAGTACGGGAACGGATTCGCCGAAATTCGCTCTGGAAACAGATCATGTCCCGAGAGCTGAGCATATAGACCCAATCATGTCGTGCATCATCAGGGACGATCTACACATGGCAGCCCACCTTCGCTCAAACGGACACCTCCTTACTCCTGCTTTGAAGGAGGCCCGACGGACAAGAGCGGAGCGTATCCTCCAGTGGCACGTTGAGAATGGGCACGAAAACATACTCTTCACGGACGAGGCATTTTTCACCATCGAGGAGCATTATAACAACCAGAACAACAAGATTTATGCTCAAACGTCCCTTGATGTGTGTTTTGAAGGCGCAGGAATGCCATCACCCTTCTAAGTCCTGGTTTGGTGGGAGGTGTCCCATCAGGGAGTGACACATCTAGTGTCCGAGTGTATCAAGAGGACGTGCTACAAGGAGTTGTGAAACAGCTGAACACGACCCTCGTCAGTGGTCAGAAATGGGTCTTCGAGCAGGTCTCAGTTCCTGCCCAAAAGCCACGACGACTCAGGAGTGGCCGCGGAGGAACGTTCCGGCCTTTATCAGCGCCGAGGATTGGTCTTCCGGGAGTCCAGACCTCAACCCCGGGGACTATAAATTGTGGGCTTTTTGGGGGGGACAAGGCTTGCCAAAAGGGTCACAACAACTTGAACAGTCTGAAGAGATCCCTCGTGAAAGCAGCGACAAAGATCCCCCTGGAGACAGCGCGTGTCGCGATAGCAGAGTGGCCGGAGCGTCTCAAGGCTTGCGTCGAGGCAGAGGGCGGACATTTTGAGTGGTATTATTATAAATAAAAACTAAAAAATTATTGCTAATTAATTATTTGGCCCGAAAAGTGGATGTTCTCTTCCATTTTCCTTCTATGTCACAACATACTTGAGACAGAAATTATGTGCATTGTTTCCACTTTCAATTTACAGTATCCTCTCTTTTTTAAAGATAATCCAGTAGCTGCTTACATCTTCTTCCTCGTATTTTCATCACTTCTATCCTTCTTTCTATGTTTCGTTCGATTACTTGTTTTAAAAGACAGTTCCTGTTCAGATACAATTCTATCAGCTGGCGCTCGTCTTACAGTTTTACCTGCGCGAGGAAAACTAGAGCTGTTCCCGTACTCAGGAACTGACAGCTCACCTGTATGTGTCTACATGTCTATTGTCTAACTCCCATCTGATTAACGTGAGATAGTTATCTCTATTAGAAGTGCTCAGGTTTACAGGGCGGTCGTAGAAATGAGACCTGTTTTATTACCGTGTGTTGTGCTTTACTTCTTCTGAAATTCCGGAAAAACGTACTTCTTTATTTTCAGTGGGATGAACTGGTTCAGGTGGATGCTAACTAATTTGTCACCATGTAGACGGAGGCATTACTTTCCTCCGAAACGTCTAAACAAACAAAATTCACAATACTACCGCTAAAATTCCAAAGATTGTAATCATTTGAAGATGTCCTAAAATATTTTTACTTTCGACATAGACGCTTAGGTTTGCTGTGACGTCTAGCCTACCGCCCCTTCCTCGCCGTGAGGAATATAGGCCTATTCCATGCAACGGTTTTGTGTGTTCTCCCGGCGTAATTGTCAAATTAATTAGACTTTAATCTGTTATAACAAATTAATCGGCTCATTACACTTCTCGATTTCCCTCGTTTCCGAGCGACCGCACACTATCTTACCGGCGACACCTCGTTCTGTCTAGGCATTACGCTTCATTAGTCGCACAATGAAGGCAATTCACTCGACCGCAGCTGCACACTCTGCTGTTTGTTATGGAAATTGCACGTGTCGATGTTCATTTGCTGGCCGCACAAGAACCCCTACACACAGCATTCAATGTTCCGACTTACTGAGCAGACCTGCGGCACACTTTGTGCTTCTAGACACACAGTTCCCACAAAACTCACACTCCGCAGTGACATAGACACATTACGGGCCTAATTTTAATTTGGTAATAAACCATATAGAAAGACGCAGGTCTAAATTTGTTTCGGTGTTCATCAAGCAATTCTTATGAACGTAAAGCAAAATGGTTACGTACTTAAATTTTGTATAAATAAAACCGTCTTTACACAGCAATATAATAACAGTTGAAAATTACTGTTACAACTATTTAGCTAAGCAACATGTTTCGGCATTACTCGGCCATCATCAGGCTTATAAAACACTGGGGTTAGTCAAGGTACATTCAGTGGTTTTTATCTATGGGATCCCACGGTTTACAATATTATTAACAAACTTTCTCGAATTGCAGATACTGTTTAAAAACATTATAATACAATAAAATCTGGTATTAAAATGACGTGTTTACTTTAAGAGTGGGTGTTAGTGCGTGCTGCACTGTGAATACATCAGTAATCTAGTTGTAGGGGTGTACATGGGACGGTTGTTAGTGTATTTTCCGCAGGTTTGATTATTCTCTCGGTGTGTGTGGGTCTGTACATTACGTTTTTGCGTTCAGTTTTTTCGTTTCGGTGTGATGCTGACCGGTATTGTTATACACTTGAACTGACTGTCCAAAGACGGTTTTATTAATATATTGTTTACGAATACACAACAGGATGGGATCTATCCAATTTAGTACTTAAATTTACTGATAAGGAACAAGCGAAAGATTAGGCAAAATATTGTAACAGAACTTATTAACAAAAACCTACGAAAAGCATATTACATTCGTGTTCTGCACTGTCTGAATTACTTGAATAGATCTTAAGCTTAAAGCCCACTTTAACCTTTACTGAGCCAGCTGGCTGAATTTAGTGACCATGCTACCGGCTGCAAAATCGTAGAATCGTTTTCGATTCATTGAGGGGACAGATAACTTTCCCCTCACCACTGCGAAATGATTGGTTCTGGGGCCCACCCCTTCTTCTGGAAAATGTGTATAAGGGGCTCATTCTTTGGGAGGTAAAGCGGTCGGGGCGTGAAGCCAAACATTCATCTTCACGGAGCCTCGAAATTGAGGACTGGGCTTAAGCTTCAGTTCTCTGAATCGTAATTCCTGGCATTCTGCTGAATTGTCGGTCACGTTTATCTTTAAATTTTATAGAAAAACGCCCTTGCAGGTTTTCTTCAGGCGCGCTTCTGCAGTGTTTCTGATTTCATCGGCATATCGAGGGATCAGAATCTTCTTAACATATTCTGAGTGCCGATTTCTTAAAGGTAAGTGGGATAGCGTAGTCGGAATCGTGACTAGGCTACAGGCCGGACATTCCGAGTTGTAATCCCGGTCGATGCCAAAATTTTTTCTCTTTTTCAAAACGTTCGGAAAGGCCTGGGCCTCACCCAGCCTCCTACTCAGTGGGTACAGGGGTTCTTTGCGGGGGGTGCCGATCCCAGTGGCCGCGCGGTCTAAGGCGTGGGTCGGCGACCGCTCGCTTGCTGGGATTGTGGGTTCGAATCCCGCCGGGAGTATGGATGTCTGTCTGTTGTGGGTGTTGTGTGTTGTCAGGTAGGGGTCTCTGCGTCGGGCTGATCACTCGTCCAGAGGAGTCCTACCAAGTGTGGTGTGTCTGAGTGTGATCGTGAGGCCTCGACAATGAGGTTGCCTTGGCCCAATGGGGGCTATTGCAACATGGTACAAAAAAGGGTGGGGACATGGAGTCATCCACTCACCTCCGTATTGTGCCGACGTTAGGAACTGTATATACTTATACTCCCAGAGAAACTTGACCTTGTTTCTGTTTTTAAATACAGTATTCGGACCACTAATTAAAAATGTGCTCAGTTACTAAATAAATGTCAGAGCTGAATAATTTCCGGAGTCTAGCAAACATAACTGTTCTGTTTTAGCCGACAAGTCATGCGACGTAGCGACCGGCGGTGCGGTTTGCGGCAAGAAGCCTGCCAAATCGAAACGCGTTCGAACGATCTTCACTCCAGAACAGCTGGAGCGTCTAGAGAGCCAGTTCGAGAGGCAGCAATACATGGTGGGGCAGGAGAGACTCTACTTGGCACAGGCACTTCAACTTACAGAAGCTCAGGTAAAGCTCATGAATGCAAATTTGACCTGCATAGGTCTGTGCATCGTAATATTATTTCTATACTAAAACCAACCAGATGTACCAATGTATCAAATTTATTTTATTTTGGAATGACACTCTACATGTTTCAGACGGTCTTTCTGTCCATCATCAGGAGTTCAGGACTGTACATACAGCAACAGGCATTTGTCAAACAGATACTGCTGTCTTGCTTGCTAGCAAGCAGACAGCAGCAGCTCTGTAGGGATAGAGGTTTTTGCATTAGCGTACTTATTGAGTGGCGAGCAATACACCCCATGAAATAACTCAACAAATAAGCCGCAAGCTCCTGAGGATGGATGTATTAACATCCGAAACATGTTGAGCAGTAAATAATGAAATAATAAAGCAAGTGACATCAAGTTGGTTTCTCTTTATTCAACTATCAAGATGATGCACGATCCAATAAACATAAGATTCAGCAATTATATTTCAATTTAACTGCATAATCTGAGAGACTAAAATTTTTGTTATGCTGATGATAAATTATAGACCTTCATACAATAAAATAGACTAAAAAATCTACACAGTAAGTGTTCTAGTAAGTTTAAACGCTCTC
>Ga0131853_10006970_pt1 | contig 20430 bp, 9 predicted proteins | sample TergutLab28metaG_FD_92764 | JGI IMG/M metagenome (GOLD analysis project Ga0131853, IMG submission 92764) | Labiotermes labralis P1 segment gut microbial communities from Petit-Saut dam, French Guiana - Lab288 P1 (version 2) (version 2) | ecosystem: Host-associated > Arthropoda: Insects >...
AAAAAAAAAAAAAAAAATACATATACTCCTATCTCATGTGTATTGTGTATGATAAGTTGTTAAAACCCCGACAATCATTTTGAATAACCCTGTATTATCATACAAAATATGCACAGCAATTAGCAGACGACTCACAGCCCCTTCAGTAAACAGTGGGGAATTTTGTTGGTGTGTGAATGTATGTATAACACAATGGAGCCAAAAAGCATTGCCTAGCAATAGTTGTCATATAAAATTGCATCCTTATAGTAGAGCCTTCATGTGGACAGTAAAGAAAACCACACAATGCCCACATCAGGAGAGCCAGCTGGGCAGCCGCTTTCAAAATCTAAGCCACGGGCATCCAAACTTTTATGGCTAAGAACCACGTCCATTATTTTGGGCTGGTCCGCAGGTTGCACATGAAATAATGGTGGTAGGTAGCATACCTAACTGCCTAAATTGTTGTTTAACTTTATGGTACATACATAATTTACAAATGTGGCCACAGGCACACGATAAAACCTGGCAGGCCATGGGTTCAAGACCCAAGATCTAAGCCCAAATTATATACATTACACCAACTTGCTTATTTTTAAAAACAAAGAGGAAGGTAACTCTAAAATTAGCATAATATTACTGCAGAAAATTAAAACCCATGCAGTAGTTCATTTCGAGTTCATAAATGAAGGAAATGGGTTTAGTATGAACAAAGTGCTCACATTACTATTATAACACTAAGACTATTTGGCTGGGTCTAGGATATTAATGTATTTATGTTGTTCAGAAAATCACCACATGCACACAAAACAAGTTCCACAATGGATTTCTTCTGAAATACATAATCAGTCTCTCAAACATTTAATATTCATAACATAATTAATTTGTAGCAAGCAAAAATAACATGAACTGTAAAGGGGTATAAATTTTGCAATTTCTGGTGATTATAGGACACAAAAAACATTTAATGTGAATGCAGAAAACTGAAATTAATTTGGTGATGAATCTCACATAAGTAAAACGTGTTCAACGAAAAATTACAACTACTACATTAACTCTAACCTTAACCTCAGACACAAAGCTAAAGGATGTAGAGTGGCATACTTGGAGTGTATATTAAAACTGAAATATTATCAGTGAAAAACAGGGCTCTAACCCTGAATAATGGGTACCAAAAATTGCAGACTTGCGCACTACTCAACACATGAGAGAAGACACGTAATCTGTGCTTCCAAGTTGCCAGCACTCTCCATTTGTGGAATGTGAGGTGCAGGATAGAGGTTTTACTGGTATGTTTGTAATATGGGATCTGTGTGAGGTTTAGGTTAGAAGCTTCAGTTTTGTGTGCATATAATATTGTAGGTGTGTGTGATAGTGTAAGACTTAGTTTAGGAGTTTGAACTTCTTCTTCTCTTTCTCCTCCTCCTTCTTCTTCTTCTTCTTCTTCTTCTTCTTCTTCTTCTATTTCTTCTTCTCCTCCTCCTTCTTCAATTGGGCTACAACCCTTGGTGGGTTTTGGCCTGCTTTACGATTTCGTTCCACAATCTTCTATCTTTACACTTCTCTCTCCAATTTCTCACTTTCATCTTCTTTAAATCTTCTTCCACTTATTCGAGCCATCTCAGTCTTGTTCTTCCTACTGGTCTTGATGAGCATGGTTCCCATTCAGTTAGTTTTTTGACAGTTCTTATTGTGTCCATTCTGATTACATGTGCTGCCCAGTGTAATCTTTGTGATTTCATAAATCTTACGATAGTTTCTTTCTTAATTAGAATTTCTAATTCTTCATTTGGTTTTATTCTCCATGTTCCATCATCAACTTGCGTTGGTCCGTATATTTTTCTAAGTACCCTTCTCTCAAATATCAGTAGGCGATTTTGTTCTGTGATTGTCATAGCCCACGTTTCACAACCGTATGTTACAACAGGTCGTATGATAGATTTATATATCTGCAGTTTACTGGCAGCATTAAGATCTTGTTTGAGTTACGTGTATGTATATAACATGGAAGGTGTGTGTGAGAGTGTAAGACTTAGGTTAGAGGTTTCACTTATGTATGTGCATAACAGAGAATGTGTACGTAATATTGCAAGGATTAGTTCACAGGTTTCGGTTATACGTGCGCATAATAGGGGCTATGTGTGTAACAGGGTAAATGTTCTCCAAGAAATGCAATGTACCAAACATTGACAAATCAGTTGCCTGATAACAAGGACAAAGATTTTCCTTGAAACATCAGTTTACTTTCCTTTCAACGACCTAACGTGGCCACTGGCCCAAAAATATTTTATTAAATTCAGCTGCCATGAGAGCTTCAAATTGTGTATCACCTTGTTGTTGCATACAATACAACAAACTGACACTTTGATGTTGAATACAATAAGACAGATTGCAGCCACATACTTGAAGAGTAAGTGCAACAGACCAGTGGGGGAGTGTGTGACTGGACACACACATACACACACACGTGAAACCTCTAACCTGTAATTCGTACATCATCAGCTGTTAACTTGCAACCATGGATTACATGTCCTCCATGGTCTGCTGGGTATTGTGCAAGTTGGCAAAACATGGGTCCCCCTTTTCTGGAGCAGACGCAAAACAAAGTACTCCAGTCTACAGTAACAGCAGTCCAATCTATACTACAATCCCTGTGACCACCAGCACATCCAGCCCCTCTCTACAGGCCATAACAATATACTTGAACGTCCTGCACACATGATATGAAATGCAGCTGTCTTGTTATGATCAGTCTCAGAAAACATACATTTTGTCAAGATGACATACCTGTAGGAAGACTGCAAACATTCTTGGGCAAAAGTGTTAAATTTTTCATTATCTAATTACAGACATTCAAACCGACACACTACACAAAGACATTCGTGTACTAAAACTGAGGTCTCTACATTCCCTCACCGTAGTGAACAATGTCCACATAATACAAAAGCAGATCAGGGATACACAGTACCAGCATATGCTAGAAATGCTCCAAACAAAATGTGGAAAAAAAGTGGTATAAACTATATAAGTCAGCACAACTTAAAAGTTTATAACTGAATGCAATGTGCAGCAAGAAGCACATGGCAATTTAGCAACATATACTTTGGACTGTGTAACTCATTTTACAACAAAATAACCTTGCTACCTTGGTTATTTTGTATAAACTTATTGACATTATAAAGCCCACACTATAAACAAGCAGAGTTACATAAGAATAAAAACTCTAATGTTCTGTATTAACCTTTAAGTACACCAATAAACCTACTAATTACTGAAAACTGAAACTCAGACAGTAACAGAAAATACCATCTGGGAACATACATGCTTCATGCAAATAATAAACATGGCTCACTAACAGACAATAAGAAGGCTGCTACACTCACTGATAGCACACCACTATAACCAACACTTGATGCAAGGCACTCAACCCTGTTCAGTGCTACACATGCTGTAGTACACTAAGACACCATTACCTCCTCACAAATAATGTCATCCCACCATTATTTTTTGATAATAATGGGTATGCTGAGGGGTATTTTCACAGACAATCATCCCCACGTGGCAAATCCTCTGAAGAACTTACAACTTCTGCTCACACCATTTAAAAGTTACAGAATTTCTAAATTCCTGTGTAAAATTATACTTCACTTGCAAAACTGGGTATGTCTTAACTGCTTACCACTCTGGACCAAACTTCATGGAGTCAGTCATCTTCAGAAAATGCCTGAAACGGAATTTATAAATAAACTTCGGTTCCTTTAATCTCTTTAAATCTGGGGCATGAGTAAAATCACCAGTCCTCCCTACATATTGACTCAGAGGGAAATGGTCATAATACAGTTGGTTTCCTGATGGTACATCACAACGAAACACCCAACAATCAGTGTGGTGCCATTCATGGGCCTCAAATCAGGCATACTGTAAACATGTGGAGTCAAAAAAATAAAACCATGCGTACAGAAAATAAGAACACTGGTAACGAACAGCATGGATTTTTCCATGTATAACCAATGTTGCATGTATTACAAATCGCACAAAAGCCAAACATGACCGCACGTAATCACCGTCTTTGAAACTACAATACTTTATATTCAAAATCGAATACCAGTCAAATACAAGACAATTTGTCATTTGGTCGAGGCCACATAGAGAACGAGGCCTGGGTGGCAATCCCACAAAACTTGAATGAACTCGTTTGTCTTTTAGTGACAAGTACTGACATTATATTTATTTAAATATATCTGGTGATCCGAATATGTTGAGTGGGAACGAAACATATGTTCAGAGAATATATATTTGGATTACAAATACCTTTCTTTCTTCGGATCACTGGGCGAACGAATACCACACACCAATATGGCCGAAAGATTGCTTACGACGCATGCGCCAATTTGACGTCACGTATTAAATTTCACCAATCATAAGAAATAATAGTAGCAGACTCTTACCTCTGTTTACAAAATCAGCTGTGCGACATATGGATATTGAGATTAGTTTCATGTGTTGTTGTCATGCTGTTGGATGAACGTGACATTATTCAAACACATTTTTATTAGAACTGGTATTAATCTATTACCAGTATTCTTTCTGATAATTGACAAATACAGTCCTTTTCAAACGAAATTTGTCGTCATTTTTTTCTGTTACATTTTATATGATCATTGACGACATTAGACCCTATACCGAAAACCTGCGTTTTGGTTCTGGGTTGCCTGGTTGGTGCCAAATTTGAAAATGTTCTTGACTGCTTTGTGGATGGTTGTTATACAACACTCAAGTCACTGTTGAATTTAGATTCCCTGCAGTATTTTGCGTTATATTCCATAAAAGGGTTCGAGGGACAGAGCGGATGCCTTAAATTAGGTGCACGGTTTTCTGCGAAGTCGTCGTATCACGATGACTTCGTGGCAACAGGAAACTAAGAGTGGAGTGTACACTGGCATTAGCCCGTTCAGTCAACGATACTCATATTCTTTAGAGTTATGGAGCTCTGGGAGATCAGTTTCGTCTCGAATTTACACACTATATTCGGCACTACACCTGACGAATCTATGGGACACGTGCCCAAAGTGGTACGTGACTTTTTTGCCATGCGTCACTCACTGCTGTGCCAATTTTATTTTGCCCTACCAAAATTAATGTATTATTAAGGATATACGGGGACATCATTTTATCTGACAACTGTCACTGGTAACTTGCCGTCGGTTCGCGTATCGTGCAAAAAAACATCAGAACTTCGACATGGTATGAACGGATTTGTTAGGTATGACGTGTATATGCAAGCTGGAGGAAAAAATTTCTAGCACATTATGTAATTATAGGAGTAGAAATCAAATGATAACTTCAATACCTTGAATTGAAACGCCTGACCTCTTGCGTTAAATAGAATAGCAGCGAACGTTGCATTGCTTGCTGTCACGCGAAGCTGAGTGCACAGAGTGGTTGCGAGTTGTCAAAACACACACACGAATATACATAGTCTATGTTCTGGCGGGCCTAACACAAAAGAAATAGACATTGAGATAAAACATACCCGGTGGTGTATCAATCACGAATATATTTTTTAATGTCATCTTTCACACACAACACATTACGTTTGGAGGCGCGTTCTCAAAATTGCGAAAAACGACTCTTGGCTTCGTCATGGCTGTCCGTCTGGAACAATTCGGCTCCCATTGAACGGATTTTCGTGAAATATGATTTGGGTATTTTTCCGAAAATAATCAAGTTTCATTAAAATCGGGCAAGGATAATGGGCACTTTACATGAAGACCAACATACGCGGGTTATTCGGAAAGTAAATACCGTCTGCGCATATCTCTCGCGCTTCCTCGAGACTGTCACTTTGCGCATGTGCAGTGACTTCCTCTATCAATTGGGAAGCCACAGATGCCATTTCGTGAAATTCGTGTTATGTTTATGTTTGTTCCTGTGCGTTAAACATGTTTAAGACAATTTAAGGGGCCGCTGACTTTGAAATACGGTCTGTAATTCGTTTTTTGAACGGTTGGAGTGTGCTATCAAGTGAGATTCATCGCCATATCTGTCAAGTGTATGATGACAATGCGATGAGTGATGGCATGGTTAGGAAATGTGTTCGGATGTTCAATGAAGGACGAGAGAACGTGCACGATGAGGCGCGAAGTGGGCGTCCATCTTCGGCGAATGATGATTTGGTACGTAAAGTCAACGAAAGAGTGCTTGACGACAGACGTTTCACAATTTCCGATCTGTCCCTGCACTTTCCTCAGATTTAAAGGACTCTACTCTATGACATTGTCAGTAGTCATTTGAGTCGCAGGCGGCCGCATTCTATGAGGAGGGTATACAAAAACTTGTTCCCCGCTACGGTAAGTGCCTCATAATGGCAGCGAATATGTGGAAAAATAGTTTGAAGAATTTGATAACAATAAAATTTTATACGAAAACTTACTCGATTTTTTTAAACAGTGAAACGGTACTTACTTTCTGAATAAGCCTCGTACATTTTTAATCATATCTCGCACGTTTCTTATTAGAACGAAAAAGCGTTTGTAGCCTTTTCGCCCAGCATTTTCATCAGTGGCATGTCCGGCTGTATCGTATTTTTCCACATCATCTCATTAACGGCAAGATTTTCGAGAAAAAAAATTTTCGAACATAAAATGTGTTTCGATTTTCTCTACAACTTTTGTTCGAAACATCTCATTCTAAGAATAATTCAGTGAGATATGATAAAAAAATGCATATTGGTCTTCATGTAAATAACCCCACCGTTCTTCTCAGATTTTAATGAAACTTGCATTTTCTTAATTGATTTTCAATATCAAATTTCATTAAAATCCGTCCAGTGGGAGACAAGTTGTCCCATGCGGACAAAGGGACAGACAGACATGATGAAGCTAACAGTCACTTGCTGCAAGTTTGTGAAAATGTTTCAAGATTCTTTATTTTCATACTATCCCATTACAGGCATAACCATTAGGATATAGAAATTGTCACAAAATTATATGAATGACTGTAATCTTACAGATGTCACCAGTACCAATAGTTAAATTTACCATTCAACCCTAAAATATAATACAGTATTTTACTAAAATTTTATATTCATTAAAAACCTTATTAATCCTATAGGGTAAACACCTAATTACTAGATCCAAAATTACGAATTCCAATATAAGATACTCTTTTATAGATAATTATCTTTTTCAAGTATAAGAAGTTATGAAAAATCACCTTTCGAATCATAATATTCTTGCATGGAATAAAAGGCGTGCTGACACAAGAACCCTCTCAGTGTTCTTTTGAAGCTTTTCAAGTCAAACGTTAGGGCTTTTATATATTCCGGGAGGTGATTGTATATCTTTATAGCCGAGTAGTAGGGTCCATCCATATATCTTTTTAGGTTCACAACTGGAAAATGAAGATCCTTATTGTATCTAGTTTTACAATTATGTATATCGCTATTAGCAGCATATATCTGTTGGTTCTGAACTGTATGCACCATTAAAGAGTAGATATATTGAGAGTACAGCGTCATTATTTCCAGATTTATAAAATGTTGCCTACACGTATCTGTCGGTTTTGACTTTGTTATAATTCTAATACTCTTTTTTTGAATAATAAATGTCTTTTTGGCGTATGCAGAATTTCCCCAGAAAATTATACCATAGCTTAGCAATGAGTGTATATGGGCAAAATATACTGATCTTAATGTATCTTTCCAAACGACCTCTCTTATATGCCTTAAAGCATAGCATGCTGAGCATAGCTTGCCCGTTAGTTTGTCAATATGTTTTTTCCATGAGAGTGCACTATCAAGAGTAAGTCCCACAAAACTAACTTCAGTTGCATTGCTAATATACTTTTGATTGCTCTCTGTCTTGACGCAGTCCTTAAGGAAATACTTCATTCTAAACTCTAAATACTGTGTTTTATTTAAATTTAGTGTAAGTCGATTACTTTGAAACCAGCTATTTATTTTTTGATATGTACTGACTATGCTTTCATCCAAGTCCCTTTTATTGAGGCCAGTGATTAAAATACTCGTATCACCTGCATAAAGGACTGTGGCTGTATTTACATCTAGAACCCTTGGTAAATCATTTATATATATGAGAAAAAGTAAAGGGCCGAGAATGGAGCCCTGAGGTACGCCATTTTTAATGTTTCCAAGTTGAGGATTTGTCATCTAGGCCTGAATTACCAATTATCACTCTTTGGAACCTTCCAGTTAAATATGATTTAATCAAGTAACTAAATTTCCCCTGAATTCCATAAAATTCAAGTTTCTTCATTAGTATGTCATGATTCACACACTTTCTGAAGATCGCAAAAAAATACCCCTTACCATTAGTTTGTCATTGAGTGCCTTCAAAATACCATTTATCATTATGCATGCCGCTTGTTCTGTTGAGGCCTGTGGCCTGAATCCAAATTGTTCCTTAGCCAAAATATTGTTTTTGTCTAGATGTGAAAGCAATCTATTAAACATAAGTTTTTCAATAATTTTGGAGAAAGATGTTAATAGTGAAATTGGTCTGTAGTTTGAAACCTCATGCTTGTTACCTTTTTTGAAAATTGGTTTCACTATCTGGAAATATCCCCGCTTTTAGGATCTCATTACATATATATGTCAGTGGGGATATTATAAAAGGTAAACTTGCTTTTATAATTTTATTCGGAATTCCGTCGTATCCATGGGAATTTTTCGAATTTAAAATTTTCTCTAGCTCATACGTTGTGACATATTTCCATTTCATTATGTTTCCATATTTTTTAAATGGTTCTGAATATACTGTAGTGGTTCCTTGTTTTTCATACTAAGCAATTCTGCTATGGATAGAAAGTAATTATTGAAAGTATTGGCAATATCTTTTAAATTATATATTGTCCTATTGTCAATCTGCAAGAATTGTGGGTGTTGTCTCACTTTGCATGTCCCTTTTTCTTCATTTATAAATTTCCATGTACTTTTTATTTTGTTTTCCAAATTACTAATAATTCTATTACAGTGAATCTGTTTAGCTTCTATGATCACTTTAGACAAAATTTTGCAGAATTTTTTGTAAAATATTTTGAGATAATGTTTATTATTAAGTCTACAGAGTAGAAAAAGTTCTTTTTTCCTATTACACGAAACCCTTATTCCTTTAGTTATCCATTGATTCTTTCTGGCTTGGTGTTTTCTTTCTTTTTTCTAAAAAGCTAGAATGATAATATCTTAGATAGCTATTAAGAAAATTATTAAACATAAGATTGACATCATTACCACCGAAAACCCCATCCCAACTTTCCCAGCTAAGCTGCAATTGAAATTCTGCTATAGAATTTTTATTAATAATTCTTACACCGTATGGATCAGTATTGACATTTAATGCACAAGCGTTGTCAATGGTGATAACCTGAGCATCATGATCAGATAATCCGTTAATGTATGGTTCTATGGTGTAATTCCTAGAGACATCAATAAAGATATTGTCAATCATAGATATCGAGTTGTCAACAATTCTTGTTGGAAAGTATACCGTACTCATTAAATTATATAAAGTTAAAAAACTGTCTAATGCTTTTCTGTTATTACTCACCTCCATATAATTAATATTGAAATCTCTGCATATAATAAATTCTGTTTTGGGTTTATATAATAAGTTAAGTATTTTCTCCATTAAATTTAGGAAATTTCCAAAATTTCCAGAGGGCGATCCATATAGACAAAATATGATTAAATTTTTTCGTTGAGACTAATTTTATAGCACAAATTTCCAGATCTTGATCTTTTGAATATTTTGTGAGGTCAATGTTATCATAAGTTAATGAGTCTAGCATATAGATGCACACCCCACCATTTTTTAAATTTAATCTACAATATTTTGCCCCTAATTTATACTTTGGGATACATACATTATCAATTTCATAATCCTTACGGTGATGTTCCGTGATGCAAATAACATGATGTGCCCCTCCAAAAAGTGCAACCCCAATTTACAAGTACCTTGTTGTGTGTGACTAATGACTGAATTAAAAAAAAAAATTAAAGTACAAAAAGAGATGGTAGTAGTTCTAGGCTGATTATAAGATGTGCCATGCCAAATAAAAATTGGTCCACAGACAGTCTGACATCCTTGATGAGTCACATTTCCGTGGCATGATTAGCACTGCTGCTATGTTGTCTGCAACTTCCATGTTAAGGCCCAAAAAGCAATTGAGCATCAGGAAATAGTAAGATATAATAAAACTGTTTACCATAGGGACAAAACACAGGTGTCTACCTTAATAATACAGAACAAAAAGAACTGTTACTTCCTCTATGGCAACTCGTTTTCTTCAATAATTGCTCATTTGTGACAAGAGTATCACAACTCAAAAATTGGCATTTTTGAGTTACTGTTATAGAAAGAAATGTTTGCAGATGCACTTTTAACAGGTATAGTGTCATAACGCAGTTTGCAAGACTCACTGCTGGAGAGCAGTTGTGTCGTTACTGCACTCATAGAAAATTATAGCACTTCAAAAACTTTAAAAGTCTCTCCTGAAAAATCACACATTTTGAGTTGCGACAGTGTCGTCGGAAATGAGCGATATATTTTTCAATTATTCTCTGGATGAAATAGGAAGAAACATTTATTAATCTGCTACTGGCTGAAGTACATCAAAAACTTCACTGCCTTTGCTGTTGCTTCATCATGTACTGTTGCGGCTGTTTTAAGGAAGGATGCAGAACTTTTGAATGTGTTTAAACTACCTGTAAATTTTACAACCAGGCACCAAACCTGCAATTTGGCAGAGGCTCAGTCTAAACCAGAATTTTAAGAGAATATAAGCTCATTGTTCGGGATGAGTGTACTATCATACAGCAACTTTAAAAGCTTTAGACTGGAAATTGTAAGATTTGCAGAAAATTATTTTAATTGTTGAAGAAGGCACAGACTTATTAGCTAGTAACGTTCAACCCGATTCTACCTGTTACTCCTCGTGGAACTAAAGCAGATGAATTGCAGGTGTGTTTTAAATTATCATAAGCAGTAGGTGAAGTAAAGTTCAGAAATGCTGCCCAAGGACAAATTGGCAACAGTAGATTGCGTGATACTTCTACTGGTGCAGTCACAGAAATCCCTTGGAATTAGACAGTGGTGACAAAATAAATATTTGGAAGGGTTTACACCATTGAAAAAATAATGTCAACATATTTGATAACTTAGAAAACCTACAGGCCAGGGTATTTCTCATTATCACCAATTACTACGTACATCCAACTTGGTTGAGTCAACACAAACAAGTTTAGCACCTAAACAATTATGATGTTGGTGATGAATATGGGGAGCTCTGACAAATACCAAGAGTTACAAGAGAATACAAATTGGTAGAAACAGTGATGAATGCCCCAATTGTTGCTGTGGAGTGAGGTGGGGACTGTTCAATGCAACTGTACACCACACTTCAACACAACAGTAGCAGCACTCTATAATTTACTGACCTAGTCCCATATTTACTCAGGAAAAAATTACTGTCCCTCATCCAAAGGAGTCCTATCGAGTGTGTGGGTGTGTGTGTGTCTGGGTCATCAAGTGTGATCAGGTGCCCAATAACTCTCTTCACCTACGAGTACACAGAAGAGGTCAGACTAAGGACAGAAAGAAAGCTCTGCTAATGCATTCCTAAAACCTTGGCCTTCATGTTACAATGTTGCTGCTACCATGATTTTCTGCCACAACATAATTTTCTCTATCTAATCCAAGTTGTTAACATATTATATCCTGCAGTCAAGCAACCTCAGCAACTGTTGCGAAGGCATGAGTGGATGAAGAAGGTGTATGACAGCCTCTATACTTCTAGCCAAATCAGACACGCAACATGTGAATCAGCAAAAATTTTTATATTACATACTTACATAGACTAAAATTTGGTAAAAAGCTCTGCAATTTCTCTGCTCATTAGTGTCCACCATTTGAGACTGACTATTCCTGTTCCTAGAATGTTAACAAAGTCCTCAAACACCAACTAATACTGGCAGATGCCCCAGTAGGTCTAGCTGCCCCAATAGCTGCCATGTACCTATAGGAATCTAAAGCAGTTCCTCAGTCTCAGTGACTGCATACACATCACAGCAGCCCTACACTGTTGCATACATAGGTGAGCGATGAAACCTGCGCTCTTCTGGGTTATTACACAACGAATAGCAGTCATTCCTTACTGTAGTTTCAGGACAACCTATCGGTCCCATCTTCAAGGGTCACGATTCCTTTTTGGATTCTTAAAGATGGTACCAATAAGTTGTCTCAAAATGTCAGTAAGGAATTACCACTACTCCCTGCGTAATAATTTAGAAGAGTGCAGTTCTCACCTACTTTGCGGCAGAAGCCCGAAATCACAGGTAGGTGTATGATAATGAGCAGTGTCACATTCACATAGTCCATGGCCCCAGGTCTCCTTGCTGATATCAATAAAATTTATGTGACTGACATATGATACACAGCCCCTGGTAGACTCCAGTTGAAATGTGACGTAGGGAGGGGAAGTGAAGGGGAAACTGGCAAATGGAGTGGGTAGCCAGTACCCTTCACAGGACCTCAGAACATGGTGTATCCAGCATTATTACCGTTGACGCACACACCTCGGCTGCCAAAAGTCGACTGAACTGACGCCCACCAGGCGATTTAAATGGACTCGTCCGTTTCACCGAAAGATGAAATCTGGTTTCTGTGCATGTGCCATCACATTTCAATTGGCCTCTATCACATATTGCATTAAACACTTCCACAGAAACAATGGCTCACAAAGAATAATTAGCTGATCACAGTCTACTGCCGACACAGTGCAACACACATACACCAATAAGGACCTAATATACGCAGCCACACCACCACCGTACTAACCACAGACCGATGTATTTTAATGGACTATTTTGACAACGTAACTTTAGCAAGCACAAATTAATGAGCTCCCCGATGATGGTGTAACTGTAACACCGAAACATGTCGGAGCTGTTTTAATGTAAATTTTAATATTGTTTTTTAAGACAACTCACTAGTGCATCAGTTGGTGAATAAATAAAACTTTAATCATTAGCTGAGCGTGTAGTTTACCATGCATCTCTTTTTTTATGTTGTATCGTTGCCCTACTTAGCTAGGCATACAGCAATGCACATTTCATCGACTACCAGTATAAATCAACCAAAATAAATGCCCAAGTTACAGCAGATCACAAATCATGGCTCACGTCACGACTGTCGCAAATAGTCCTTAAAAATTTTAAATATTCTTTGGCAACAATGAGGTGGCCGCAAAACATTTAGAACTGTGCGCCAAAAATGTGTTTGAGAAACCCCACAGCACTGACAATACTCGATTGGCAGTGAAGTGACTGTATAATTTCATTGTAGAAGACAGTCATTACTGGCCACATGACAAGTGCGAATGTGTTAATTGCAAGAATACCACTGGATTATCCATTCATATTTAAAAGAATTCAAGTTCCAGTGAGACTCTGTTTTGCCAACAAATATCAATAAAGCTCAGGTGAAATGACTGAAAATCATTGGTCTTAGTGTGTGAAATCCATGTTTTGCACATGAACATGTGTATGTTGCCCTAGCACAGATCATAATAAATTATTAATTTTAGCTCTTAAAAAAAATCAATGATCTATGTAAGGGAACATTACGGACTTTGTACTGAGTTTTAAATAATCAACAATAGTAAAATAGGTCAAATTTGTTTTTTATTGGTGTCTATTTAGACTTATGCTATGACGGGTGATACTGTTTCTTTGGCTCTAAAACTAATCAAAGACCAAGACAGTCATGCAGGTTTTTCTCCAATCACATCAGTTCTCCCTTCCAACTACCTTACCACTTGTGCTTCCAGATGCTGGTAAAGTAAGGCCATTTGAGGCAACAGAAACAACCAAGGCATTCAGTTTCACTCCACTCCTAACAATACTGCGGGTGGGAATAAAATATGGTACACATGTAGACAACACACCAACAAATTTTGTACCACTTTTACATTCAAATGAAATAAGAAAGCTGACAGAGCTGAAGTATGGACCTTTGTCTTAACTTTCAGATACCTAAACATTATACGGCTGGAAACTGTACACAGAAATTTGGCACTCAGTTTTACTTCTAATGCTGCCAACTTTGGTATTCTGTTAGAACTTCATGGAAAGTGAACACCAAATAAGGGCTGTCCAGAAAGTATATGTCCATTTTGAATATCTGGAAAACTGGATGTGTGGCCTTGATGTAACTTAGCAGCCAGACAGAGACCTTACTGTGGATCCGTGAACAGTCACTCTCCCATGGGGCTAGGCAGTCAGCAATGAGACACAGTTGACCGAGCTAGTGCACTGTTTGACTGTTGCATTAACAAATCTCCATTTCAATGGTGATTTTAGCTTTGGGAAAAGCCAGAAGTCGCAGGGAATCAAATCAGGGCTGTTAGGGGGGCTGACAGACCTGGGTGATGTGATGCTTTGCCAGAAAAGCCTGCACAGGAGCTTTAGAATGGGCAGGTGCATTGTCTGATCTGATAGCTCAGTCATTGTGAATGTGACAGTCAAACAGCACACAAGCTCAGTCAATGGCGTCTGACTAGTCCCATGGGAGAGTGACCGTCCATGGATGAACAGTAAGGTCTCCTCTGACTGGCTGCCAAGTTACATCAGGGCCAAGCGACCAGTTCTCAAGATATTCAAAATGGAAGGATACTTTCCGGACAGCCTACGTATGTGTACCACAGAGCAATATTTTCTTCTTCTGCTTACGTTTCAATGAAGGGACCAAATAAGCAACAGAATTTCCAAAATTTATCTTCACAGAATTAAACATGCTAAACTCACTATGAAGAATGGATAATGAACCACACCTGATTAATTTCAACTACGTCTCGGTGTCCTAGATAAAATCGGCATGCAAGTGAAATGCAAAGACTGTGTCAGTGTCTTTGGAGTATTAAGAGCATTCTCTTTGTATGGAATGCCTACTTTTGATAAAAATTTTCTTGTACGATTGAACATAAATATGCAATTCTTCTGCAAAAATGTTCCAGAATTTGATGCAAGAGACAATAAAAGAAACATAATTTTCCTTGCTATGAATGAGGTATGTCATTAAGCAAACACATTTCTGATCCAAAAAGTTCATTAAGATAATACAAATAAGCAACTATCACCTCTTGATTCCAGCCAATAAGGTTTTTTGCCTGTGGACATCATAAGCAGTCACAGAAATCCAAAAACCAAATACAATCACTAAAGACGGCGTTAACTTCTTGAAATGCATCATTTTGTTCCACAGTTCAAGTGACAACACTCTATTGGCTGCAGTGGCTACTTGGCATCAAGTTAGAACTTTGTGGAAGGAACTCAAAAAAAGATGGGACAAAAATTATTGTAGCCAAATTAAGGTACTACTCTGGCACTTGATTGGGAGGGTTGAGGAAAATAATGACAATCCCCGGTCTAGTGAGCCAATGCTCTATCCAAGATTCAAATTCAGCACTGTCTAAATTAAACCGAAGACCTGTTACTAATATGCCAATACAGCTCTATGTGAATTCTTAAAGAGGAACTGCCACTCGAATGAAAATATGGGATTGTTCTGATCATAAGAGAATCAATGGGTTTAAATAAATACACTTTCCACTGAAAACAAAAGCATTGCATTGTATCAGATCAAACTTATGACAAAGTACACTTCAAATTGATTGCTATTCTCACTGTGCATTATTCAAATTTACTTTCTGTTGGCCTCATGTGCACCAACGCCGAAATACAAACCTCAAACATGTATACAGTCTACAATTACACATTTCAGATCCAACAGCAGCACACAATTATGCAAACACAGTCTATATGGTTATTTCATTAACCTGCAGATTCAGTCATTGTCACTCAGAAGGATGACCAAGGAGTATATTTCCTAAATCGAAATAGCATCTTTGAATTTCCAAATATTGTATATATTTTTCTTTGAAAGGTAAAGGTATATAAGTAGGGCACAGGAGAGAGTGATGGTATAGCTCCACACATTAACCACAGAACAGCATGGATGTGGGCGGACAAATTCAAAATATGGCTGCTCTACCCCCACCACAGCTGACATGGACCCAGGAAGTCTTTTGCTCCTGCTCAGACCTGTAGTCTAGTGGCTCTTTCCTTTGTCACAGCTTATCATACAAATAGGTTTAAAAACAAGGGACAAGACTATATGGCAATACATTCAGTACAGCTAAAACAAAATATTTTCCCAAAAGGAAATCACTGGCACAACTAAATCTGTTCTGACAAAGAGACCCTACAGGATATGAGTTGGGCAAGACCGACAGTCACATCACTTGGGCCTATTTTAGCAACTCCTGATGACATATGTAGGGGCACATAGGTGGAACAGTAACTGGCATATGAAAACAGTAATGCTCCAAGATAATCCTGCCCTAGTGCCACTACGTCCATGAAAAATCCCATGTGGACTAACCTGGGGGTTAAACCCAGTCCTCTGTACACAGGTCCTTGACCTACACCCATAAATTACTTCAGCTTCATCTGTGGCTGACAAAAAAACCTAACTTTTAGAAATGTTATGTAAAAAAATGTATACACAATCTTACCACAACCCAGTGGCATAAATGAGTCCAGTTTGATGTCAGTTATATTCACCGGTGTCCAGAAGTTCCCCACATAAAGTCAAAATTATTCATCTAGAGACAGATGTAGTACACTAGATGTTTTGTGATAGATTTCTGACACTTGTTTTGAAATCTTTTAATGCAAATCGTACAGGAAGACAGAGGTACGCCAAAGGTCGCACTATGAGATATATCATTTGAAAGGTGTGCAGCATCAGTAAGATGCAATCTGACCCTTCAACTTCAAGTCTCCCAACATCTTAACTAAGCTACCCATTTTCCTTAAATTACCCATGTATTTTATTATCTACATGAATCTGTTTTCATTCCTCAAGATGGATTCCGAAGTGGCAGCAACTGATGTCTGAAGTATTCCGCATACTGTCTAATATGAAAAGTAAGGTAACATAAAGTAAAGCTGTCCTTGTGCATGCCATGAATGCATATGGAGCAGTAGATGTATAGCTCTGCTTATAATTACTGTCAGCACTAGATGGAGGATGTCAGTTTCAATCCCTCTAGTAACGATCCTCTCCTACCCTGTGATTGGGAGATTGGGTGACCCACAGTACTGACCTGGTTAAACTCCCTGGTCATTCAGCCCATACCCTAGTCACATCAACTATGCTGTCAGGATGGAAAACTTACAGCCTTTACTGATACATCCTTTTGAGTGTCAATGCTTAATTCTGATCTGGAAAACCGACCACAAAATCAAACAAACTGCATCACAGAAGTCTGATGCATAAATAAATAGTACTGTACCAGATATTTAACATACATATCCCAACACAAAACTGGATGAAATTCTCATACCCGTTTCCTATTTTTCATAATTACATACAAGAAATACCACAATGTTTGACCAATCCGATATGAAGATCACAATGTGCACTAAACAGCCTGGCTAAACTACGCATATGTACGATATTCAAGCAGCCATTTTGTGATGAAGAGACTTGCTATTAAATAGTACTATGACCTAAACATATTGTCATTGAAAATGTATGTCATTAACCCTTTGCCTCTTCCAGTCAGTACATGAAGCTATCAACATGGTCTCTTTTGTCCAGATATTTACATTTTCAATGAAACTGTACTATGCTTTACACTGTCACAAGGAGAAGGGCCTTTCAGTTTTACCACATTATGGGGAAGCAAAGGGTTAACCGCCACCACCATCACCACCACCACTACAACATTCAATACTAAACACAAAATCAACTTCAAATTACCACATGACTATGCTTCTTCAATGTTAAGTCAGTTTTACAAATTTAGCCTTTCGATGCTGTACACGACATCTCGATTAGAAACAATGGTCCTCCTGGCCTATGTTTATTTAGTATTTGAAAGACCATTGAAAGAAACTTTTCTGGCCATTAGTTTCAACAACAAATTATATATGGCTTTTAGGTGTTAAAATGAAAAGTGTACCATGAGAGGGCTCCTTTAAAAACGGAAAATGGCAGTGAAAGGGTTAAACAGCCCCAAGACATCTTAGCAGACAACATCAAGTTCATTATGTAATGTATGTCCAGCTCATTAAAACTCTTATGCATAAGATCACCGGGTATAATTCGTAAGACAAAGGGACAGATGTCTAGCATGGGATTGGTGTAGACAAAAACCCCAGGAGAACAATATGAAAGAAATAATACAACCATAGAACCACAAAAGATATACTGCCCTAAATAAGTAGATGGCAAATCCTATTAATTGTACTATCTATAATTTGGTCTTAACTATGACTGTATGATTACAAATGTTAAAACTACTGAACTACATCTCAAAAAAATCAGCCTTTAACCCTTTTGCTGGCGTTAACATAATTTTCCGTCGAGGCAATAACGTTGCCTGGCGGTGACACATTTCCCTGCTTCTGTGCGTGTGCATATTGTACCAGCTCCTGACCTCCGATGACTGAACACACCATGATGAAATCATGACTATGCATCAATCAGGATCTAACCTTGAACATGAAACTCTTATTTAGTCAGCTGCCAAGATACAGATTGTTAGAATAACAAATGATATAACATTTCTTAGTATCAGCTCTTTCAAGAAATGTATATGTGTTACGCTGAACAATGAGTGCTCCTGCAACTCTCTTACTCAACGCAGGTCTTGTAATACACAGCTACATGTGAACAAGACTTTTCATTAACCTACCAAACTTCCCTTAGTATTAGTTGGCCAAAATTATTGCATGAAACATGGCGAAGTGCTGCAATGTTCATCTTGTGAGTCAAAATTTTTTCAATGTGATTTTACACAGGAAAGGAGGTGTATAAAGTCTGATGAACTTGATAATAGAAGTAAGACCATGACTCCTTTGAAGGGCCGGATAATTTTCAAAGCACACATGCTAGATACACCAAACAGGTATGGAATTAAAGCCTACCTGGTTTCTGAGTCCAAGAGTGATTCATATGTAATATGGCTGGTATAGTGGTAAATCATGACCAGTATAAATTTGGATTTTCAACTTCTGGGTGCACAACTGCTCAGTAAAGGGTATCATTTGTACAGGAGTAGGGCAATTGGAATAAGAGTGCAGAAATGAGTGAAATGCTCTTGAAATACACACATCTGTGGTACTCTACATCTAGACAAAGGAGTTACAAAGGAAATTAAGGAAAAATTAAAATACTTGAAGAAAGGACAGACCACTTCCTGTTGTAAAGGCCAAGTTCTGGTAAATGTATGGAGAGATAAGAGGGATGTATGGCTTATTTCAACACTACACAACACAGATTGTGGAGACAGAAAAGAACAGGAAGGATGAAACAATGAAGAAGCCAGAAATAATTCAAGATTATAACAACTATATGCAAGGTGTGCACAGGGCAGCCAAATTTTGCAATACTGACCACGTTGCACGAAAACTGTGAAATGGACTAAGAAATCTGTGCTCCTTTTGCTACGCATGGCCACCCTAAACAGTCTCATACTGTCCAAAAAATATACCACAAATGAAATTCAGAAGTGCAAAGAATATGCTTCCAAGGACTTGATACTTGACTGTTTGAAAAAATGATGGAGCCAGAAGGGGGAGAAGATGAGAATGGAAGCGCAGGATGTATCACTAGCCTCAACATCAAGAGCACCGACATGCAAACCACTGCTGATGAAGGATCCAGCTGCTCATCCACGAGGTAGACTTGAAAAACATAAAATGGTTCATGTTTGACCAAGCGAAAAAATGACGGTTCGGTTTTGAGAAGGTGTAGGGTTTGTCAGTACATAAACAAATAGAAGAAACCAGTCTTATACGCTCAACTTGCAATGTAGCACTTCGCAAAACTGCGTCTTTCCATGAATATCGCATAAAGAAGCGTTACTGAACAGTTATGCAAAAATTAGATATGATTCAAGACATATACACTAATATTTCTTTGAAAAAGCTGTCATGAATTCTATTTGCTTTGATACAAGAAAATAAATTTAAACTACCCGCATTTCTGACTGATATTCTTCAAAAGGTCTGCCAATGTACATATGAAATTGAAATGCCCCCACTGCCAGCAAAAGGGTTAAGATACTAGTGACCAATATGTAGGATACACATACAGCAACACCCCAGAAAAATTCATTTCATATATTTAGGCAACAAGCACACGTACTGCATTTTTAAAATTTACTGCACAATCGGCGTTCTTCCCCCCCCCCCCCCCCCCCCCCCCCCCCCCCCCCCCCCCCTCCCCTCTCTTTTTTCTTTCTTTTTTTTTTATTTTTTTTTTTTTTTTTTTCATTTTTTTTTTTCCCGACCTTTTTTTTTCCTGGTTTTTTATTTTTTCTCCCCCCCATTTTTGAACGGTTTTTTGGGGATTTTACCAGTAA
>Ga0131853_10006974_pt1 | contig 20428 bp, 11 predicted proteins | sample TergutLab28metaG_FD_92764 | JGI IMG/M metagenome (GOLD analysis project Ga0131853, IMG submission 92764) | Labiotermes labralis P1 segment gut microbial communities from Petit-Saut dam, French Guiana - Lab288 P1 (version 2) (version 2) | ecosystem: Host-associated > Arthropoda: Insects >...
AAGTACCTTGTATGATTCAAATTTTATAAGCCTGAGGATGACCCCAAGGGGTTGAAACATGTAGCTACATTAATTGTATATAACTTAACTTTACATCACATTGTTGTGCAAGACGGACAATAAACAACATCATTATCAAGATGCTGATGTTCTTGGCCTTAGTATACACAGAGACATACATACTTACTTAATTACTTACTTAACTCACAACTTGTCAGCAGTAACAAACAATGATTGACAAAAGCTTATATTACCGTGGTAATCTGTTACAAGCCTCATACTAGTAACTGGTGTCAAACCCTAACAGTCTTAACATCACTGCCCACACACTAATCAACAAAATATATTGCACATTTCACAAGTAATCTACATATATGAAATGCATGTTTGGAAACAACCCTGGAGTTTAGCTTTTAGGAGCTGACAGTACCATTCTGTCATTCTATGTTCGGAAAAAAGTGAATGATTGAGAACTAGGGGAATTTAAAATTCTGATGCTGAAAATTTATTAAAGGGGTGAAGAGTTTGCTGCAACATGAATTTTTATGCTTTGTAGGCAGAAGTCCTTTTAAACGTGAAACGTATTAAACAGATGAAGTACATGTCAAACATATGGTATAACTTCAGTACTAAATTATTCTAGCATCTAAGGCAGGAAATGTCTTACATGGTGTCATCATAAATAAGTTTCACTCTACTACAATTCACTGTCTGGTATTAAAAAAGAACAACTGCTTATGATACAAAAATTCATTAACAACTAAACCAATTCTGATATTGATATTTGACAGCATGTAGCACTGTTTATTATACAACAACATTCTATTGTACTGTTGTTCTGAGAGCATGAACATATCATGATATGTGAGCTGATTATTTTTGAAAGGAAAGTGTGTAAAAGAATTTTAGTCCCAGTATCTGACAATGAAAAAGGAAACTGGAGGAAACTGACCAATAAAGAAATTTATGAAAGTGTTAAAAACCGACTATAATAGAGAAAATAAGGTTAAATAGATTATGTTGATTTGGGCATGTACAGAGAATGGAAGAAAATAGAATTCCCGGAAGGGTATTATATATGAATCGGGAACAACAAGATTGAGAGGTAGACCAAGAAATAGATGGCAAGATGAGGTGAGAGAAGATGGAAGAATAGTTGGTGGAGAAGGGTGGCAAGAGAAAGTACATAACAGAGAGGAATGGAAGAAGCTCCTGAGACGGGCAAGGAACTGTCTCATTCTGGACATGCCAATGGAATGAATGAATGAATGAATGAATGAACTGATTATCCTATTTTAATGAATAGATTGGTACATCCTTAATTATTGCAAATGCATACAAAAGTGAGAAATATAAAATTTGCAGTCCTTGCAGAAGGCACAGCCTTCTGGGAATGATAAATGTAGAATGATAAACAAGTACCTGCTGCCTTCATCTACAAGGTATTCTGCCTGAAAATGTTATAACCAATTTACCAAACTGCAAGCCATCACATGCCACAGGATGGGTAAAATTGTTTTCATTATGCCATGAAGGCATCAAAGGAACATGGAAGTAGAGCTTCATGCATGATTAACCTTTTGACGCCTAATGTCAACTATAGTGGTCATACCGCACCGCTAACCTCTAAAGTTGCATTTTATATATTTATTCAACAAATATAGTTACAGAATATTTTAAACATGGTATATACTCTCCGTTTTTTTCTCTTCAAAATGCAGTTTGTTTCATAATTCTAACATATTTGGTTCGTGTATTATTCACATTTTATATACAGGGTGTGCTAAAATTAAAAAAATAATTCCAGCACCAAAAGGTTAACCATGGTACTAGTTGTGTAAATTGCTTATTAACAGTTGCTCCTGAACTCTTATGTGAAGATGAAGTTCTCCCTTGCATGTGGTTCACAGAACCAGGTTGGATGGTGGAAAATGTAATTAAAAGTTTCTCTGTGTGAGTGTTACTGCAGAAGACTCCAGTACTAACAAGTCAGTCTACTTACTTTATTGGTGTGTCTTCACTGAATTCTACAATCTGCATGTTCTGGTAGGCATAGTGGACCATGCTCAAATACTGCATCCACTTGAGCCATGGTGGGATGTTTGTTGCAAGGTATCCACCAAATAATTGTGTTGCAAGCGTGTATAGGGCGCTGATAGTGATGGATACCTGCATGTCCATACAAGATGCTCCCACGAAGAACCCAACACTCTAAAAACATTCAGCAAATGCATCAGACTACATCTCACTAAAACAGAACACTATTCCTTTAGCTCATTAGAAGATCCATTATTGTCATATGAACCCTTTGAACTTCATTTTATTTTCTTAACTTTTTTTCAAAATATCAGTTTATGGAGAGGGTACCTAGGTTTAGACTCACACATGCTTTATACATATATTCAGCCCTGTCACAGTAATAATGCAGATGTCTGCATTTTGGTGTGGTAGGTGTGCAACAATATGGTGAAACTCCTGTCAGTGACATTCAAATATTTCTCATACCTTCTGTGCAGCATACTGAAGACAGACTTACAACACTTCATCCTGAACATTTTTTAGATACAATTACACTACTAGTCTTGTTGCCATCAACAGGCAATGCCAAGATTTCCAAAACAGTGCCCGTTTTATTGTAGATCTAAAGCCAGAATTGTGTTAATTTCTTAACAAAAGTACATTTAATAACGTAAAAAGAAGAAATGCAATGTACATATAACATAACAATAAGGTGTGTTTGCAAAAGATTGTTGCAGTGGAAAAGCAATAAGTATTACATATTCTGGGTGTGTGTCTACAGCCTTAGATATCCAGTGTGCAAAGCACGTGCACCATAGCACATTGTCAACTGTGGTCTGTCCGGGTGTACCATATTTTTGTACAGTATCTCACATATGGCACAATTTATGAAAAATGCTACTGAACACAAAATTTGTATTTTTTTTTCTGCAACTTTTGCCTAAAACATTTCTCATCCTAAGAAGAATTTGGCAAGATGCTATAATAAATGTACACAGGTCGTCATATAAAGTACCCATTACTCTTGTCAGATTTTAATAAAATTTGAATTTTCTTGACAGCGTTTCAAAAGATCCTCAAGTGCCATATTTAAAAAAAATTAGTCCGGTGGGAGCCGAGTTGTTCCATGTGGATGGACAGGTGGACAGACAGACAAACATGCCAAAACTTATAGTCACTTTTTGCAATTTTGCAAACTCACTTATAAACACTTAGTAGTCTGTTACTTCTTTTACAACTATATGCTCTTATATTCATACAACTGAGGTCTCAGTCATTTTAATTAATATATATGTTGCATGTCAGAGTTTTCACATATTTTTAACCTGTGCTCAATGATGGTTTACAGATAAGCTGAAACATGCTGCATATTAGGCAATAATAATTGTCCAATTTAGGGTTGTGATTGACAGTCCTTATATTCATATATTTACATATACATCACACAAGGATGTCTCACTCTAAGAGAAACAAGATGCTCATGTAGAGATACTTTAATGACCAAAAATGATCAAGTTGCAAGGTTTGCAGTGTGTACATTGTGCAGTGCTAGGTGTCTTTACTACAGTGCACAACAAATGATATCTGAAATTGAAATATTGTTGGTAATCAGTAAAAAGCAGAGGTGCAAGGCAGGTAGGGTGTCATTTAAAGTCTTCCAGAGATTAATGGTTGCAATGGGTTCAAATATATGCATAAAGCATGCAAATTTTATGACAAAATAGATGACCATGATAATCAAAATTTCTGGAATTATTTCCTTCTCTTCCAGTTCTGTCTCTTAAAATGTACCATCTTCATATTATTAGATCATAATGCTCTGTCCAGTGGATGATTACCTGCGCAACGATGGTGTTGAGAAGAAGGAAACCAAGAAGGGTGAGAAACACAACGGTGCTGTGAAGACCCAGCATGGGATATGAGATCAGATGGTACACAGCTGGGAGTGTAATTGTGAGTGGCAACTCCCCCACCATCTTTGCAAGGTAGTATGCTGATAGCCTGTATGCACCTGACAATCTTTCCTTGTTGATAACCTCTCGCTCTGGGGGAACTGTAAATTCAATATGAAGACAGCAATAACACAGAATGATTGTTTAGATGTCTTAATGACTTGTGTAAACAGGACACTACAGTGGCATGCATGTGATGCTGACAAATTTTAATATGAAGACAAAGCACCAAGTGTGTAGAGCAGGATGCTGTGGAGAGCATCCAGCCTTGTATGTCATGAAGTGATTCGTCTGTTCTTTGATTAAAACCATATTAAATGTATTCAAAAGCTACTCACACGAAGACAAAGCACCAAAATGTGCAAACAACATCCAATATGTTGTGGAGAAAAACATCCAACCCTGGATGTCATGGAGTGATTCTTCCTTATGCTCTAATTGGAACCACAGCAGACCAGCCAGAATACCAAGTGCTACTGTCTGCACCCAATTCAGTTTAGACAGCATCCTCGGCCGAGCCTCCTGGAAGTTGCGTTGTGACAATACCTACCAAAAATATGTAGCCATAGTATCACCATATATTGTTGTGATTATCAATTAAAAGTCTGAGATGGTGTAACATTAAACATATTTAAATTAATGATATTCTGGTAGAGGAACAGTTTGGTTTCAGAACTACATCATCAAAAGATAAACCTGCCTTTAAATTAAGTGACAAAATACTAAATGTGCTTAACTATATGAGGGAGTGCTGATAAGTCCTTAGCCCGGCCAGGAAGGAAATAAGCTACAGTCACCAAACTCGGGATTTACTCAACATACTCCCCACGAAGTTCAATACAATTCTTAGCCTGTTGCTCTAACTTTTGCAAGCCACTCAAATAAATTCAGAAGGTTGTCCGTCCAACTAGATCTCCGCGGCAGCAATGACATCCATGATGGACGAAATATGGCGACCTTTCAATTGTTTTTTCAGTCCAGGGAACAGGTGGTAGTCCTAAGGAGCCAGATCCGGAGAAAAGGGTGGGTGATCAAGACATTGGAAGCCCAGGTAGACCAGTTTCTTCTTGGTTGCAAGTGCCTGGTGAGCTGGGGCATTGTCGTGCAAGAACAAAACCCTCTTGGTGACTTTCCCGCGGCATTTTTGAAGGACGTTTTGTCCTTCAATTGCACCAGCCAAGACGAGTAATACTCCGCGTTGATAGTTCGGCCCATTGGAAGATAATCAATGAGGAGTATGCTGTCTTGATCCCAAAAGATCGAGGCGAGAACTTTTCCAGCGGATTTTTGCACTCGGAATTTTTTGGGGCGAGGTGAGCTGCTATGCCGCCACTCCATTGATTGTTGCTTTGTCTCCGGGTCATAGTGATATAACCAGGTTTTGTCCATGGTCACCAATCGCGACAGGAAATAATTTGGATCGCGCCGAAAAAATTCCGGAAGTTGTTCAGACGACTGGCACCGTTGACGTTTTTGATCCGCATTCAGGCATTTCGGCACCCACTTCGCGGAGAGCTTCCGCATATCGAAGTCTTCATGAATGATGGACCCAACCCGCTCACGTGAGATGCCCAGTTGCACAGCTATTGATTTAGCCAAATCCGGCGTTCTTGCAAGATTAGCTCGTGAATTTGATCAATAATCTCTAGGGAGGTCACTCTTTTGTGTCCTTCAGGACGAGGCGCATCACAGGTGGAAAAATCACCACCTTTAAACTGGGACACCCAGTTTTGATAGTGGCATACGATGGTGCATGTTCCCCTAATGTTTCTTTCAGATTGGCATGAATTTCCTTCGGCGCCTTGCCTTGCAGAAAAAAAAAATGATGACAGCTCACGTCTCCATGTTGTTGAAATCGCGCGCATTGCTTGACATGCTTCCTTTCAGCCTCTATAACAAGAAAAGACTTGCAATCCGGCACATGAACAGACCCCTCTTTCCAACGACACTATCGATTCCATCCTACAACATCGGGAAGTAGGTTGGGCTAAGGACTTATCACCACCCCCTCGTATAATGGTGGTTGGAGGTATATTCTGCTACTTAGAAAAAGCTTTTGACTGTGTTAATCACAACATTTTATTAACTAAAATAAAGTTTTATGGAATAACAGGAACAGCATACAAACTAGTTAAGTCTTACCTTGAGGGAAGACACCAAATAATGTATTTAAATAATAATTCTCTTGGCTCCTCTTCTAACTGGGGTGAAATTAAACATGGTGTCCCTCAAGGATCGCTACTTGGTCCACTGCTTTTTTAAATTTACATTAATGACCTACTTAAAATTTCAAATGATGAATCTAAAATTGCCCTATTCATAGATGACACCAGCATAATCACTACTCACCCGAAAGGTACAAACTTTAAAAAGAGTGTAATTTAGATCTTGCAAGATATAAATAGCTGGTATAGTACCAATTTGTAATCACTGAATACAGACAAAACACACTTTATGTAATTTGTAACTAAAACTAGTTCCTTAATTGATTTATATATTACTCATGAAAACAAGAAAGTAACTAATATTTGTAATAAAAAATTTCTTGGAATGACACTAGACAACACACTCACTTGGAAGACCAATATAGATATGATTATTCCAAAATTCAGTACAGCATTTTTTGATGTTTTGCTGACCGTGCATCTCAGTATATTTATCTTAGTAATTAACCAACTTGATGCACAAAATTTTGTTTTACAATAAGTTGATATCGTGCCTCTACATGTCTCAAGCACATGTGCTCAACATCAGGAGGTCAAAATTGTATTATACAGCCTCTGGTTTCATCACACTTAAACAAGTGAGTGGTCTAAAATTACTAAAATACATTCTATAAATATGAGCACATAGTAGTAAAATTTATGTGTGAATTTTTGGGTGTGATTACTGTGTATTACTTACTATAAACATGTTATGTCGTGTAGAGGTTATGTTTATCCAGTTATTAAACTTACTAGAAAGGTACTATGTCTATTTACATTTATGTTTGCTGAGTCTGTCTAGTCATAAAATCGTATAAATTGCTGATTAGTTGTTGTGTGTATAAGGTTATGTCTGTGCGGTTGTTAACATTGTTAAAATATACATAGTATTTTTAACACTCTTTGTGATTCACAACAACAATTATGTTAAGTTAAATTCTGTGATATACAGCATCAATACTAGGACTAAACATAATCTATATCAACCACAATCTTCAAAAAAGGAAAATATTATTTTGGAATTATGGTGTTCAATAGTTTACCAACATAGATGAATGATTTGTCCTATAATACAAAACTGGTTAAAGTTATTTGTGTTTTCATTCATTTTATACTTTAGATAAATATTTTAATTATAATAAGCATCAAAACCCACAATAGTGATATGTAATTGTGTATACACATTTTGATAAACCAACTGGACTCTAACTTTCACCTATTTCTAAATAATGAGTCATTTAGGCACAATCTTACTAAGTAGACCGATTTTGAAAGTTTTATTTAATTATATATGAACATTAATGTGAAAATATTGTATTAATCTCTTTCAAAGTTATATTAAGGTATACATGATGACTAGTTCTGTGTTTTTATATAGAACCATTTCACGTACATTTGACAAGTTCTCCATCCAAGGGCTTTGTTAAATATGGATTCATGGAACAAATAAAGAAATTAGAAATGTACCATTCATCAGGACAGATGGGATATACATACAGAATCTTAACATGAATCGAAAATTTGTTAACAGCAGTATATTAACTCTGTTAGAATATTTTCATTGGACACTCTCTAATGGCTGTTTTAAAATTTGAGTTTATATAAAATAAATATAATCTTATATTCTCGTAAAGTTGATCATACTGTGTAAAGATAGAAATTGTTTTTATTTCTATTCTGTTACATTGTGCCCTGATCAAAAAATGTTCAAAATAAAAGAGGTAAGTCTTCCTTTCATGTCATGTATACATTGTTTGCACAGAAAGTAATGATAAATAAGCTGACAAAATTTTATTTGAATTTCAAATAATGTGCATATTTACAAAACAAAATTAAATTTTCTTCATGTGCTGAAGATTTTCTCTCAGTATCAAATGTAACCGAAATCTCTTTAGTAGCTTTGGCAATAAAACATATGAAAGCAGTAAGTGTGGTAGGAAACGCATTCACAACCATCCCATAAGGTGTTAATTTTATACATGCTTACATGAAAATGTATGTATAACAAAATATCATTTCATATGTGTTCAGTACTGGGTATATTTAATGAAATACAAAAAAATACAGAGCCTAATGTATGTTGATTATTTTCCCACAACAGCAAACATATATCTGAGATGAATGCAGCTGAAGCTCATGAGTAAAGTGTAAAATTGTTGTGTCCATTATGAACTCTACCTCACAGGCAACTTGCCTCTCATTACTCATATTTTGTTAGTGTTTGTAATTCATGGACACAGATTGCAAGCTACACAGGGTAACACATCATACTTCTCTTTCTCTCACTTTACATGATTTATGATAAAGTGTCTTTGTAGATGAGACCCATGTCCAATTGGAGGTAATCCTTGTAAGACTTATGGTGGACAAAGTGGCACTGGGCCACGCTTACTAAACATATCTACCATTAGGGGCTGGTACAGTAAGTCCATTTCACATTGCAGTACCATGGGACTCAGGCTCACCCCAGTCCCACAATTGGAAAAAGCAACTAATCTAAAGCATCAATCCTTCTAACATGGACCATACCTTGAACTGTGTCCAGAAGCTGGTTGGCCACTGCCAACTCACATCATCATCTGAACTACTGACCGATGATGAAGCATGACTCTGGTTGTCTAGCCACAATGTTTTCCCTTCCTCATCCTTCATTGCTAAACAAGAACAACAAAAAATAATTATACTACACTTTCAAAACAGATTTTTTGTTATAGGCTTATACATTTTGAAACTTTCACTTCAGCTGAGTGTGATGACATCAAACAATCAGCCACGTGAAAAAGGTGTCAGTATCCAGTGTTTCAGAGACTACTTTCTCTGACTGCAACATCAGGAGTTGAACACCATGACTTCATTACAAATTTTGCATTATAAAATTACGAACGTATTTAACAAGATACATAGAAGCTAATTTGAAAAATAAAGTGCCTGAACAATAATATCACACTTAAAACAACAGCAAAGCATGCCAGAATAACTTAAAAGTAACATGCTAAGCACAACAGTATATACAGTACATTCTTGGATCATTTGCATTAACTCCACGTGATAGCCTTTACATAAGCCAATTTCTGAATTGCCATCTATTCTACATGTTAAAGGTTGGAAACCACAACAAGCGATATTCAATGTCATGTAATATAAATAACAAGTTTAGGTCTTTTATGACAAACCTATTAATTTGACAGACAGATACCAACGTTTCTGAGGAAAATGCTGCTTCCATCTTCAAGGAAAAAAGACTGAACCAAGTGTAGATGGAGTGGTACATGACTGGTTGAAGGGATGCTTGGAACCAGCACTATGAGCAAACTAATTAAAAATTATCTCACTGAAAATTGCTGTTTTGTCAATGGGTAAGAAAAGAAGACAGAAGTGTAAGAGAAAGGAATGTGGGGATTTGATTTGAAAAACTAGTCCTTTTCAGGGTCAATGATTCCCATAGCTTCAATCACAGATTCAGTCACTTCTTTTCTTCTGTATATTACATCACTTTTCTCCACTTGATTTGCTCTTCTACCCCAGAGATTAAGGGAGCAGATTCTTCCAAAATGTTGGTGCCTGCTTATCAGACTACAAGACATCACATACCAGATGACTATAACCTCAATGCAGGAGAGTGTGTGTAAGTAACATTTCCTACAGGGATTTATTTATTGCTGTGCTAGGGAATTCCTACCTATTGTGGTGTAAACATTGTTTTGTGCTCCAGAATCGACGACTGCACACATTTCGACGGTTTTTTTAGCTGCAAGATGATGAACTGCATGACCATTCCTAGATCCTGTCCACAAATCCCTCTGGCAGTGACAACTAGTGGAGCCAATGTGGCCTGGGGGCAAGACATCATCATGCATTGTGGTCACCACAACCTGACTTGTTTTTTTTTCTTCTTCTCTATTTTGCTGTTCAGTAGAGACACAGTAATGAGAAAGTAACTTAATACAGACACGGAACTGACCAGATGTTATCTGTTTCAGTAAAGTCATCACAACAACATAGGTAATGTCCACAGTCAGTACCACTTTGGCATGATTATTCTGTAGTTGTCCCTTAATATTAAATTTCTGCATACAAACCAGAAAGTCACCAAATATTTCAACACATACTATTTGATTTTTCAGTACTGTAGCAACAGATTTAGAATCACTCATCATCAAGATATTGTGAACAGACTTACAATCCATACTTCTTCAACATGAATACTTGAAGTTTACAATCAATCGTGCTCAATTCTCAATGTTTGATGCCTGATGACCAACCCTTCCTTCATCCTCAGATTGTGCCTCACAGACAACAACATGCGCATACCCAGAATTTTTCATTTGGGTGGCTGACCCCAAGACTATATAAAATATATGATTGAATTTAAAAAATATGTGATAACAATCATTTTGTAAGTATAACTGCAACCAAACACTGTTTGCAACTGCATTTACATACATACATATATTACCACATATTTCATAACTCACCCACCTAATTTAGACACAAGGGCTAAAATTTTTTTAAGTGTCATCTAAGATATTCTAAGTCTTTTAAATTTATTTTAAAAAATTCTAGTATATTAGTCAGCCAATTTCAGTGACTGTTTTTTGCTGAAGGGCAAATCACGCAAATTGCTTGATATCACCGTGTCTACAAATCTGAGTTTTTTAAATTTCAATATGGGAGGGGGTGCAGCTCTGCAGCTCCCCCCCCCCCCACCTCTTGCCTTGGGTGCACCTCTGGACAACAATATCTCATTTGCAAAAGACGTCTCTTGGGTGTCAGTGCATACCTCTCAGGGAACAGAACCTGTCTAAGTTTTGAGGATCAATCATGGTGAGAGATAATGGAAGTTTATAGGTCATCATAGGATGTGTATGATATTTTTTTCAATTTTAATTACAATTGGCACATGTGGATCAATTTCACTAAAAATCCCAAACATAAGATTTCATGAACATTCATCTGGTGGGAGTCACTAGGCTCCATGCAGACAGACATGATGAAGCTAATAGTCACTTGTTGCCACTGCTTTGCACACAGGCCTAAAAATTATTCTTAAGCAATGAACTGGAAATATGCCTTAATTATGTCATGCAGTTATTTCCTTGTTAAAGGGATATTAAGTGTGACAAAACCCCCATAAGTACTGAAACACAAGTCAAACCACAGTTCTTCCATTCCAGTTTGTGGCCACTGTAAATTTAACAAAATTCTGTGGAAAACTCACTGAGGAATTTTAAGAATGAAAGTTTAAATCGTGTCTCAAATTTATATTCTGTGTATTCAAAAACAAGGAAGGAGCAATAACCACGTGGTTATCATGATGAATTGAATGAGCTGCAATTTATGTACATCTTTCCAAGCAGCCTCTACCAGTTCCTCAATGGCCAGCAACATCACTTCCTATAAAGTTACTTTCTCATCTTTCTTAGTTTATGGAAACACTGAACATGCAGGTGGGAAAATTAAAAGAATTCAACAGTTAAATTCAAACAGAAATACAAACAGATTCCCAAAATTTTTAGCCAAATATGTATGTCTTGAATACAAAAAACAGACCATGCACACATCAGCTTTCTGCTTGCAAAACAAAGACAAAAGTTAATTATACATATACACAACGTTTCATGACTATTTCAATCACTGTTTCACAAACTTAGTAGTGAAGCTACTTCCAGTCAGAAATGTCACAAGAATACTGGTTAGATTCTCAGCCACTTCATGTCTATAGGTGTGTGAAGTTCAAGAATTATTTACACATAATCAGTCTGTTTTCATGAACCAATTCAAGCATTGCACAGTTCATTGCACAATAAAAACTGAAAGTGGTCACTTCCAGGTTGTATTAATGTTCTGATTCATTTTCCTGTTGAATGTGTAATGAAAGAAATAATGTATGAGTGCAAAATAACACTAACAGACAAAGTAATTCATGAAATTTAAGATGTTTCAAGAGACAAAAATAAGTCTGCAGTTCTTGCGAAGTTTACACATTCAAGCTAGAAATCTTTATCTACTGTGGTCAGGTAAATATTTATGGTGAAATGAACTGTGAATTTTAAGGACCTATTCTTAAACGCAATTTATTTGTGTGTAAATTATTCTTGAAATTTAAATACCCACTGCTGTGTAGCCACCACCAATTAGACCCATGTTTACATCATTTTTCTGACTGAGTGACCTCAGTAATCAAGTTGTGACATAAGTCATGAAACATTACATATATTACCAGACACATCTCAGAACTATTACACAAAACATCAATTTTAGCAAAAGAGTATTACATTCTCAAAGGGGAGCATCGGTTGCTCTGCTTTGACAATATATATGAGACATATGAAGTAATGAAGACAACAAACTCAGTAGGTACTCAGTTACCACTCAAAACACCACTACTTTCTACAGTCTTGTTGAAGTGTAAATGGAGTGACTGCATATAATGAAAGTCATATTCAAAAAACCAAAACCATGGAATAAATTGTTATACAATGTGACAATAAGTGTCTGTACTATATTTGTCTTACCAGCTAAAGTTCTGAATATTCTGGCCCCAAGAATTAGAAATTATTTATGTTTATAAGTTGAAATTTAATTAGTACAAAGTTAAAAAAAAATTATTTTCTAAAAAACTCCTCATTATATAAAAATAAGTACATGACACAAAACATATCAATAATTGAGGCCCAGATATTTAAATTTAAGGATTTATAAATATGGTTAATATTTAAAGAAATTCAAGGGAAACATTTCTCATATGACTAAACAAAGGTCACATAAATTACATCACATTTACAATTACATCTATGTGCCTGTAGTGACAATGAAGTTTTCTGAGAAGGTCTGGTTTTTACAGGACTCTAAAAAATTCTAAAATAAATGATGGTGGATAATTTACAAACCTGTGTCTTCTTTATTCTAATGAATTAAAAAAAACTAGAGTGTGGGTATCTTTTCATAATGAGACTGTATCTCTGCCTGGAATGTTCAAAATACACTTCTCCAGAAATAATGAGTGTATTAGTACCCTGATAGTTCAGAGTAAAGACTGTACCATTTGTTTGCAGATGGCTCTCTTGATAGTTGTTCAGATATTTATCACAGATGGTGACTGAGTTTGTGAAGTAGTCTGGCAGAAGCTCCTGAGGGTAATCGGGCAGGCTTCGGGCGTCTTTGGAAGCTGCTATGATCTTCTCCTTCATTTCTTCACTTCCCTTTACTTGCTCCACTGAAAGAGAGCACAGCCTGTTTGTGTGTGTTTTGAAGCTAGCATATCTGTACATAAAACAGATCACAGATGTAGGATGTAGCAACAAACAAAATGAACCATGAAAAAGGAGAAGGATGAACAAACTGATGTCACTTCATTATCGTGGAACTTCAAGCTCATCACCAATAATTGGGTTGTGCACTTCATTTCATTATAACACCATAAACACAATTCCAACAAAATAAAAGACTATGTCATTAAGCACCAACATAATCCAGCATTGTTATGCATTGTGCAAAACCAAAGTCTCATTTAAAAGGAATTTGCCATTGTGTTTTCTGTCTTGTGTTGCATTTTGTTCAGCCCTAACTTGATTCACTGTATGACTTTCATTTTAGAATGGATCCAAAGTGCTAATAAAATGATGATGCTTTCTGCTCTAGAAGCAAGTAGAGATACCATCTGTCTTGCTATGAAATTTTTTTTCCCTCCCAAAATACACAACTAACATAACTTTTTACTTAAGGTGTCACATTCAGATAAAATAACCATGCATTAGCTGCATTTAAGAAATATGGAGATATTATTTTATCTCGCAACTGTAGCTTGTCACTTCCTGACAGCTTGCTTACAAGACAGATTTTTAACATGCAATAAACAACATGTTTCTTAGATATGATTTGTGTCTGTGAGCTGAACAAAAACTTGTCCAGCAGCTTCTTTAGATATTGTGAGTAAAAACCTAATATTAACTGCAATGTATTAAACTAAAATACATGAACCCTGACTCACAGCAAATTCGAATAATGACTAATGCTGTGCTGCCTGCTGCCATTAAAATGGTCTGAATGGAGAAGTGAAGTGAGTTGTCAGATAAAATAATGTCCATATCTCTACAATGTGACTGAGTAGTAGAACCCCAACATTCATGTGATTGAATTTAATCATATATCACAGAGAATTAGATTGTGCATGTGTTCTGATGAATGAAGTAGGAGGCTATGATGGCTATTTTGTGATACATTCTTGACAATTCTTCTGGAAGTACTAAAGATAATCATAAAACCTGAGTCAGGAGCCACTTTCAGACCAATATCATATCAGTTAAATAACCAAATCTATTTTGGATCACACATTTAAAACAAATAAATTACAGGCTGTCTGTCATACGATGCAAAACTAAGTGGAATGGTCTTAAATTGACAGACTCGGTGACCTACTGTCACTTACTAATGATGTCTAATTAACACAGTACACAGGCTCGACAACAAGTAATGCCTGCCAGTGGGCCTAAGTTCAGATGACTGCAGCAGTGAGCAGTGATGTTACTGGGAAAAGTCACTATATATTACATGTAACTGAGCAATTTTATGTTAACCTCTTACACCTTGAAATTAGAAGATGTATAGAAAATCTAAGCTATTTTCTACGATATAGGGTAAGCCTTATAATCACAGAGGCATGGTGTTAGTTCCATGTCTTTTCTTATAGTTAATTTTTCTGTATTGATCTTGCAATCAGAAAAAATCTGTCATTTGGTGTTGAAATGTGGAGGGTTTCACTGAAATATATAAACACATTCTAATTTTGGTTAGAATTGGACAAAAATAATAGATATTTTACAATAGGATCACACATTTCTCTACGCATCCAAAGCGTAATAACAAATTGGCAAAAATTGTAGAGAAAAATAAATTGCACATTTTATGCCCAAAGAATTTTTTCATAAGTATTAGAGCTTTTGAGACAATTAAACAAAAAATGGGTGAACATGTCAGAAAAGTACACTATGCACACACTTCTTAAGTTGTTACTTATCTCCAAGAGGAGTCTAGTATCACATTATTTGTAAATGAAATTAAAGTACTGGTAACAGTCAGAAAGCATTACACAACTTAAAAACAAAGAACATTACACATAAACCAATTCATGATTAAGAAATACTCACATATGAAGTCAGCTGGATTGTACTGAGGCATCACAGTGAGGCCAATATTGCTGAAGAAGTCCACTACTTTATGGACAAGCCCAAAGTAGGCAGTCTGTGCAGGAAAAGAAAATGGAATACAAAAACATAAGACCTTAGTAATTTAATGTTCAGTTCAGAATCAGCAGTTTACCACCATTTTATGTAGTTAATTTACATGTTTGGGGTTTTATGGTATTCTGAAACTCCTGAAAATCTCAACTGAATAAAACAACGTTCAAAGTGTGAAACTCTGTGGTTATTTAGAAGAAATGGATTTAAATTAATTCATCTCATCATACAGGAAGTATGCTTGACATTATATCAGTAAAGCATGAAATAGGAGTCTTTGAATGGTGCTTGTGTGGAATGATGATTAATTTGGAGGAATGTTTAAAAAAGTCTGCATTATTTACATGGTAGCAGTACAACTAGTTTCATTTTAAATATGCTACTATAGCAAATGCACATAAAATATTTGATGGAAACTGCATTAACTAGCTACCTCACTACCTCCATAGACCACAGTCTTTCTTCAGAAGCTCACACTTGTTCAGCTATTCAAAAAATTCTCCGCTGTCTATGGAATATAAGGTTTCATTATCAGATTTGTAAGGACCTTATCTTGAGTCAAATGACTCTCTCTCACATATTAAAATCCTGTATCTTTAAAAATCTGTTTTAATATTAGTCTCTTGTCTGTGCTTATGTCTTCAAAGTAGTGGGAGCTCTATTTGTATATTTTAAAAGCAAATCGGCTCTACATACCTGCCCATTACACAACAGGAGTAGTTTGTCAAACATGTGAAATATCTGAGAAGAAGGTTGATGAACTGTTACAACAACTGTTTTGCCTTCTTTCTCTGCATACCTCTTGAGACTTGACATGAGACTATATGCAGAATGGGAATCCAAACCTGAAGTGGGCTCCTGTTGGCAAGGAAAATAGCAATTACGGTTTTCCTTAGTTGTATCAGCAAGTAACAGTAGTATACTGCCCTATAGCAGAATGCCTAGTTTCCTTTTGCTGTCCTCCTCCACAGTATGTCTGATGTCATAAAGTCTGCATTTGATCATCACTAGAAAGCCTATGCAGTGTAAATCTTATGCTATCTTAATCCATATCTATAGAACAGTGAATGTTGATTTTACACCATTTGCTTGACCGTTAAGAAACTTACCACTTTTAGTACATGGTATATTTGCATACTTTGCATAATTCTCACAATAAGCAGTATTATTTCCCTAAAGCACTTTATTCCTCACCCTAAACTACCAGAAAAAGACAAGGTTTTATTTCTTACATGGCACTAATGCACATGAAATTGATATTATATTAATATTTAGTACAAAACTCACCAACAGTGATTTATTACACTGTTAAGTCTGCCCAGAACTTTAACTGATACAGCTTAACAACACCATAAGCAGTTGCACAACTGAAGTTATAAATAATTGATGCTTATATCTTAAATCATACCCAAATTCTGACAGTTAGTGGGCAATGAGTAGCTTCAGATTGTTTGTGTTCGGTCCATTCTGGGACCATGGAATGAAGTTCCATGGATGGTGGCAGTAAGTGTGAAGCTCAAGGCTTTCTACTCACTGTCTGCTATCTTATTTTACTCCATTACCCTTTGGCCTATGTTAGCAAAATACTCCTATTACTTCCTCCCTCCTAGACCTAAGTTTTTGCTTCAGCACCCTGTTCACAAACACCCTAGCCTGTGTTCTTCCCATAATAAAATGGACCAAATTTCACACCTGTATAAAACATCAGGCAAATTAAGGTTCTGTATATGTGAATCTTTATGTTTTTAATTAGCAGATGGAAAGACAAAATATTCAGTACCGAATGGTAGCAAGCATTCACTGTTTGCAACCTGTTCTCAGTTTCTTCAAGCATGCAATTAAAAAGAAAACCCCAAGACTTTTTCCAAGAAGTTTGTCCTGTACAGTATAAATTTTTTATGATGCTGTATCAACAGTACATATATGAATATATTGTGTCATATGAATACTGTATGTTGACCTCGCTCACTCTCTCATTTTCTGTCTCTTTCACAGTAGTTTAAACTGTGCTAGTCTGTTTTGTAATTTTTATGATGTGTTGCACATCCAACTGTCATTTTGTCTACCTTTTAGATCAATGGAATTCAAATGCAATGTATGTATGCATGTATGTATATATGTCGCCAGTAAAGGTTATTCCATGGATATCACTACCAGCACTTGCGTGAACAGAATGGCCAGACAACTGAGAAAGAATATAGGGAAATGTGCTTGATGGGCTAGAAGAAGATATGGAGTGAGTGCATCTATGGGATGTCTTTACCCTGGCCTCAGTATGGTAACTGTTAATGAAATTCAAATTCCATGGCAGGAATGTCTGGCTATTGTATTATAAAGTTGTTCCCTTTTTGTTTTAGAAATGCATCTGCTGTCATCGTCCAGCTGCCACTGCACAGTTATGGGTAGGAGTTGAAGGAAAAGCACATAGTTGGTCAAATATTCTGTGCATGTTCTTCTATGACTCCCATTCCATCCACATTACTCCACCATTCTACTGAAACCTACTTATTTTAAATTACATTAAATAACTCATTTTCAGATGGGTAACATTTGGCATTAAATATTTCATGCTGGGGTTAAATAATTGCCACAGCACCTCAAAAACCGACTGCTGAAGCTTGCTACCTTGTCACACGTTTGTGCAAGACCAAACAGCTGTCAACAAAATGATATGAGTTATTTGCCTTTGTTGTTACATTAACATCTCTTTGCCAGCATTTCTCATTCTCTGTCACATGCTTGCATGATGGTTGTGGCAAACCCGGAGTCATAGCATTTCACTTTCATTTTCTTTATTCAGTCCAATCAGTCATGCAGTGACCCTAGACATGTCAAATATGTCATAAGTATGAAATGTAACAATATTATCCTACAGTAAATAAAAGTTATAAAACATAGCTTATTTAAAACATACATCTCCATATTTACTTCATGTTATTAGTATCTCTATATTACAATAGCATCAGATAAGAGAATGAAGATGGAAGTGTTACCCATTCGTAATAACTGTCTCACCCTCATTCCCACACAGTAAAATGAAAGAAACCAATTTACAATGTTGTAGAAGATATACTTATCTCCCATAAGTTACATTCAGTATAGACAGTAACAACAAAATCCTTCAAAAGTCGTGAAATGTGTACAATAATAGTACCAACAAATGCACACAAGTATATTAAAATTAGTTTATATTCACAATGAACCCCTACATGCTTCAGCCAACCATGCGGCCATTTGCAGGAATATAAAATATAGAGGCGAAATACTTTATATACTACATACTATATACTTTGTCTTTTATATCCCTGAAGGTGGCCACATGGTTTGTTGAAACATGTAGGATTTCATTCTGAATGTAAATTAATTTTAATATACTTCTGAGAATTTGTTGTTAATATTATTGTATATATTAAAATAATGCACGGATTCTGGATCATACAAAGTTAGGAACTACTTACCCAGTGACACAGTGTCATATCCCAGAAGATCTGAGTCTTCAACAACACTGCTGTGAGAATGTTAAATCTGGTAACAACTTAATTCATTGTTGGCAGCAAGTTTCACAGTATACATAGTACAAATGGACACAGGGCACTAGGTCTATCTTCCTAGAGGTACTGGTTATCAAATGTGTTGGTGCAAACACAGTGCCTCTGTGTCCTGTAGTTAGCTACAGAGGATGTGTTCCTACACATCTCACTATTGGGAACAATTTCATTTATACTGGAAATAAATGCTTTAAAAGAGACTTCTGAAACTGAGTAGATAGTGTCTATGCACATCTACCATCTACCCACATTTCCAGCTCTGTACACATATTCCACAAAATGAAACCTTAAGGTTCGTTAGTACTTGGTCTGAACTGCATACTTACATCCAGCAGCATGAGTGATGGGTTTGTGAGAAGTTCGCATGCAATGTTTGCCCGCTTCTTTTCACCACCAGAAAGACCACGTTTAATGTAGTCACCAATAACTGCAAGCACACACCAGTCAATTTACAATGATTCGAGGCCTCAATAGTGCAAATTATTATGCAATGTAAACCAACGAAATGCACTTCTTCTATATTAACATTTTAATCTCTAATTTTGATGTCTTCTACATGTTTTGAACCCGAAGGTTCATCTTCAGGAAGACGGTTGTATATGCAGTTATGGTATGGTATGTTTTACATGCATCAGTATAAGCAGCCTAGTAGATAGAAGAGTACCTACTAGACTGCTTATAATGATGCATTTCGTTGGTTTACATTGTATAATTATATTACAATGTGCAGTGCAAAAAACCTAAAATTAGTACAAATTATTATGTAGACTGGTCTTGGAACAGAGATAGAACAAGTAAATGTCTTCTTTGTGAGAAATTAACCAACAACCTGGTAGTAAAATCCAAAAGTTCCAGTGCCTCTAATGCCAAGGCCTGCCACTGCATATGACACCAAGCTGGTTAAGTCCACCTGACATCCTTACAATCTGCTCCCCCAAGATCCATCTTACTCACTAGCTGACCCTCTGGCAGCAGCAATTCAATGTCCAGCACATCCAGTCATGAAGATTATCACTGGACATGCCCTACAGCCAGTTACATGCATTTTCCATCTCCTTCATGGTCTTACAACTGACTTCTCTATAGGGCTGTCACTACACAACTACTATATGCATTCCTAGCATCTCCCATTTTAACCATATGTGAAGCCTACCCTAGTCTTCTATATTATACTCTCCTGAACACACTACATAACTAAACCATTAGGTTCCTTATTAAGTGATCGTTACTTATGCCTACTTCATAGTTCTTATTACAATATTTTGCAATAAAATTGTCTTAGTGCTATGCCATGTGGTTACACAGCACTCAAACCACCGTCTCAGGAACCATCTCCATTCTCATCATGGACGGAGATGGCTCTTTAAACCACCTGATATGGCTGATAGCCTAAGGGAGTGTTACCCAATTCAGGTAAAGGTCACCTGATATCATGCCTGTACAGGCAGATGGGGGGGGGGGGGGGGGGG